>Ga0335085_10006573_pt1 | contig 18292 bp, 15 predicted proteins | sample Lox_Sample_45_FD_206712 | JGI IMG/M metagenome (GOLD analysis project Ga0335085, IMG submission 206712) | Soil microbial communities from Loxahatchee National Wildlife Refuge, Florida, United States - Lox_Sample_4.5 | ecosystem: Environmental > Terrestrial > Soil > Wetlands | place: USA...
CTTTGCCATAATTCGAATAGGAGTGATGCAGTGTTGGAGTCATGGAGTGTTGGGAAAATCCCATTGCTCCATCACTTCACTACACCAACACTCCGTCTTTTTTCATGCTTTCTCCACCTGCCAATATTCCAGTTCCACGGGCGTGTTCCGTCCGAATATATTGACGGTCACTTTCAACTTGCCGCGTTCCGGATCAATTTCCTCGATGATCCCGCTGAAATTCAGGAACGGCCCGTTGTTGATCTTGATCGTTTCGCCCACTTCAAAATTCACCTTGGGCCGCTCGGTTTCCTCGGACGCCGAAATCTGGGCCTTGATCTGCTCGACCTCCGCGGCCGGCGTCGGCGTCGGCGGTTCGCCGCCGACAAACCCGATCACGCCCTGGGTCTCTTTGATGAAATACCAGGGTTTCTCAATGATCCGGTTGTTTTCATCCAGCAACACCATGTCCACAAACACGTAGCCCGGCCACAATTTGCGGCTCGACACGGTCTTTTTCTGGTTGCGCACCTCGACGACCTTTTCCATCGGCACCAGGACTTCTTTGACAAAATCCTGCATCTCGTCGGTTTTGACGCGCTTCTCGATGCTTTCCTTGACCTTTTGTTCCTGGCCCGAAAGCGTATGTATGACAAACCACTGGGTGCGCATGTTGCTTAGAGTTGAAACAAAATTGCAAAAAAGACCTTGTCCACGGCGTAGACAAACAGACCCAACACACCGATGGAAATGGTGATGACCGTCGTTGAACCTTTTAACTCTTCCCAGGTTGGCCACGAGCACTTTTTCAGTTCTTCCCAGGTGAGCTGGCAATAATTGGCGAAACGCCGGATTTGTCCCTGCCACCATAAATAGGCAAAGACAGCCCCGATAATCGCCGCCCAAATCAAAATTTTAGTCCAACTGCTCACAAATCTCTTTCTTCACCGGCCTGCCGGGCCAAAGCCCGGAGCACATCGCCGTAATTATCGTTTTAGCCCGCCCGCGGTGTCGCCACAGCGCGGCAGTCATCACTCTCCACTGCGCTCCGAGCGAAGACTGGCGGAGAGGGAGGGATTCGAACCCCCGTTGGGCTTTCGCCCAAAGCGGTTTTCAAGACCGCCGCGATAGACCACTCTGCCACCTCTCCGCGAAGTGACAGGTGCCACGTGACCAGTGACAGGACTCGCCGCTGTTTCGTGCCACGTGCCACTTGTCACTATTACCCGTCATTGGCACGGCAGGAGGGACTTGAACCCCCAACCAACGGTTTTGGAGACCGCTACTCTACCAATTGAGCTACTGCCGTATACCTCAACCGACGCGGCAGGTGACATGTGACAAGTGACAAGACATCGCACAAGCGTTTCGTCTCACCTGTCACCTGCCACCTGCCACAATCGAAATTACGCGACGACTTCCGCCACGCGGCCGGCGCCGATGGTGCGGCCGCCTTCGCGGATGGCGAAGCGCTGGCCTTTTTCCATCGCGACCGGCGCGATCAGCGTGATCTCCACCGAAACATTGTCACCCGGCATGACCATCTCGACGCCCTGGGCCAGTGCCACCGTGCCCGTGACGTCGCTGGTGCGGAAATAAAACTGCGGACGATAGTTCGTGAAGAACGGCGTGTGCCGGCCGCCTTCTTCCTTGGACAACACGTAAACTTCCGCCTTGAATTTGGTGTGGGGAGTGATGCTGCCCGGCTTGGCCAGCACCATGCCGCGTTCAACTTCTTCCTTCTTGGTGCCGCGCAGGAGCACCCCAACGTTGTCACCGCATTGCGCCGAATCCAGCAACTTGCGGAACATTTCGATGTCCGTCGCCACGGTTTTGCGCGTGTCCTTGATGCCGACGATTTCCACGTCCTCCATGCGCTTGAGCACGCCGCGCTCCACACGGCCGGTCACGACGGTGCCACGGCCTTCAATGTTGAACACATCTTCGATGCACATCAGGAACGGCTTGTCCACTTCCCGCGTCGGCAGCGGAATGAACGCGTCAATGGCTTCCATCAATTCCTGAATGGATTTCGCGCCTTCGGGATCGTTCGCCAGCGCCTTCTTCGCGCTGCCACGAATGATGGGCGTCTTGTCCCCGGGAAATTGATACTTGGTGAGCAGGTCGCGCACTTCCATCTCGACGAGGTCGAGGAGTTCCTTGTCATCCACGAGGTCGCACTTGTTCAGATAGACCACGATGGCCGGCACACCGACCTGGCGGGCCAGCAGGATGTGCTCGCGGGTTTGCGGCATGGGACCTTCGGAAGCATCCACCACCAGGATGGCGCCGTCCATCTGCGCCGCGCCGGTGATCATGTTCTTCACATAGTCGGCATGCCCGGGGCAATCCACGTGCGCGTAATGCCGTTTGTCGCTTTGATATTCAACGTGTGAAACCGCAATGGTCACCGTCTTGGTTTCATCACGCACCGTTCCGCCCTTGGTGATATCCGCGTAGGAAATGGGCGTCGCGAGGCCTTTCTTCGCCTGCACTTCGACAATTGCCGCCGTCAAGGTGGATTTGCCGTGGTCAATGTGTCCGATGGTTCCCACGTTGACGTGCGGTTTCGTTCGTTGAAATTGCTCTTTAGCCATTTTTTTCTCCTGCGTTGGTTACGTTATTTTTTATCAACAAATTGTCTGGAGCCCATGATCAGGATTGAACTGATGACCTCATCCTTACCAAGGATGTGCTCTACCAACTGAGCTACATGGGCACATTGAAATCATTAGTCCAATCAAATACGCCAAACGACAAAAAACCGCTTCCCCTCGCTTATTTTCTTTCGAAAACCGAGGAGCAACCGGCTCATTTGTCGTTTTACTGCTCCGACGCCGTGCAAAGTAGCAATCCCAGCCGCCTTGTCAACACCCTTTTCAGCGAAATTTTACTTGCTGATTCCCCGTTCGCTGGACCGGACGAATTCGACCAAATGCCGGATTTCCTTCAGTTTCGGCAGCTTTTTCTCCACCTGGTCCGCCGCATTACGGAGGGTCAGACCTTCCCGGAACAATATTTTGTACGCCTGGCGCATCGCAGTCTGTGCCTTCTCGGATACACCATTGCGTTCCATGCCGATTTTGTTGATGGTCCGTGTCTCCGCCGGATTACCATCAGCCATCATGAACGGCGGCACGTCCTGCACCACCTTCGAGCAGCCGCCAATCATCGACACCTTGCCGATGCGACAAAACTGGTGGATCGCCGCCAGCCCCCCAATCACGGCGTAATCCCCCACCGTCACGTGCCCGGCCAGCGTCGCCACGTTCGACATTATAATATGGTCGCCAAGCAGGCAATTGTGCGCGACATGGCTGTAGGCCAGGATGTGATTGTGCGAACCGACGCGCGTGACCTCGCCTTCACCCGTCGCACTGTTGATGGTCACACATTCCCGAAACGTGTTGTGATCGCCGATTTCCAACCGGGTAACGCCACCCTGCCATTTCAAGTCCTGCGTCTGCAATCCGATGCTCGCGAACGGGAAAATTTGATTCTCCCGGCCCAAGCGGGTGTGGCCGCCAATGACCACATGGGAATACAATTTGCATTTGTCCCCCAGGGTGACGTGTTCGCCAATGATGCAATAGGGGCCGATTTCACAACCGGCGCCCACCCGCGCACCGGGATGGACAATGGCAGTCGGATGAACCATGGAAATTACGTTTCGCGTAACATGAAGGTGACTTCCGCCTCACTCACAATTTCGGCGCCCACCTTGCACAGGCCCTTCGCCTTGCCAATCCGCCCGCGAATCTTGGTCAATTCCACCTCGATAATCAACGTGTCGCCGGGCATAACCGGCCTGCGCCATTTCACGTTCTCGGCGGACATGAAGTACGCCACCTGATTCGCCGCCTCGACCTGCTTGAGCAATAAAACGCCGGCGACCTGCGCCATCGCCTCCAGTTGCAGGACGCCGGGCATGATGGGATGCCCGGGAAAATGTCCCTGGAAGTATCCCTCATTAATCGTCACGTTTTTGACGCCGGTGATTTTATTGCCCTCAATCTTCGCAATCCGGTCCACGAACAGGAACGGCGGCCGGTGGGGAATCAACTTCATCATCTGCTCGATTTCCATGGCGCCGTCCGCGGCGGCCACGGGTTCGGGTGCCGCCCGGTTGGCCGGCGGCGGGCTGAAGGTCTGGGCCGCCCGCAATGGTTTGGTCATCTGGGCGAAAATCTGTCGGACCATTTCGCAATTCGCGGCATGACTGGGCCGGACGGCAATCAAATGTCCACGCACCGGGCGGCCGAGCAACGACAGGTCGCCCACGATGTCGAGCATCTTGTGCCGCACGAATTCCTCGGGATACCGCAACGGCTCGGTGGTCAGGACCGCGTCATCACGGATGACCACCGCGTTTTCCAGGCTGCCGCCCTTGATCAGATTGTTTTTGATGAGATGCTCAATCTCTTCGTAAAAGCAAAATGTCCGGGCATGCGACAGCTCCCGTTCCCAGGACTTGGGTGTGATCTCGGTGCTGTAAAACTGGGTAAACCGCCCCATTTTGTCTGCGCTGGTGCAGGTAATTTTGAAGCCCTCGTCGGGAAACAGAGTCATCACCGACTCGCCCGTTTCCAATTCAATCGGTTCGGTCGGCAAATACGACTCCCGTTTTTCGGCCTGGGGCACGATGCCGGCGGCTTGAATGATTTTGCAAAACTCGCGCGAACTGCCGTCGGCGATGGGGGGTTCGTTTGAATCCAGTTCAATGACGGCATTGTCGATGCCATAGCCTGCCAGGGCGGCGAGCACGTGTTCGACCGTGTGAATTTTCACGTTGCCCCGGGCCAGCGTGGTTGAACGGGTCGTTTCCGCCACGTTTTCCACGCGCGCCTCGATCTCCGGGCTGCCTTCCAGGTCCACCCGGCGAAACCGCACGCCGCTGTTGGCGGGCGCGGGCAGGATGGTCATGTTCACCCGGTTGCCGCTATGGAGGCCGATGCCGGAAAAACTGGCGGGACGGTTGAGCGTCTGCTGATTGAGCACGGCCTGATTGAACAGAACACCGGCGCACTTGGCAAGATTGCATTACGGGATGTCCGCTATGGTTGCCATATTCATTTGATTGCACCCCGCCTTCGAATTGTCCTTTGCGTCATCCCATTCCAGGTTTACTCTGTCCGCACGACCCTAAAGCTGGTTTACCCTCGGTAAACAAGGGTACTGCTATGGCTGAATTTTAACGTCCAGACAACATCGCATGTGTGTATGAGAACATCGCTCATTCCTCTTATCGCCGCTCTCGCATCTCTTTGCGGCTGCACCAGCATGAGTCCAACGACCACCCAAATCTACCCGGACACCGCCCCGACGGATGACCGTGTTGCCATCAGAAAAATGCTTAGGGACAATGCCGCGGCACTGAGTACGGGCGACCCTTCCGCGTTGGCAAAATTCTATGAGCAGGATGCGATCCAGTTGCCACCCAATGCACCGGCAGTGATCGGTTGGCAGGCGATTCGGTCGACGCTGGAGAGCGGTTTCAAGGGTATCAAGGTAACAGAGACCATCCAGATTATTGAGGTGTCCTCTTCGTATCGTTGGGCCTTTGCCCGCGGCACCTACCGGATCGTGACAACCCCCCAGGGAGGCGGCGAACCGACCGTGGCCACCGGCAATTGGCTGAACATACTCAGGCGGCAACCTGATGACTCCTGGAAAATTGCCCGCTCGTGCTGGAGCAGCGAAGAACAGCCCGGCAACGTCGTCGAGCCCCCGCCACACCATACAGTGAAGGGTTCATGAGGCGTCAGCGGCGGATGACCTGCAAGGCGGCTGGATTCTTTCGCGCCCAGGCATCCCTCCGTTTCAATCCCCTCCGAATTGCCGCTTGCACCGTTCATTTCCGCGTTTAACCTGTCATCGTGGCTTGGTTCACGGACCGTCATTTTTTCCTGCTCGCCGTTGCTGTTTACGGTTTAAGCACGGTTTATTCGGTTTTCTTGTGGCGAAAAGGTTTCCGCCAGGACGACCACGTAAACTACCTTTTGTTGCTCGCGGCGTTTGTATTGCATACCGTGGCGATGATCCGGCGCGGTTTCTCCATCGCCCATTGCCCGGTCAACAATCTGTTTGAAGCCACCGTATTCATCGCCTGGAGCGCCGCCGCCGCCTATCTCGTCATCGGCCTGCTGCCACGCCTGCGGTTCCTTGGCGCGTTTGTATCGCCGGTGCTGTTCGCCATCGGCGTGTTTGCCTTGATGCCGGAACTCGACCCGCCGCATGGGCCGAAACCGCAATTCACCGGAGCGCTGACCAGTCTGCATGCGGCGACCATATTGCTCGCGTATGGCGCCTTTGGCCTGGGCGCGGCGGCGGCGGGCATGTTCCTTACCGAACAGCACGATTTGAAATTTCATAAGCTCCGCGCCGTGTTGTCGTTGTTGCCGCCGATTCAACGGCTGGAAATCATCACCCACCGCCTGGTGCTGGCCGGTTTCATCCTCTTCACCATCGGCCTCGAAGCCGGCCGCTACCTGCCCCGCTCCGCCGACGCAGGCTACTGGACAGACCCCAAGGTGGTTTGGTCCATCTTCATGTGGGTGGTGTATCTGGCGCTGCTGGCATCGCGCCGGCTCCTTGCCCAATCCAGCCGCCGCTTTACCTATGGTGTCATCTTCGCCTTTGCCTTTCTGCTCCTGACCTTCTGGGGAACAAACCTGCTTTCCCCGCTGCATCATCCATGAACAATGTGTGTCGAGTGTTGGGTGTCGAGTGTCGAGAGCGTCAAAAATCGGCGTCCGTCAACGATCCGTTATCCCGCCGCCTGCCTGCCGCGCTGAAACGAAGTCAAGGCGGGTCAACTGTCACATTTCGCGAATGAACGTTGTCGTCATTGGCCTGAGCCATCATTCATCTCCCGTGGAATTGCGGGAACGATACGCCCTTGAGGAAGCGAAAATCCCCGGGGCGCTCAAGTCGTTGCGCGAGTCGGGCGCGGCCGCCGAAGCAGTGATTCTTTCCACGTGCAATCGCGTGGAGATTTACGCGGCCACGGCGCTGGAGCCGGCGGCGGCGATTGTTGAACTCAGAAAGTTTTTCGTGAGGTGGGGCGAGAATGCTGGCTGGCCGGATTCAACTCAAACCCAAGACGCCTCGCGAGGTCTCTCGCCCCGCCAAGATGAGCCAGGCCATGAAATTTACTCGCTCGCCGAACCGCAAAGCCTGCTGCACCTCTTCAAGGTCGCGTGCGGATTGGATTCCATGGTGCTCGGCGAAACGGAAATTCTAGGCCAGCTGAAGGAGGCCTACGCGCTGGCACATCATCATGGCCACACCGGAACGCGGCTGAACAAGGCGTTTCAACGCGCTTTTCATGTCGCCAAACACGTCCGCACTCATACCCATATCCAGCGCGGCAGCATCTCCGTGGCGTCCGCCGCCGTCGAACTCGCCGAAAAAATATTCAGTTCGCTCCGGGAGCGGGAGGTGCTGGTCATCGGCGCCGGCGACACGAGTGAAAAAACCGCCCGGGCCCTGCTCTCGCGCGGCGTGCGGCACATCGACATTGCGAGCCGCTCCCTGGAGCGCGCCCAAAGCCTGGCCCGGGAATTCGGCGGACGTGCTGTGCCTTTTGATGATTGGTCGGCGGAGTTTGCAAAAATTGACATCGTCATCAGCAGCACCTCGGCACCGCATCACATTCTGGACCGTGCCCGACTCGAACCGCTCATGAAAGCGCGCCAGCAGCGGCCGTTACTGCTCATCGACATCGCCGTGCCACGTGACATTGACCCGGCAGTAAATTTTCTGGAGAATGTTTATCTTTATAACATTGATGATCTGCAGGCCATCGCCGACGGTTATTTGAAGCAGCGCAAGGACGAAATCGCACGGTGCGAACAAATCATCGCCGAAAAAGTGAAACCACTGCTGGACGTAAAGCATCTACAGCCACAGATGAACACCGATGAACACGGATTGGGTTTTGCAGGAGCCGACGTGAGGAGGCTCCGCGAGCAATGATATTTTAAATAAATCCGAGCCTCGTGACCGCGGCCCTGCAAGCCGGATTAATTAAAGCAGTGTTGTTTTCTTTTCTTCCGTGTTCATCCGTGTTAATCCGTGGCTCAATAAAATGGCTGCTGAACGCCCCATCCTCATCGCCACCCGCGGCAGCGCGCTCGCGCTGGCACAGGCTAATCTGATTGCCGCGCAGTGCCGCGAGGCCTTTCCCCGTCTCCGCTTCGAGCTGAGAATCATCAAGACCACCGGTGACAAATTGCAGAAAGCCTCGATGGCAAAGAAAGGGGAAACCCTGCCCAAAGGCCTGTTTACCAAGGAACTTGAGGTTGCACTGGTCAAAGGCCAGGCCGACCTGGCGGTGCACAGCTTGAAGGATTTGCCCACGGATTTGCCCGCCGGACTTGTGCTCGTCGCCACGCCCAAACGCGCGGACGTGCGCGATGTGCTGATCTATCGCGATGCCGAGTTTATCAAAACTCGGGCGGCACACACCGGTTCCGAAGACTGGTCGCCGGGTCAGGACGCGTTGCGAGGCCTCCCGCCACACCTGAAGCTGAAGGATTTTCCGGCGAAGGCCACCATCGCCACCAGCAGCACCCGGCGCAAAGAACAATTGCTGGCCGCCCGGCCGGATTTGAAGGTCGTGGAAATCCGCGGCAACGTCTCCACCCGAATGCAAAAGGTCGCCGAACGCGGGGAACTGGATGCCACGGTGCTTGCGCTCGCGGGCCTCACGCGTTTGAATTTTAAAATCGAAGCTGACGGGCGGCTCGTGGGTGACGCCGTGCCGGATGGTTTGCTGGCAACGATTCTGGACGTGGACGTGATGCTGCCATGCGTCGGCCAGGGCGCCATCGGTATTGAAATTCGCGCGGACGACGAGCGCATCGCCAAAATTTGCGAGCGGTTGAACCATTTCAACACGTTTCATTGCGTGACGGCAGAGCGTGCTTTTCTACACGCTATGGGCGGCGGCTGCCAGAGTCCCGTAGCCGCCTATGCCGCAATCACCGGCGACCAAATCGTCATGCGCGCCGTTTCCTTCCACGACGGGCCGGCGAAACGTAGTGAAGGCAAGCGTCCGATTGCCGAGGCGACGGCACTGGGCGAGGAACTGGCGGCAAAATTGAAATAAAAAACGGCGCGGATTTTGTCCGCGCCGTTCCCCAGTTCCTCCTCCCGGGTGATTTTACACGTCGTAGTACATGAAAAACTCATACGGATGCGGACGCAGCCGGATGGCGTCGTGCTCCTTGCGCTTGCTGCTGATCCACATGTCAATGAAGTCTTCCGTGAAGACGTCGCCCTTGAGCAGGAAGGCGTGGTCTTTCTCCAGGCAATCCAGCGCCTCGCTGAGGCTGCCGGCCACGTTCGGAACTTTCTTCAATTCCTCGGGCGGCAGTTCGTAGATGTTCTTGTCCAGCGGTGCGCCGGGCTTGATTTTATTCTGGACGCCATCAAGGCCGGCCATGAGCAGCGCGGCAAACGCGAGATACGGATTCGCGGCGGGGTCAGGCGGCCGATATTCGAGCCGTTTCGACTTTGGACTTTCGCTATAAGTCGGGATACGAACGGCGGCACTGCGATTGCGCGCGCTGTAGGCGAGGTTGACCGGCGCTTCGTAGCCCGGCACAAGGCGCTTGTAGGAATTAGTAGTCGGGTTGCAAATGGCGCAAAGGGCTTTGGCGTGTTTGAGCAATCCGCCGGCGTAATAGAGCGCCATTTCGCTCAAACCGCCGTATTCCTTGCCGGCGAAGAGCGGCTTGTCTTTCTTCCAGATGCTCTGATGTGTGTGCATACCGGAGCCGTTGTCACCAAAGAGCGGTTTGGGCATGAAGCAGGCGGTTTTGCCGTGCTTGCGGGCAATGTTCTTGACGACGTATTTGTAAATCATCATCCAGTCCGCCGCCGTCACCAGCGTGCTGAAGCGATAATCAATTTCGGCCTGACCCGCCGTGGCAACTTCATGGTGCTGCTTCTCCACGTCCACGCCCAATTGTTCCATCGTTAGCACCATTTCGGTGCGGATGTCCTGTTGGGTGTCGGCGGGGGCAACGGGGAAATAACCTTCTTTGTGGCGGATTTTGTAGCCGAGATTGGGCATTTCATCGCGGCCGGTGTTCCAAATGGCTTCTTCGGAATCAATGGAGTAGAACGTGCCGTTGCTCTTGGAGTCGAACTGCACGTTATCGAAAATGAAGAATTCGGCTTCCGGTCCGAAGAATGCCTGATCCCCCAGGCCGGTCGAGATAAGATATTTTTCCGCCTTCTGCGCAATGCCGCGCGGATCCCGGCTGTAAGGCTCCAACGTGCCGGTCTCGGCGACGGTGCAGGTGAGGCTCAAAGTGGGGACGGCAAAAAACGGGTCGATAAAAGCAGTCTCCGGATCGGGCATCGCGAGCATGTCGGACGCCTCGATGCTTTTCCAGCCGCGGATGGAGGAGCCGTCGAACCCAATGCCTTCGGCAAAAGTTTCCTCGGTCAGTTCACTGATGGGTGAAGTGAAGTGTTGCCAGGTGCCAAAGGTGTCCACGAATTTGATGTCCACCATTTTCGCGCCGGCCTTCTTAGCCAGTTCTAATACGCTCTTGGGAGTTGCCATATTTCAAATGCGAATGTGTTGATTGTTGATTTTTTGTTTGCGCAAACAGAGTCAAAAGCTGCGCCGGTGTGACTTTCGCCAACAACCGGCGCAGCGTCGAGTCTTTTCTTAATTAAGCGTGATAACCCTCTTCACCATGTTCGTTAATATCCAGACCGGCGATTTCGACTTCCTCTGTCGGACGCAGGCCTACCAGTGCCTTGGTGATGTATGCACAAACGATCGTGCCAACAATGAAGAGCACCAGCGATACGACGACCGTCTTCAGCTGCTCGGTCAATTGCGGCTGAAAGATTTTATCGGTGACGTAGGCTTTCAGGTTGGTCGCCAGGTTGGGGTTGGCGGCATTCCGGGCGAACATGCCGGTCATGATGGCACCGCACATTCCGCCGATCCCATGGACGCTCCAGGCATCCAGGGCATCATCCATGCCCAGCCAGGCCTTGACCTTGTAGCAGAAGAACCACGGAATGGTTCCCGCCGCGATGCCGATCCAAATGGCGCCGGACGGAAGCACGTAACCGCAAGCCGGGGTGATGAGCACCAGACCCGCCACCGCACCCGAGCAGAATCCGAGCACGCTGGGTTTGCCTTTCACAATCCATTCCCACATCGGCCAGACGAAGGAGCCGATCGCCGTGGCCAATGTCGTCGTCGTAAACGCATTGGAGGAGATCACGTCGGCGGCAACTGCGCTGCCGGCGTTGAACCCATACCAGCCCACCCACAACATGGACGCGCCGATATAGGTCAGCACGATGCTGTGCGGGGTGAAGTTTTCCTTACCGAAACCAAGGCGCTTGCCGAGGATGATACACAGCACCAGACCTGACCAGCCCGAGGACATGTGCACCACCGTGCCGCCGGCGAAGTCGAGTCCTTTGATGCTCGCGTTGGCGTTCCAGCAGCCGTTCATCATGCCATTAACACCCCAGACCATGTGGCCCTGAGTAAAGTACACGATCAACATCCACAAGGTCATGAATACGAAAATGGCCGAGAATTTCATGCGTTCGGCAATGGAACCGATAATCAGCGCCGGCGTAATGATGGCGAACATCATTTGGAACATGGCGAAGACATTTTCCGAAACCCAGTAGGAATAATTCGGGTTTGGCGCGGAAGTGACATTCGACATCATCCAACAGATTTTCGGACTGCCAACGATGCCTTTGATCAGGTCTTCCTTGTCTGCCGCGCCGGTGCCGCCAAAGATCATGCCGTAACCGCAGATGACATAAAGAATGGTCACCAGACCTGTGATCAGGAAACATTGGGCGAGCACAGAGAGCACGTTCTTTTTGCGAACAAGGCCGCCGTAGAACAACGCCAGACCGGGCAGCGTCATGAACAACACCAGCGCGGTGCTGGTCATCAGCCAGCCATTATGGCCGGCTCCGGGGTAAGCGGCGTTGCCACCGATGCTATTCACCAAACCCGAGTTGATGATCGGGTCAGACACTACAACGTTGCCGTTGGTGTCCTTCAAGGGCCCGGTCGGGTCGCCGTTCTGGAAGTAGGCTTCAATCGCGGCTACACGCTGATCCAGTGAAGCCGCTGGCAATGCGGCCGGCGTGGCCGGTGCCGCTGCCGGCGCGTTCGTGGTCGCCATCGCCGGAGCGTTGGTCGCCGTTTGCGCGCGCAGCGAAGTCACGCCGAACGCGGTGATGGTAATTAAAGCGAGTGTCAGTAAATATCGTTTCATGGTTTTTATTCGAGTGAGGTTCAAGTTGTTCGTTGCTTAAACGGCGGCATCGCCTTTCTCTTCCGTACGAATGCGCACGGCCTGTTCGATACCGGCCACGAAGACCTTGCCGTCACCGATCTTCCCGGTCTTGGCGGCCTTGACGATCGCACCGACAGCGGCGTCGGCCTGGTTGTCCGCCACCACCAGTTCGATTTTTATCTTCGGCAGAAAATCCACGGTGTATTCGCTGCCGCGATAGATTTCGGTATGGCCCTTCTGACGGCCAAACCCCTTGACCTCGCTCACGGTCATGCCTTCGATGCCGATTTCGCCGAGGGCGTCCTTGACCTCTTCGAGTTTGAACGGTTTGATGATCGCTTCAATTTTCTTCATATTTGGTTCATAGTATGTTTGAACTGCGCCTGTCCCAGCCAACCCGTGCGCCCGTTCGTCTGGCGCCTCTCAGCTCACGCCCGCAATTCACGAGCGTGCATAGCATGCTTCTGTCCAAGGCTGTGATTGGCTCACGCGCGTTTAGCAACGGCAATGCCAGTCTGAAAAATTCCAAAACGAAAGTGTAACAAACACCGAATTCACAAAGGGTTGCAGCAGGTGTAAAAAATTACGCGGCAATTTAAGAAGCGCCAGTTTCTGTTTCCTTTTGCGCACGGGACAAAATTATCGCCAGCGGCGGTCATGTGAATCACCCGGTGAATTTTTCCACCGCCAAAAGGAAAGTGGTCGGAGCGACAGGATTTGAACCTGCGACAGCCAGCTCCCAAAGCTGGTGCTCTACCAAGCTGAGCTACGCTCCGAACATCATTTGCGGTTTATGATCTGCGATTGATGATTTCGCAAGGGCGACAATCATAACTCATAAATCATGAGTCGTAAACAGAAATGCAGCTGGACGGTGGCTCCCGTCATGTTACATTTCCCCAGTTATGGCAACCGAAGCGCCCGCAGTGCAGAAAAAAGTCAATCTCCGCCGGCCCGATATTCTCGAGGCCGTTCAGGCCCAGGTGCTGTCGCACTATCGCAGCGAACTCGTCGAACGCGTCCGCGCCGGTGGCTGCGTCCTTTCCGCCGACAGTCTCACGGTGAAGCTCGCCAAGGAATTCGGTTTCTGCTACGGGGTCGAACGCGCCATCGACCTCGCCTACGCGGCGCGAAAATATTTCCCAACCGAAAAGCCCATTTACCTGCTCGGCGAAATCATTCACAACCCCGAGGTCAACGACCAGATCCGCAATATGGGCATCCAGATCATTTCCCCCAAACCGACCGAGGCGGAAATGACGCGCCTGAACGCTGGCGATGTGGTAATGATTCCCGCGTTCGGTACCGAGGTCGGCACGCGTAAACGGCTCGAAGAAAAGGGTTGCGTGCTCGTGGACACCACCTGCGGCGACGTGATGAGCGTCTGGAAACGCGTCCGGCAATATTCCAAGGAAAGTGTCACCAGCATCATTCACGGCAAGGCGTGGCACGAGGAAACCAAGGCCACCAGTTCCCAGGCTCGCGCCTACGGCAGTGGACATTATCTCGTGGTCTTCAACCTGGCCGAAACAGATTACGTCTGCCACTACATCGTCCATGGCGGCAACAAGCATGAATTTCTGGAAAAGTTCAAGGGCGCGTATTCGCAGGGCTTTGATCCCGAGCTGCATTTGCAGGCCGTCGGCGTGGCAAACCAGACCACCATGTTGCGCGGCGAGACCGAGGAAGTGCAACGCCGCTTCAAGGCGGCCATGGAAAAGAAATACGGCACCGAAAGCGTGGCCGACCACTTCCGTTTCTTCGATACGATTTGCGGCGCGACGCAGGACCGGCAGGATGCCCTTCAAAAACTGCTGCGCGAACCGATGGACCTTCTCCTGGTCATCGGCGGCTACAATTCCTCCAACACGTCGCACCTCGCCGAAATGGGCGAAGCCAAGCTGCCGACTTATTTCATCAAGAACGCGGCCAAAATGGAGTCGGACAAGCTCATCCGCCATTACGACCAGCATGCCAAGAAGGAAACCGAGACCCGCGATTGGCTGCCTTCCGGCAAAATCACCGTCGGCATCACCGCCGGCGCTTCGTGCCCCAACAACCTGATCGAAGACGTGATTTACCGGCTGTTCGAGTTGCGCGGCATTTCCGTCCAGAAATTGCTGGCGAATTGACACAATAACCGCCGCCTGAACGGGAAACGATTCAGTGTTTCCGACTCGTTACCCCGTTGTGCAGCCTTCCCTACCCGTAATTAGTAGCACCGCAACCGGTAGAACTTGTTGGTCGGGGTCACCGAATAATCCTTGAAAGGCGAGGTTGGAAAACCGGGCACATCCACATAGGGTCCGGTAACATTGGTGGCCGACTGCAAATAACCGGCGCCCGGCCAGGTCACCACGACGTTGGTGGGCGGAAGCCAATGGATCATGACCGGACCGCACATGGTCAGTTTGAACGAGAGATCCAATGGCACCGGTGGCCCGCCAGCGGGCGGTTGGAAACCGGTGGCTGTCCAGCCCGGATTGGCGGTGGGCGGGCTGCCCGGCCAGGGGGCGTGCACACTGGTGTCCTTCAACACATTGGTCGTAGTTTTCCAGCCGTAGTTGTAGGCGGTGCCCACCGGTAATTGCGCATACGCGGCCAGCCAGTAGGTTTTGGCATTGGTGGTGGTTCCGGTCTGCTGAAAGGCGTTGGTCGGATAGAAACAATAATACCATACCACGGAGTCCGTGCCGAGGATGTTCGTCGGGCCGGGATCCAGAAATTGTTCCTGGGCATTCGCCGTCCAAATCGTTTCGGCGTATTGCCCCGGGTAGAACCATTGTTGCCACAGCAGGTTGGTGCCTGGATGACTGAAGGTGTTCCCCGGACCAACCGGCACGTCGTCATAAATGCCGAGCCAGAAGTTGATGGTGTTGGTTTGCGCCAAGTTGTTCAGCCACGAGCCCCACAAATGAATGTCGCTGACCGGCCCGGTGTTGGTACAGACGAAGTCATCGGCCAGTACGTAGGGAGTGTTCCAGACATCAAAGCCACCCAACGTGTTCGGCCCCTGAACATATTTTTCAAAGTCACTTTCCACGCAAACCAGCGGCGGAGGAGTCACCGTCGAAATCTTGAAGGCCAGATCCAGAGCACCGCCGGTCGGAGCCTGTAAGGTCGGTTGCCAGCCGGGATTGCCCGGTGGTGGCGAACCCGGCCACGGCGCATGAACGCTGACATCGTTTTGCACGTTGGTCGTCGTTTTCCAGCCGAATTGGAAAGTGTTGCCCGACGGCGATTGGGCATATGCCATCAACCAGTAAATTTTGGGAGCAGCCGCGGTGCCTTGCTGGGTGAAGATGTTGGTCGGATAGAAACAATAATACCAGGCCTCCGAGTCGCTGCCGATCGTCTGGGGAGGACCCGGATCCAGAAAACCCTCCTGTCCGGGCGCCCACGGAGCCTCAAGGTACTGTCCGGGCGCAAATTTCTCCTGCCAGAGCAGGCTGCCCGGCCGGCTGAACGAGTTGGTAGCGCTGACCGGCACGTTGTCGTAAACCGCCAGCCAGAAGGTCAGCGAGTTGGTCGCGACCTTATTGGTGTTCCAGGAACCCCAGAGATGAATATCCGAGATAGGACCGGTTTGGTTGCAAACGAAGTCATCGGCCAGCACCCACGGCCCGTTGTCCCAGACATCCAAACCGCTGAACAGATTTGGCCACTGGACATACTTGACGGTGTTCTCCGCACAATTGGGCGGCACATTGGTCGGGGTCGTGAGCCCGAAGGCGAGGTTGATCGGTTGTTGGGTTTGACTGTTGGTTATCGTCTGCCAGTCGCCGACGGGCTGGCCGCTGGTGGCCAGATAGTGACCCCACACGGCGCCGTCGTTGTAGGGAGTCAAAGTTGTCTTCCAGCCATGAGCAAAAGCGACAGGTCCAGGGGCAACTTGGGTATAAGCCACGAGCCAGTAATTGGTCGGGTTGGCCGCGGTCCCTTGTTGCACAAACGCGTTAGTGGGATAAAAACAGTAGTAATAAACCTGGGTATCGCTGCCGGGAAAACTGCGGGTGCTCGGGTCATAAAATGATTCAACTCCCGTTCCCCAGATCGACTCCGCAAATTGTCCCGGCCCAAACGACTGTTGCCAGAGCAGAATACCGGGATGGCTCGGCACGATTTGGCCGCTGGAGAAATTGGTGACCGCTGGAACATCGCTGTAAATGCCCAGCCAGAAATTGGTGATGCTGCCATGGTTGTCGCCCAGCCACGAACCCCAAATGTGAATGTCCGACACGGGACCAGTCGAGGTGCAGGGAAAATCGTCCGCCAAAACAATGTTATTCTGGCTGTCCAGCACATCCATGCCGCCGTCCGTATTCGGGGGAAACACGACCTTGAAACCGTTGGTTTCGACGCACTGGGTTTGACCGAACGCGTTCAGCGCCGCCAGTGATAACATCGTCAGCGCCGATGCGACTTTGCAGGGAATTGGGAAGAAAATCGACTTTTTCATGTTGCCTCACTCAAATGAATTCAGTTTTGACCGTTTGCTTCAACAAACCTCTGAACCCTCCCGAGTCAGGGCCGGTCATGAGTCACAGCCCGGATTCGTTTCGTGCGCACTTCGCACTCAACCGATCGGGCCCGGCGCTGTCAGGAAAGAAGCCTGCTGCTGGCGCGCTTCGTCCCGATCTGCCCTCCATTTAATTCAGTTGTCTTAATAATGTCAATCAGAATATTGCAACATTTGGGTGTCAATTGGGGTAGCATCCGCCGCGGGTACGCGGAACGATGCAATTGCCTTTCTCAATTGTGTTTACTACCGTAGGAAAGCTGAATCATGCCCCGTACACGCCTTGAACTGGAACAGATCGAGAGACAAATTCTCGCGCCTTATGCCCAGTTCAGTGGCGACACCCGCGGGCGCAATTACGCGGAGTCACCACCCCAGTGGCGCACCCATTACCAGCGCGACCGCGACCGGGTAATCCATTCCCGCGCCTTCCGCCGGTTGGAATATAAAACCCAGGTTTTTCTCAACGGCACCGGCGACCATCTCCGCACCCGCCTGACCCACACCATCGAGGTCGCGGCCGTTTCGCGCAACATTGCCAGCGCGCTGAAATTAAACGAAGACCTCGCCGAAAGCATCGCGCTGGCACACGACCTTGGCCACTCACCGTTTGGTCACAAGGGTGAGACGGTTTTGAACCGGTTGATGCGCAAACACGGCGGCTTTGAGCACAATCGCCAAAGCCTGCGCATTGTCGAGGAGTTGGAACAAAAATATCCGGATTTCCCCGGCCTGAATCTCACCTGGGAAGTCCGCGAAGGCCTGGTGAAGCATTTCACCGCCTACGACCATCCGGGCCGGCGGAAAGGATTTGACGCCAAAAATTCCTCGCTCGAGGCGCAAATCGCCAATCTCGCCGACGAAATCACCTATTACAGCCATGATCTCGACGACGGACTTGAATCCGGATTGTTGTCCGAAAGCAAACTGCGTCGCGACGTTCGGGTCTGGGCGCAGGCGGCGCGGCTGGTGAAAAAGGAACACGGCGACCTGCCCGACGAATGCCGCCGTTACTTCATCATTCGCACCATCATTGACCTGCAAATCCACGATGTCGTCGAAACCAGCGAGCGGCTGATCATCGCATCCGGGGTGCAATCCGCCGACGCAGTGCGCCTGTTTCCGAAGGGGCTCGTGCAGCACAGCCCCGAACGCCGGGCGTTGAATCTCGAATTGCGCGATTACCTCTACAAAAATCTCTACTACAACCAAACGCTCCGCTGGCTGAATCGGCGCTCCCTGAAAATGCTCGAACATCTGTTCCGTTATTACCTGATGCATCCAAAGGAGATTGGCGAGGGCGCACGGCGGCGTGCGACCAAAACCGGCCTTTATCGCGCTGTTTGTGATTATCTGGCCGGCATGACCGATCGTTACGTCGGGCTTGAATACCAACGGATTTTTGGAAAAACGTGACTTGAAGCGTCGAGCCGGCAGTTCGAACGAATCGGCGCTGGCGCGCGCAATGGCCTACGGTGCCCCGGTTTCG
>Ga0335085_10006574_pt1 | contig 18291 bp, 16 predicted proteins | sample Lox_Sample_45_FD_206712 | JGI IMG/M metagenome (GOLD analysis project Ga0335085, IMG submission 206712) | Soil microbial communities from Loxahatchee National Wildlife Refuge, Florida, United States - Lox_Sample_4.5 | ecosystem: Environmental > Terrestrial > Soil > Wetlands | place: USA...
GTAAGTGAAGGATTCACAAGATTGCGCTGCTGAAGTGCTCTCTGCCAGGATTTAGCAATTCGCCACAGACAGGTCGCGGGTCATCCGTAGCGTCGCCGCCAGCCGTCGCTGCACCACCGAGCACAACCGGTGCGTCATCGGGGATCATGAAAAGAACGAGAATAGTGCCTTCGTCAGCACCAACGCCAAGCGCACCAGTCATCAGGTGAATCGCGACGCCGTTATGCGGCTAGGCAACGTAGAGATTGGCTGTGAGGCTATGCCGCGCAATAACGATGCGAAGGAAGTCGGCGTACAGTGACGTTGCTCACGACGAAGGAGATTTTCCGCCTCCAACAAGTCCACACTTCAAGCAGCTACGGGCTAACGCCCAGTATGCTGGCATTCAGAAGCTCCTTTTCGCCTGTAACACGCCGGGCCTCTGTGACCTTGGTTTCGGAAAAGGGACGGGCCGCAGAGGTCAAGCTGCCTTACTGCCTTTCCGCAGCTGCAGCTCCTCGTACGTCCACACTCCTTGCGCCTTACGATTCCCGCCTCGATCCACCGAGTGGTGCCCGCGAAGATTTCCGAGGGTCGCTTGTTCCGTACTGTGCCCAGCTCGCGAACATCGCCACTTTGAACTTTTCGGCCGTCTGTTGAAGACATTCTTCCAAGTAATTGACGATCACAACCAGCGCTAAGCAATGCAATGAATTGAAGACTTGATCCTTTGTCGTTTTAGCTTCGGCACCCTGTGACCGCACGATATTGGCTCTATGGAACGATAATGACTTTTTATAGTCAATTCTCGTCATACGCGATGGGTTATTCACAGATGCGTAACTTTGACCCGATCTGAAGTTATTTTTTCCTTGACTCAATTAGTTGATTAAGATTCTATGCCGAAGAATGCTATTGAATCAACAGATGTTAACAATTGCTGTATTGAGCCCGTAACATTGAAGGGTTGATCTTCTCACAGACTGCGTAGTGTTGGCCTTATTCCACACTGCAGCGGGTGCCGGCTTCAATTTCAAGGGGAGGAGCGATGGCCACCTTCAGCTATCCGGGTGTGTACATTGAGGAGGTTCCCAGTGGGGTTCACACAATAACTGGCGTCGCCACATCGATCGCAGCGTTTGTGGGATGGGCAAACATGGGCCCGACCGATCATGCGGTGCTGGTTCAAAGCTGGTCCGAGTTTGCCAATCAGTTCGGTGGAGTGACCAATAACGGCGGACAGCCGAACTACCTCGGTTACGCGGTCAACCAGTTTTTTAACAACGGCGGCAGCCAGGCCTATATCATCCGACTCGTGGCAAACGCCACGGTGGTCGCTGCCAATCCGTCCGACAAGGCCGCGGGTTTGATTGGCTCATCGAAGCAAGTCTCGAAGGTTCCCTACTTTACTCGTCTCGCCTTTTCCCAAACTGGAAATCTTCCTAGACTATCGCTGCACTTTGATTGGGAGGTGGGTCTCGCTTATGGCACGGCGAATTCTTATTCTCCACAATCACGACTTTTCTCCTCAACCTTACCTGCACCTGTTTAGCGGATTTGACGTACTGCAGCTGGAGCAGAGCAAGCTTCAGCTGGATCGGTTGACCCAACAGCGGTTCGATCTGATCGCTCCGATGGTCGCGGATGACGCACCCTGGCTGGATGATCTGCTCCAAAAGATTCGCGACAAGCCAATCGCCGTGCCGGTTTTCCCGATTCTTTCCACTGAGACTGGTGCGGAGCTCCTTAGGCTGGTTTCGGAAGTTGCGGCAGATTTCGCGGTCTGGCCAACCCGTGCTTGTGAGGTACAGCAGCGGCTCCTGAGAATCGTCGGGCGGCCACAAGCGGATGTCGATTTGGTGAGCGACAGGCTTACTGAAGAACTCGGCCTGGCAATGCTGGTCGGCAAGGATCCTGCGTTTCTTGACCTCATCGCAAAAGTTCGACTGGTAGCACGCAGTGATAGTCCCGTGCTGATTACCGGCGAAACCGGAACCGGCAAGGAGCTGAGCGCGCGCGCGATTCATCACTTGAGTCGAAGAAGGAGCAACCCTTTTATCGCGGTCGATTGCGGCGCCTTTCCGGAGCACCTTTTCGAAAACGAGATGTTTGGTCACACGCGGGGCGCGTTCACCGACGCTCATCGCGACCAGCGAGGGCTGATCGCGATGGCTGAGGGCGGCACGCTGTTCCTCGACGAGGTCGACTCGCTGGCGCCTTCCTCACAGGCCAAACTCTTGCGATTCCTCCAGGAACACACCTATCGCCCACTGGGCTCCGACAAATTCCTTCACGCCGAGGTCAACGTCCTCGCTGCCAGTAATCGCGACCTCGAACAGCTCGTCAGTGAGCATCGATTCCGCGCCGACCTGTTCTTTCGCCTCAATGTGCTGCGCTTGCACATGATTCCGCTGCGTGACCGCAAGAGTGACATTCCGATTCTCGCCCAGCACTTTCTCAAGTTGATCTGTGCCGAACGTTCCTACGCACCGAGACCGATCACGACCGCCGCGATCGAGGCGCTGATGCGCATGGAATGGCGCGGAAACGTCCGCGAACTCTACAACGTTATTAATCGCGCCGTCATTCTCGCCCTGGGCCGTCAGATTGTGCCCGCCGACGTTTCTCCTTCAGCCGAGGGCTCCGCCGATGCCGCGGCGCTCAATCCCGAGGGATTCAGGCAGGCGCGTGCGCATGCAATCGAAGCCTTCGAGCGCAACTATGTGCTCGATACCCTGCGCAAGCATCACGGTAACATCACGCAGTCTGCACGTTATGCGCATCAGGATCGCCGTGCCTTCGGACGGCTGGTCAAACGTTACGGAATTGATCGCAACTCCATCTAGGCAACAATTCCGCGCTCGCTTCGAGAATCGGCCGATGAGCGCAGTCAGCGTTTCATCTGACGCTTCACCCGCATAGCGGGTGCGATCAAAAACGCCCACCTCCCACCGGATTCGTCCCACTGCACTTTTGCTCCGATTCCCATAGTGCTTTTGCGAGCGCCCCCTCCTCGGATCCGCTGCCGCAGGTGGGATTCGGAGGTCCCACCCGCGGCGATTCTTCAGAATGAAAGCTCAAATGAGTCCGACTGTTTCCTTTGCCAGTGATGATGGATCGGGAGTTGCTGTTGTCGCGCTTCATATTGGTTGCTGAACCAAAACTCAACGACACCGTGGTGAAAGAGGTCTTGGACTACTTTCTTCGGAATCCCAAAGCCGCTGATAGCCTTGAAGGTATTACACGATGGCGCCTGCTCGACGAGGCGATCCGCCGAAAGGTAACTGAGACGCAACAGGCGCTCGATTGGCTGGTGCGACGCAAGTTCCTCAAGAAGACCACGGTGCCCGGCAAAGAGCCTGTCTTCAGTTTGAATCGCGACAAACTAGCCGAAGCTGAGGCATTCGTGGCCGGCGACTCTGCGCCAGCAAAGATCCGGAAGCGATAAGTGGCCAACTACAACTCATTGGCGGCCGCGGGGAAAAGCATCGAACGCATGCTTACTGCAGGATTCGCGGAAAATCCTGTCCCGGTCGACGGCCGAACCACGCGCGCGTTCCTGGTCCGCACCGAGGATTTCGATCAAACCTCGGTATCGTCGATCATCGCCCGTCCTGCCTTGTCCGTCTTTCTTTATCGTGTCGATTTCAACAAGACGATGCGGGCGGCCTGGTCGCAGGTGACTGCCCACGATGGCCTGCCGCATCTGCCGCTGGATTTGCACTTCCTGATGACGCCGTGGGCCGACAATGCCGAGGCTGAGAGCGCGATCCTGGGCCGTGCGCTGCAGATCCTCGATTCCAATCCGATTTTGAGCGGACCACTGCTGCATCAAGGCGGCGGATGGCAGCCAAATGAAGCGGTGCATCTGCTGATGGACGAAATGTCCACCGAAGCGGTGATGCGCACCTTCGATTCATTGCCGACCGACTATCGTATCAGCGTTCCCTACATCGCACGGATGATCAGGCTTGACGGGCGGCAGGCATCACCTTCACCCGACGTTACGACACTTATCAAAGGAGCGATGCCGGCGCCGTGAACGAATTCCTGCCGCAAGTATTCGTAGAAAAGATCGAGCGGCTGGTGCTCGGAATCGAGCCGACCGATGCGCTACGTGGCGCTCGAATCGCGCATCCGATTGACCTGGTGATCGATGGCACGCCTTATCCGCCGGGAGAAGCGTCGTGGGAATCGTTGGCGGGAATGCCCGACCCGATTGGGACACTGGCTAAAATCCCTCGTCATAATTCCTGCCGGCACGCCCTTATCTTCAAACCGGGGGTCAAGTCGCCAATCGCAATCCGTATGTACGATCGCGAGCGCAGATTCGTCCCACGGCGGATCATCTATCCGATTCCGGCCGACATTCACACTCCTGCCCCGCCCTCGCGGGTGAGGCGTCCGGCACTTTTCCCCGGTGCTGCCTACGCGATCAGCGAAAGCGTCACAGGCCTGCGCGGGAGAGTAACCTGGAGTCAACCGACGGCAAATGAAGTGCCGGCACGCTGGGTCCGCGTCGACGCCCGCATCGAAGCAAACTTGGTAGGCCGCGCGTATGGCGACGACCGCGGCGAATTCCTGTTGGTGCTCGACAGCGAGGCCGCCGGCCTTGGTGATTTGCCGTCACCCCTGGCTGTGCAAGTGACGGTATTCGGACCGGCAGCGCCGCTTCCGATTTCGCCGCAGGATCCGTTCAGCGACCTTCCACTAGAAACACTGGCCGCGGATCCCGACGATGTTTCCCCGGGCGAGAAACTTCCGCCCGGTTACGCCGCGACCGCTCACAGCAGTCGTGTGGTCAATTTCGAGCTCGGCAAGCTTCTGACCAATCAGGACAAATTTTTCTTCAATCCATAGACACGAGAACACGCAAGGAGCCGTACGATGGCCGAATATCTGGCGCCGGGAGTTTACGTAGAGGAAGTCAGCTTCCGTTCCAAATCGATCGAGGGTGTCCCGACCAGCACCACCGGTTTCGCCGGCATGACTCGATTCGGCCCGGTGCGGTATCCAAATGGACCGTCGACCAACACGCCGCGGCTCGTCACCAGCTTCACCGAATTCGAGAGTGTATACGGCGGTTTGGAAGTCTTGCACGCCCCGACCGAGGCCGACGAACGGCTGTGCTATGTCGCCCACGCCGCGCGAGCTTTCTTCCTAAACGGCGGGACCCGCCTCTACATCTCGCGGGTATTCGCACCACGCGGCGTGGATCCCAACTTCGACTACGGTGTGGCCAGCTTGCCGATTTCGGTTAGTGGAACGACCGCGACCTGGACTGCGCGATGGCCGGGCGCCTATGGCAATGCGTGGGTCAGCGTCCAGGTCACCCGCAGCAAGAACGCCGCTTATCGGGCCGCGAACTTTGGCGGCCTGGTGCAAGTAAATGGAGCCAAGGAGGGTTCGATCGTCGAAGTGATCGCCGGCGGCACTCCGCCGTCGGGCAGCGATCCGCTGACCCTCGCCAATCTCGCTCAAGTGTCCATCGATCCAAACGATGGGCATCAGATTTTCAATCGCGGCGGCGCCGCTTTCCTCCCCGCCAACACCGACATCATCCAGAACGTGCAGCTCCGCGTAATAATCACGACCGACGATCAGAACAGCAAGATGTACGACGCGCTCGACGCGGTGCCTGGTACCAAGCGGTACATCGGAAAGATTCTGCAGGCGGACAACCCGGAAGATGAAAACGCCGTGGTTTTCCTCAAGTGGGATCCGAGCGCTGCGGTCGGCAACGACGTAGGCGCGAACCTGATGGTCGCACTGCAGGCGAACGCCAACAAACGCCTGACAGGAGGTCATGATGGCGTAGTGGTCGCACCCAGCGATCTCGCCGGCCAGGATGCCGATCCCGATGACGTTACAAAGACCGCAACCGGCCTCGCCGCGCTCGGCGAGATCGACGACATCGCGATCGTGGCTCTTCCGGACGGCGGGGCCTACGACGATGTAACCGACTCACAAGCGGCGGCCGACTCGCTGATAACTCACGCGGAACAGCTTCGGTATCGAATCGCGGTGGTCGATCCGCCGCCGGGCTGCTCGATGACGAATATCCGAAGTTTCCGCGGTCAGTTCGATAGCGAGTACGCCGCCCTCTATCATCCGTGGATCGAGATTCTCGATCCTACTGAGCGACCCGCGCAGGGAGCGCCGCCGCAGAGACTGTTGCTGCCGCCGTCGGGTTTTGTCACCGGAATTTACGCGCGCAGTGACATAGCACGTGGAGTCTACAAGGCACCGGCAAATGAAGTCGTGCTTGGCCTGACGAAGTTCGAAATCAACATCAATAAGCCACGCCAGGATGTGCTCAATCCTGAAGGCATCAATGCTCTGCGCTTTTTCGAGGGACGCGGAAATCGCGTCTGGGGAGCACGCACGATGAGCTCCGACCCCGAGTGGAAGTACGTCAATGTGCGCCGGCTCTTCATCTACCTCGAGCATTCAATTGACAAAGGCACGCAGTGGGCCGTGTTCGAGCCGAACAACGAGCGGTTGTGGGCCAACATCCGCAGCACGATCGAAGACTTCCTGCTGGTGCAGTGGAAGCAGGGAGCCCTGATGGGAAGCAAGCCTGAAGAGGCGTTCTTTGTCAGATGCGATCGGACGACAATGACCCAGAACGATCTCGACAACGGCCGCCTTATCTGTCTGATCGGTGTCGCTCCGACCTACCCGGCGGAATTTGTGATCTTCCGCATCGGCCAGTGGACGGCGGATTCCCAGAGCTAACAGATAGCCAACATCGAAATGGAGGGAGCCGACTATGGCGACCTATCGCGACAATCCTTACGGGGCGTTCAACTTCCTGGTAGCGCTCGGCGGCGCCCAGGGTAGCGGCCAGGAAGGAACTATCATCGGCGGATTTTCCGACGTCTCTGGACTGGGGTTCGAGGTCAACTATTCGGACTATCGGAACGGAAACGAAATGGTGAATACGGTCCGGCATATTCCCAACAGCTTCAAGAACGATGAGATCACGCTCAAGCGCGGCGTGGTGGGCTCGGACGATCTGTTCGCGTGGCTCAAAGGCGTGCGCGACGGCACGGCGGATCCGCGCACGGTCACCATCACCCTGCTCGACGAAGCGCGCAACGCGGTCGCGACCTTCAAGCTGCAGAAAGCACAGCCGAAGAAGTGGACTGGTCCTACGCTCGCGGCCAAGGGCGGCGGCGAAGTCGCGATGGAAGAACTGCATCTGGTGCACGAGGGAATCGAGTACCAATAAGGAGCACCTGATTGGCAGCTTCTCCCAGCTTCCCAGTGGTTCTCGGCGCGCCCGGAATTTACCGCACCACCGAGGAACCGATTCGCACCCTGACCGGGGCGCGGATGGATGTGTGCGCGTTCGTCGGAGTCGCGCCGCGCGGGCCCGCGCGGGTGCCGTTCTTCATGGAAGATTGGGCTCCGCAACCGTGCAGCGAAGGGCAGACGGTTACGCAATCGATTCCGGTCGCGGTCGAGAGTTGGACCGAATACCAAAAATACTTCGGCGCCTTTGAAGGCCCAGGATCGCTGCCGTATGCGGTGGCGTCGTTCTTCGAAAACGGCGGCCGCCGCGCCTACATCGTCCGGATAGTTCATCAGTATGTAAAGCCCGACGGCACTCCCGACGATGCAAAAAATCAGCAAGGCGTGGCGCGAGCGAATTTCTCAGGACTGAACGCCACCGGCAATCGCCAAGTCTGGATTCGCGCCCGTAACGAAGGCGCGTGGGGCAACGCGCTCAGTACGACGCTCTCGTTTACCACAAGCGCGCTCGCGCTTTCGGCGCAGGATTTCTTCCCTAACCGGATTCGCGTCCCGGCAGGGCTCAAGATTTATCCCGGCGCGACCTTACGGCTGGCGCTGGGAGGCGGAGTCAGGGCGATTCGCCGAGTTGAGACCGTCAACGATGACTGGAATCCCGCCGATGGCTCGCGCCAGCGCTGGGCGTGGTTTGATCTGCCGACCGGCACGCCCGCCGAGGGAGCGGAGTTGGTCGAAGGCACGCTTGACATCGATGATGGCGTGAATCCGACAGAGACCCATGATCATCTCGGGCTTTCGTCGAACCATCCGCGTTGGATAGCCGCGGTGCTGGTCAACGAATCCGATCTCGTCCTGCCTTGCGACAATCCAAACCTGCCAGGCAGTGATCCGCTGGGCTATTGGCTCGATTCCAACCTCGAGATTGATCCATCGCTCGCTGCCTGCACTGCAACGAATTTCATTGGCGGTGAAGATCGCTTCGCGGACATTACCCCTGACGATTTCTTCGATGACAACTGGGTGTTCGGCGATGATTGTCCGGGAAGCGGAATTCATTCACTTACTGATCTCGATGATCTCTCGATAGTGGTCGCGCCGGATCTCTATTCGCCCGGTCCACTGGCGCCGATCGAACTCATAACCGCACCAACGAGTTTCGCGGGGCCCGAGTTCTCTGAATGCATCGCGCCGGTGCCGGCTCCGCCACAGGGCCCGCCAACGCAGGATCTGACCGGGCTGCGACTCGATCCCGACCAGGATCTCGACACGATAGCGGCGCTTCAGCGGCGCATGACTGATTTGGCGGATCAGCTCGAAGCGTTCATTGTGCTGCTTGATGTGCCGCCCGGTCTGAGTCAGCGGCGCATGCTCTACTGGCGCGCCAGGTTCGACAGCGCTTACGCCGCCGCCTATCACCCCTGGCTCAACGTAGCTCGCACCGATGATCAGCGTGATTCGCTAATCGCAGTAAATCCGTCGGCGATCGCTGCCGGAATAATCGCGTTGCGGGAGAGCCAGTTCGGTGTCCCCTACGGACCCGCCAACGTGATTGCTGCCGGAGTGGTCGATGCGGTGGATCATGTATCTCCGCAGCGCCACGACGAACTGCATCAGAGTGCGATCAATGTATACATCCCGGAGCGCGACGGCGTCCGGCTGACCGCGGCACGTACACTCGCGCTCGACCAGACCTGGCGCCAGTTGAATGTGCGGCGGCTGGTCACAATGCTTCGCCGCGTGCTTTACCGCCAGATGCAGTGGGCGGTATTCGAGCCGAATAACCCGCAGCTTCGCTTTCAGCTCTCGCGGATGCTCGAAGCCTATCTGCGTCAGCTCTACCGGGCCAACGCCTTTACGGGTGCGACTGAAGCCCAGGCCTACTTCGTCAAGTGCGACGACAAGCTGAATCCTCCGTCGGTTCAGCAGCAGGGCCAGGTGATTGCTCAGGTTGGTATCGCACCGGCAGAACCGTTGGAATTCATCGTACTTAACATCGCGCGTGACGGTGATTTCTCGTTGACTGTGGAGGAAGGCTGATGGCGGCATTTAGCGCATCGGCATCGCTCAGTCTCGGTTTCAACGCCGGCGGCAACAATCAGAGCGAAGGTCTCGCGAGCACTTTCAATTTTCGAATCACGCTCAATCGCAGCGATGGCAGCTCTCCGCCGCTCGGCGATGGCGGCTTTCAGGATTGCAGCGGCCTGCAGATCGAAATGGATGTGCAGGAACTCCAGGAGGGCGGCCGCAACGACGGCGTGGTCAAGCAAGTTGGGCGCGGCAAGTACACCAACATCGTGCTCAAGCGCGGGATGCTGTTCCCTGCCGGCGGCACGATTGAAAACGAACTGTGGAGCTGGATCCAGGATGTGCTCAGCGGAGTGCGTCCAGTCGCGCGCTATGACGGTGTCATCGAGGTCCTGTCGAATGACGGCAATGACACGGTTGCGACGTGGGTTTTCGATCGCGGCCTGCCGGCGAAAATCGCTGGGCCCCAGCTCAACGCCAAGACCGGCGACATCGCGATCGAAGAGTTGACGATCGCTCACGAAGGACTACGGCTGAAGATTTGATCGATGTCTGATCTGAAGAAAGCCACGCTGATGGAAATCTCCGCGGATGCGAGCGCCAATCCGGTGCCGGGTACGGAGGTTGCCGTCCAATTCAACCCGGCTTCGCTGAAGCTCGATCTGGCCAACCGGATTGAGGGAGGAGATACGCGGGGGCGTCAGAATCGCCAGTATCTCGGTAAGACCTCGACCACGCTGTCATTCGATCTGCATTTCGACACGGCGGACCAGGGGACCACCGATGCTCCGGTTTCGGTTCGCACTCTGACTGCAGCGGTGGAGCGGTTCGTTCTTCCCAAGGGCCAGGGCAATACCAAGGAGAAGCCGCCCAAAGCACGCTTTCATTGGGATGAACTGATCATCGACGGAATCATCGAAAGCGTCTCGATCGATTTCGATCTGTTCGCCGCCAACGGCACGCCCCTGCGGGCCAAGATGGGCGTGTCGATCAAAGAGCAGGACGCCAAGTACGAGTTGCTCCAGACCGGTCCGGGCGCAAATCAGCCAGGGAACGCCACTCCGCCCGGAGCGCCAGGCACCGGACCGGGCAGCATCGGAGGAGCGTCGACCAACAGCAGCGCGTTCGCCCTGGCCGGTGAGTCTGCGGCGGAGTTCACGGCGCGGATGGGTCTCGATCCGGCTGCATGGCGCGGAGTTGCGGCTCAGATTGGCGCCGCCAGTTCGCTTTCGCTACAAGCCGGCGCGTCGATTGATTTCGACGCTGGTCTCTCAGCCGGAGCAGGAATTGGCCTTTCCGTCGGTGTTGAAGCGAGCGCGAATGTTTCCGTGAATGCGTCGTTTGGGCTCGATGTTCAGGCGCAGGCTAACCTATCAAGTCCGATCTCTGCCGAAACCTCTGCCGGCTTCGCCTTGTCCGCGGCCGGCGGCGTAGGAGCGGCGATCGAAACTGTTGCGATCGTACAGACCCAGGCGGCAGCAGATAATGCGCGCCGATCTTTCGGCTCTGCGGCCCCTGCCGCACCCACACCAACGAAAGTCGATGGTGCTGCAGCGGCGGTGCCGGTCGGAGCGGGCTCGATTCCGAGCGCGAGCGCTTCCTCACTCAATGCGCCTGCCGGTGTGCCGCCTCCGTCCATAACACCTCAGCCGGCGATGCCGGACCAGTCGCGCACGCCGTTGGCACAGAGCGGAATGCCATCGACATCATCGCAGGCATCGGCAGCGAGCGCGCCATCTCCACCGACGGCCGACCCTCGCGCGACTTCATTCGGATTCGGTGTACCGCTTCGGCCACGCGTGGGGAACGCCGCAGACCTGCGAAGCAGCACCTCACAGGGGCGAATTCCGCTGCGGCCGCGCGCACCGGTAGCTGCGGTCCTCAGTTCAGACGATCCGACCGCGGCGCCATGGACTCAACTGCCTGTCAGTGTCGCGCAGGTGGCCGCCGACAAGACTCAAGCCAGCCGATACCCCGCCCGATCTTGCGGGTGTACCGGAAGATGCAGCCACGGAGCAGGAGCATGCCGATAAGCGTCGATCAATTGACCACCGAAGTTACGGTTGAACCTGAGCAGCAGTTGGGCGGAGCGCCGTCCTTGACTGCCAAAGCGAACGACCTGGCTGCGATCCGTGCGAAACTGGTTTCGCTCGCGCGGCTCGATCTCCGAATCCGGGCGGAAGGTTTCGATGACTGATCTCTTCACCTCAAAGGCGCCGGTCTTCAAGGTCGACGGCCAGGTCAAGGGCGAGCTTGCCCGCGACGTGTCGCAGCTGGCGATCGAGGAGGCAACCGATGGCCTGAAGAGCCTGTCTCTCCTGCTCATCGCGGAAGGGCCGCAGGACAACGCCTCCGAAGAGAAGCTGCTCTACCTCGACGGAGAGATCATCGACTTTGGCAAAGTGCTCGAGGTGTCGATCGGATCGACCGATGACTCGCGGATCATCTTCAAGGGGCCGATCAGCGCGATCGAAGTGCAATTCAGCGAAGGCGCCGAACCGCACGTTCAGGTCTTTGCCGAAGACAAGCTTATGGACCTCCGAATGACACGCCGGGTGAAGACCTGGGAAAACATGAGCGACACAGACATCGCGAATGCGATCGCTTCGGCCAACGGAGTCGACGCAGACGCCAACGCCACCGGTCCAACGTACAAAGTTGTGCAGCAATGGAACCAGAGTGACCTGGCTTTCCTGCGCGAGCGGGCGCGCCTGATCCAGGCGGAAGTTTGGTTCGAGAACGAGAAGCTGTGCTTCAAGACTCGCGGTAACCGCAGCGCGACAACGATCTCCCTGGTGCAGGGCAACAACCTCCGTGATGTACGAATCCGAGCCGACCTCGCTCATCAGCGCACCAAGATAAAGACCAGCGGATACGACGCCAGCCAGCGGGATCAAATCGACGAAGAAGCCGGGGCCGAGACGATTGAGGGCGAAATCTCCGGCGGCCGAACCGGACCCGGGATTTTGCAGCAGGCGTTCGGCGAACGGATCTCTTACAGGGTGCGCGAAAATCCATTGATCGCCGACGAGGCAAGCGCTTGGGCCAAGGCCGAGATGCTGCGGCGATGCCGGGGCTTTGTCTCAGTGCTCGGCATGACCGACGGCACACCCGACATGATCGTCGGCAGCAGGCTCAATCTCAGTCGCGTCGGGAAGCCATTCGAGGGCGACGGCTACTACGTGGTGAGAGTCCGCCACACTTACGACCTCGAGCATGGCTTTGTGACGCATTTCGAGGCGCAGCGCCCGACAATCAATGCTGGAGCGTGACGATGAGGATTGAGGCATTTCGTCCCGACGGTGACGCTCCGAGATACTTCGGAGTCTATCCCGCGATCGTTACCGACATCACCAGGGATACGGACAATCTCGGACGCATCGAGGTGAAGTTTCCATGGCTCGGAGCTGCCGGCAACGACGCGCGAGCGCTGGCGACGCTGTGTACGCCATATGCTGACGATGACCAGGGTTTCGAGATGATCCCCGCGGTCGGCTCGCAGGTGGTGGTCGCGTTCGAGGCCGGCAATCTCAGCCGTCCGTACATCATCGGCGCCTGCTGGAATGGGCAGGAAAAGCTGCCCGAGACTGCGCAAACACCAAACAACAAGCGGCTTATCAAAACGCGTTCGGGAAGCCTGCTCGAATTCGACGACACCGAAGGTGCGCCCAAGGTAACGATCTCGACCCAGAGCGGCCACAAGCTGGTGCTCGACGACGGCCAACAGGAAGTGCGCTTCACTCACTCCAACGGCTGCACAATCAAGATGAACGCGGCCGGCCAGGTAAGTATCAACGCCAATGCTTCGCTCGAGGTGAATGCTCCGGCGGTGAACGTTCACAGCGGCGTCGCGCAATTCGACGGCCTCATCCAATGCCAGTCGCTTATCACCAACGCCGTGGTCTCGAGTTCGTACACGCCCGGCGCGGGAAACATTTGGTAAGACGATGCCTCATCCACCCGAAAGAGACTGGATGATCGTGGCGCCCTGGTGGCAGTGGACCGATCCGGCATCGCATCTCGCGGGACAGCCGGTTTCCCCTGCTCCGCTCGATGGCCGCCTGTCGCAGCCGGTATTTCAGAAATACGACTCACCCGACCTGATCAACCAGTTTCTCAAGGATCCGCAGCATTGCCTCAAGTTCGTCGACGACGATCTAGTGCATTCGCTGCAACCGTCGCCCGGACCGCTACTTAGCAAGGCGAACAAGCTCTTGCGGATCGGAGCACGCAAGTTGCCGGACAACAGCGTGGTCGATCAGCAGTACCTGCCCGACGGAACCAACACCCGCAAGATTTTTCTCGATACTCACAAGCGCTTCTATCTGGTTACCTGCGGCATCCACTGCGACGGGCCGGGATTCCCAAAGGTTGCACGCGAGAAGGTATGCAAGGCGGGATTCGTGATTCGCCGCCGAACCATCACCCCACCAAGCGCCGGGGTTGAGGAAATCAAGCCTGTACTAAGAACCCTCGCCACCAGCCGGGCTCAACTCCAGCGGGTGAACCAGCTTACCGCGATCGAACAGGCTGCGCTGTCCACCGCGACGGGAAACGACAATGGCAATTCACTGCAAGGCACCAAGCTGGAGTCGTTGCTGCGAACGCGCGCCTCACTCCAGGCATTGGTCGAGGCTGAAAAAGCACGCTTCAACGACTGGGTGACACGCTTCGGTGTCGTGCCGCAACTGCAAGGGTGGCTCCCGTCGCCACTGGGTCTCGACAAAGTTGGAAGCTGGCAGCAGGTCGACGAGACTCCGGCCGATCTGGGCCTCGAATCGAGCTTTCCGCTCTACCCTCTGGTCGCTGATAAGAACGATCCCTCCCACGCTGGCCATTACGACACGGTTTACTTCGGCGTGCTTCCGACGTCCTCGCACGATCACGATGTCAGCGGCCGCGCGCGCTTCGATGATCGCGAGTTTTACGAGGTGCGATGCTGGGCGCTCCGCCACTTGAAGCCGCACGATCCCGATCAGCCCTGCCCCTGCCCTGACGGAATTTTCTGGAGCGTGCCAACCCGTCCTTACAAGCTGGCGTCACATTACGATCTGACCGGCACCAGCAATCAGCCAGTTACGATTCAGTTGCCCGATCTTAATGAACTCGCATCGCAAGCCAAGCCCCATCTCGGCGTCGGATTCGCCAAGCCCGCAGGCTCGCTGATGATCTCTGGCGACAAGGATGGCAAGCCACAATCGCCGGGACGCTCGAGCAAATTCGAAATCTGCTTCATCCCGATTCCGCTGATCACGATTGTCGCGAGCTTCGTGTTCGAACTGTTCCTGCCGGTTGTCATGCTGATTTTCCAGCTCTGGTGGATGCTGGCGCTCAAGTTCTGCATCCCGCCTGAAATCGACGTCGCCGGCGGCATCAGCGGCGAAATTGGTTTGGACGGCAAGATCGGAATCAGCGCCGATCTCAACGTGGACGCATCAATTGAGGCTTCGATCCAGGCTGGCGTCGACGTCTCGATCAACGGACCGGATATGGTTGGCGGAACCGACATCAGTATCGCCGGACGTTATGGCGTCGACGTCGCCAACACGCTGACAACCAGTTACTCACCGATCGCCTTGGCGAACATGCAGCTGGATGTCAGCGCGGCCTCGAATCCCGCCACCGCGCCCTCGGTTACCGCGAATATCGACTTCGAGCCGGAGGTGACCCACGCATGAGCGCATTTTCGTTCCTGGGTTCGGGATGGGCCTATCCGCTGATCCCCGACACGCAGGGCAATCTTGAGTATGCCGCCGGGCCAGACAAGGTCACGCAATCAATCTGGATCATCCTCGACACCGATCCTGGCGAGCGCATCATGAGGCCCACTTTTGGATGCGGCCTGCGGCGCTATCTGATGGCGCCAAATACCAGCGCAACCCGCGCGCTGATCAAGCATGACGTCGATATCGCGCTGGCGAACTTCGAGCCGCGCATCACGGTGACCGATCTCCAGGTGGTCCCTGGCGACGATCCCGCGCTGGTGCTGATTCGAATCGCGTATGTGCACGTTCGCGACAATCGGCCTGGAAACCTGGTTTATCCCTTCTACCTGGAGTAGCTGAAACTTGCCGCTGCCAAGTCCAATACTCGACGATCGCTCGTATCAGCAGCTTCGCGACGAGCTTATCCGCCGAATCCCGGTCTACGCGCCGGAATGGACCGATCATAACGCGAGCGATCCCGGGATTACCCTGATCGAGCTGTTCGCCTTTCTGGGCGAGAACCTGCTTTATCGTTTCAACCAGATTCCCGATGCCACCAAGCTCGCATTCCTGAGGCTGCTGCAGATTCCGCTGCGGCCGGCCACACCGGCGCGCGCGATGGTGACGCTGACCAGTAACGATTCCAGCGGCGCTGCGGTGCTGGTTCCTGTCGGCACTCAGATGATGGCCGGCTCGCTGCCGTTCGACTCGCTGACAGAAGTGTCCGCCTGGCCGCTCGAGATCACCACCATTGGTAAGATCATTTCCCTGCCGCCTGATTCTCCGGACGAGAAGGAGTTCGCGCAGGCTTCGATCGATGCGCGCGGCGGAATCAAACAGGGCGAACAAGCCGCGTACTACAAAAATCAGACGGTGCCAGGCGATCCCTCCGCACCCGATGCCGCGGCGGTGGACTTCAGCTCGGCGGCGGGTCCGGTGGACTTTCAGAAATCCGTTGACGGCGCGATCTGGATCGCGGTCCGCCGAATCGGCATCACCAATGTCAACCGCCTGGGCAGCGCCTTGCTCAGCATCGGTTTTGTTCCGGATCCCGTGGTCCCTTCGATCGATCAGATCTCCCAATGTCCCGGCACAGCGCCAAAGGACAACGGCGCGGAGATGATCTGGGAGGCTTCAACCGGAGTACTCGACAGCAACCAGCAGCCGACCTACACGACGATCAAAGTCATGGGCGACACCACACTGGGATTGACAAACCAGGGTGTCGTCCAGCTTCAGCTTCCGGATGACATCACCGCTCTCGGTGTCTTCATCCCGCCCGATTCCGACCTGCAAGGCACCGGCAGTTTCCCACCGCAGATCGAAGATACTCAGCTCGCGCAGAACGTAATCTTCTGGTTGCGCGGCTCACGTCGCGATCCGGCGCGGCCCCTTGGCAAGCTGATATTTGTTGGGATCAATGCCACCGAAGTTGTTCAGATGGTGAAGGCGCCAACTGAATTCATCGGCACAGGAAATGCCAATGCGAGCCAGACCTACAAGTTGATTCATCGACCTGTGATCGCAGGCACCACGCGCATCCAGGTTGAAGAAACTTCGGGTTGGACCGACTGGGAAGCCGTCGACGGCTTCGAAGACAGCCAGGAAGGATCGCGGCACTACGTGCTCGATCCTGAGGCCGGCAGTATCACTTTCGGAAACGGGATTCGCGGGCGTGCGCCGCAAATCGGAGAGCGAATCCGCGCCGTCGAGTACCGCTATGGCGGCGGCGCCGAGGGCAACGTCGGCGCCAAGGCGATCTCCCAGATCTCCGGTGTTCCGTCGGTGAAATGCTCCAACCCCCTGCCAGCGGTTGGCGGCGCTCCCGGCGAAACCATCGCCGACGGCCTCGAGCGCGTCCCCGGGGAATTTCGCCGCCACGATCGCGCCGTAACCAGCAGCGATTTTCAGGAATTGGCGCTGGCAACCCCGGGCGCCGCCGTTGGACGCGCCGACTGCATGCCACTTTTCGATCCGACTACCAAGGATCAGAACGCCGCGGGAGTTGTGAGCGTTGTCGTCTGGCCGCGAGAGGATTTGCGCAATCCCAACGCACCCCTGCCCGATCGGACGCTGCTTAGCAACGTATGCCAATGGCTCGACGCCCGCCGCCTGATAACTACTGAACTTTATGTCATCCCTCCGACATACAAGAAGATAGCGGTCGCGGTAGGTCTTCAGGCCAAGCCTGGCTACGGGATCGAAGCCGTCCGCCGCTGGGTCGAGCTCGTGGTGAGGCAGTATCTCGCGCCACTACCACCGTATGGTCCGGATGGCGGTGGATGGCCTCTCGGGCGCACCGTCTATGGCCCCGAGCTGGAAGCCGCGGCACTCCAGGTCGAAGGTGTCCAGTACATCGAATGCCTGAGGCTTGCCGCGTGGGATGATGGGGCGGGCAAGTGGACCGAAGCGGCGGGGGTGCCTGATGCGGACGGGTGTCCGCCACGGGAGAGCATCTCTTTGCAACTCTGGGAGGTGCCGGAAGTCGCCGAAATCACTGTGGTTCAGGGTCCGGCGATGAAACCCGGTGACGCGCTAGGGGCGGTCACACCGCCACTGGTGCCGATCCCGATACCCACGATCGTGGATGAGTGCTGAGCATGTCTGAGCTGCGGCCATACACTCTGCTTCGCACCGGAGATCAATGGGTAAGATGCTCATTCGATCGCACCTACCTCGACCTCGATTCGGGAGTCGTGGAACTTGCCTGGAGCACGACGACAATCGACTCGGCTGCTCCGGCGCCGGCTCTGGGAGCGGGCCTCGCTTTCGATAACGAATGCCGTCTCTATCATTGTCTTCCAGCTGAGGGACGAGTCGAGAGATTGCTGTGGAAGGCGATCGATCCCCTTGGACCAGTTAACGCACAATCACCTCCTGTCAATCTTATAGAGGCGGACTCTGAACCAACCTTCGGCGATTTCACCAGCTCTCAGCCTTCCAGTCCGCTTTTGGAGCCTCGCGGCGCGGCAGTCGACATCAATGATCGTCTGTTCATAGCTGAGACCGGGTCGGATCAGATCCTGGTTTATGATCTCTGGAGCGATCGACTCCTTCGCCGAATTGGCCTTCCTGGATCGCGCCCGACCGATCTCGCCGCACACGATGCCGAAGTCTATGCCGTGCTGAGCGCGAGCCGCAAAGTTGTACGACTGACGGCGCGTTCCGGACCGGACCCTTTCATCCTGCCTGCGGGATGCACGGCACCGTCGCGAATCGCGATCTCGTGCTGCGGACATATCGCGATCCTGGAAAAGGCCGCCACCGCTGACGCTCACATCTGGTTTGTCGACAAGGGATTTCCCGATCTGCCGGCCGCGTGGGC
>Ga0335085_10006575_pt1 | contig 18290 bp, 18 predicted proteins | sample Lox_Sample_45_FD_206712 | JGI IMG/M metagenome (GOLD analysis project Ga0335085, IMG submission 206712) | Soil microbial communities from Loxahatchee National Wildlife Refuge, Florida, United States - Lox_Sample_4.5 | ecosystem: Environmental > Terrestrial > Soil > Wetlands | place: USA...
GCCCTGATCGGCACCGACGCCGGCGAGGTCACGGCCCGGCTCGCGGTCGGGGCCGATGGCGCGCAGTCGCCGCTGCGCGCGGCGGCACGCCTGAGCGCCGCGCCGCACGACTACGGGCAGAGCGCGATCGTGGCCAACGTGGCGAGCGCGCAGCCGCACGCCCACACGGCCTGGCAGCGCTTCCTGCATGACGGCACGCTCGCGTTCCTGCCGCTGTTCGATGGCACGAGCTCGATCGTCTGGTCGGCCGACGAGCCGCGTGCCCGTGCGCTGATGGCCCTCGGGGAGCCGGCCTTCGCCGCGGCGCTCACCGAGGCCTCGGCCGGCGTCCTCGGCGAGCTGCGCCTGACGACCCCGCGCCGTGCGCTGCCGCTGCAGGGGCGCGCGGCCGAGCGTTACGTCGCCGAGCGGGTGGCACTCATCGGGGACGCGGCGCACGTGGTGCACCCGCTGGCCGGCCAGGGCGTGAACCTCGGGCTGCTGGATGCCGCGGCGCTCGCCCAGGAGGTCCGGCGCGCGCTGGGCTCGCGCGAGGACCCGGGCGCTCTGGCGGTGTTGCGTGCCTACGAGCGCTGGCGCAAGAGCGAGGTGGCGCTGATGGCCTCCGCGATCGATGCCTTCGACCGCCTGCTGGCGCACGGCTCGGGTCCCGCCGCGCGGATCGCCCAGGCCGGGCTCACGGTGGTGAACCGCAGCGCCGAGCTCAAGCGGCTGTTCATTCGCCGGGCGCTGGGGACGAGCGGGGAACTGCCGCGGGCGGCACGCTGAGCCCGGGTACGCGGGTGGCGAGGAACACCCCGAGGGCGGCGAGCAGGATGCCCCCGACCTGGTAGGCCGTGAACGGGTCACCGAGCACGACGTAGTCCAGCAGCGCCGTCACCGGCGGCATCAGGAAGAACAGCGCCGCCACCTGGTTCACCGCGCCGCGCCGCAGCAGCAGGAAAAAGAGTGCGAAGGCCGCGACCGAGTTGACCCCGATCAGCCAGGCGACCGCCAGATAGAAGGTGCGCGTGTGGTCGTGCTGGAGGCCCTCGTGCCAGGCGAGCGGCAGCAGCACCAGCATCGCCACCAGCTGCTGCACGGTGAGCCCGGCGCGCACGTCGACCTCGGACCCGAGGCGCTTCTGGTACAGGGTGCCGCCGCTGACGGCGAGCAGGCTCCCGAGCACCGCGAGGTAGGCGGCGGTGCCGGCGCTGCTGTCGAGGCGGATGCTCTCGCCGACCGCGAGCGCGACGCCCGCAAACCCCACCACGAAGCCGAGCCACTGCAGCGGCCGCACCGGCTCGCCGACGGCGAGCCCGAACAGCGCGGTCACGATCGGCATGGTGCCGACGACGAGCGCGATCAGGCCGACGTTCACCCCGCGGGCGGCCGCGAAGTACACACAGCCGAACTGCAGCGCCAGTGACAGCACCCCGACGCCGGCGGAGTGCAGCAGCTGCGCCCCGCGCGGCAGGCGGATGCCTGCCCCGAGTGCCAGGGCGCCGAACACCAGCCCGGCGCCGCCGAAGCGCAGCACCAGCAGCGTGAAGGGCGCGCAGTGGTTGAGTGCGATGCGGGCCGCCGGGTAGCCGGTGCACCACAAGAGCACGAAGGCGGCGCCCAGTACGCCCGCGGGCAGCCGCGCGGCGGCGTGGGGCGGGGCGGCATCCATGCCGGTCGCGGGCTTCAGTGCAGCGGGATCAGGTCGATCTTCGCCGCGCAGACGAAGTCGTTCTCGGACAGGCCGCGCACCGCGTGCGTGGTGTAGGTCACGCGGCAGTAGTTGTAGCCCACCTCGAGGTCCGGGTGATGGTCCTCGACGTTGGCGATGTGCGCGAGCGCGTTGACGAAGCTCATGGTGCGGTAGAAGTCCTTGAAGCCGAACTCGCGCCGCAGGCCGTGCGCGTTGTCGGTGAGCGTCCAGGCGCTGGAGAGCTGCCCGAGCAGCTGCTGCGCGGCCGCCGCGCTCAGGGGCGGCGTGCCGCCCTCGCAGGGCTTGCAGCGGCGCTCGGCCAGCGCGCTCATGGCGGGGCGAGGCGCGCGAAGTGGCGCGCCACGTAGGTCTCGACCAGCTCCTGGAACTCCTGCGCGATGCGCTCGCCCTTGAGCGTCACGGTCTTCTCGCCGTCCTCGTACACCGGCGCCACCGCCCGCTCGCCGGTGCCCGGCAGGCTGATGCCGATGTTGGCGTGCTTGCTCTCGCCCGGGCCGTTGACCACGCAGCCCATGACCGCCACCGTCATCTCCTCGACGCCGGAGTACTGGCGGCGCCACTCGGGCATGCGGTGCCGGATATGGGTCTGGATCTGCTGCGCCAGCTCCTGGAACACGGTGCTCGTGGTGCGCCCGCAGCCCGGGCAGGCGACCACCAGCGGGGTGAACGCCCGCAGGCCCATGGTCTGCAGGATCTCCTGTGCCACGATCACTTCCTGGCTGCGGTCGCCGTTGGGCTCGGGCGTGAGCGAGACGCGGATGGTGTCGCCGATGCCCTGCTGCAACAGCACCGACATGCCGGCGGTGGAGGCGACGATGCCCTTCGATCCCATGCCGGCCTCGGTGAGCCCGAGGTGCAGCGGGTAGTTGCAGCGCGCCGCGAGGTCCTTGTAGATCGCGATCAGGTCCTGGACGCCGGACACCTTCGCCGAGAGGATGATGCGCTCGTGCGGCAGCCCGAGCTGCTCGGCGCGCGCGGCGCTGGAGAGCGCCGACTCGACCACGGCCGCGCGCATGACTTCCTGCGCATCGCGGGGGTCCGGCAGCTTCGAGTTCTCGTCCATCATGCGCGTCAGCAGGTCCGGGTCCAGGCTCCCCCAGTTGACTCCGATACGCACCGGCTTGCCGTAGCGGCAGGCGATCTCGATCATCTCGGCGAACTGCGGGTCGCGCTTGCTGCCGCGCCCGACGTTGCCCGGGTTGATGCGGTACTTGGCCAGCGCCTCGGCGCAGCCGGGATACTCGCGCAGCAGCTTGTGACCGTTGAAGTGGAAGTCGCCGATCAGTGGCACGCGCACGCCGAGCGCGTCCAGGCGCTCGCGGATCGGGGCGACCGCGGCGGCGGCCTCGGCGCTGTTCACCGTGATGCGCACCAGCTCCGAGCCCGCGCGCGCCAGGGACTGCACCTGCTTCACGGTGCCGCTGACGTCGGCGGTGTCGGTATTGGTCATCGACTGCACGACGATGGGGGCGCCGCCGCCGACCCTGACGGGGCCGATGGTTACGCCGATGGAGGAGCGACGCTCGATGGTCATGAATGTGTAAAAAAGTGCGGGCCGTTCAGGGGGCGAATTCTACCGGTTGCCGCGCCTGCGGCGCACGGTTGCCGGGGTGCTATGATGCGCCCCGCCCGCAACAGTCTGTTCGGAGAGGATTCCGGCCCCCCTGATTCGGGGGCCGAAAGACGCCGAAGGCGCAAATTCCGCCCGGAAACGCTCAGGCCCAAGAACGGCAGACGGTGGCTTCGAAAGGAGCCGCGGGGCTTCTGGAGAGTGGCGCAGCCCGCAGCATGGGCGGCGCCCACCGAAGGGGAGCGGCGCGCCTTGAGGGCGCCTGATCTCTCAGGTCACAGGACAGAAGGGCGGCAGGACCTCAGGCGCGCGCGCTGCGCGGGCCGAGGGCATGCCTGCCGCTGCGACTTCTGGCCGACCGACTTCGGGAGTATTCGTGGGCAGAAAAACCCCGCTCTTCAGCCTCCATCAGGAACTCAACGCCCGCATCGTCGACTTCGGCGGCTGGGACATGCCGGTGCAGTACGGCTCGCAGATCGGCGAGCACCACGCCGTGCGCCGCGGCGCCGGCGTGTTCGACGTCTCGCACATGTGCGTGATCGACCTCGAAGGCGCGCGCGCCCGCGCCTTCCTCGAGCGGCTGATCGCCAACGACGTCGGCAAGCTCAAGGTCCCGGGCAAGGCGCTCTACAGCTGCCTGCTGCAGGAGGACGGCGGCATCCTCGACGACCTCATCGTCTATTACCTGAGCGAGAGCTTCTTCCGGGTGGTCGTCAACGCCGGCACCCGCGACAAGGACCTCGCCTGGATCCGCCGCCACGCGCAGGCCTTCGGCGTCACGGTGACCGAGCGCGCCGACCTCGCGATGCTCGCGGTGCAGGGGCCCGAGGCGCGTGCCAAGGCCGCGCAGCTGTTGCCGCCGGCCGGGGTTGCCGCGGCGCTGGCGCTCGTGCCCTTCAGCGCCGCCGCCGTTGGCAACTGGTTCGTGGCGCGCACTGGCTACACCGGCGAGGACGGCTTCGAGATCATGATGCCCGCCGCGGATGCCGTGCCGGCCTGGCGCAGCCTCAACTCCCTGGGCGTCGCTTCCTGCGGGCTGGGTGCGCGCGACACGCTGCGGCTGGAAGCCGGCATGAACCTCTACGGCAACGACATGGACGCGAGCACCCAGCCCTACGAGTCGGGGCTCGCCTGGACGGTGGCCCTGGAGCGCCCGCGTGACTTCATCGGGCGCGCCGCGCTCGAGCCGCTGGCGCGCTCCGGCTCGCCCCGCAAGCTGGTTGGCCTGCTGCTCACCGACCGCGGCGTGCTGCGCAGCCACCAGCAGGTGCTGGTCCCGGGGGTGGGGGAGGGCGAGATCACCAGCGGCACCTTCTCCCCGACCCTCGAGCGCTCGATCGCCTTGGCGCGCGTGCCGGCCGGCACCCAGGCCGTGGTCCAGGTCGACATCCGCGGCAAGCTCCTCAATGCCCGCGTCGTGAAGCCGCCGTTCGTGCGCTTCGGGCGCGCCCTGATCACCTTGAGCTGAAGGACACCCATGAGCCAACTTCCCCAGGATCTGAAGTACACCAAGTCCCACGAGTGGGTGCGCACGCGCCCCGACGGCACCCTCGAGATCGGCATCACCGACCACGCCCAGCACGCCCTCGGCGACCTGGTGTTCGTCGAGGTGCCCGAGGGCGGCCGCAGCGTGACGGCCGGGGACGCCTGTGCGGTGGTCGAGTCGGTCAAGGCGGCCTCCGACGTGTACGCGCCGGTGAGCGGCGAGGTGCTCGAGGGCAACGGCCAGCTCGCCGCCGCGCCCGAGACGGTCAACACCGACGCCTACGGCGCCGGCTGGCTGTACCGCCTGCGGCCGGCCGCCGGCGCGCTCGCCGCCGCGGCGCTGCTGAGCGCGGCCGACTATCAGAAGGTGCTGGACGCGGAGGGCGGCTGATGGCGTTCATTCCCCACACCGAGGCGGACGTGGCGGCGATGCTGAAGACCATCGGCGCCGCGTGCCTCGAGGACCTGTTCGACGAGATCCCCCCGCAGCTGCGCATCAAGGGGCTGGAGCACATCCCCGAGGCGCTCAACGAGATGCAGGTCGGGCGCCTCATGAGCGAGCGTGCCCGCGCCGACGGGCAGCTGCTCAGCTTCCTCGGCGCCGGCGCCTACGAGCACCACATCCCGTCCGCGGTGTGGGCCATCACCACGCGCGGGGAGTTCTACAGCGCCTACACGCCCTACCAGGCCGAGGCCAGCCAGGGCACGCTGCAGATGATCTACGAGTTCCAGACCATGATCGCGCGCCTGACCGGCATGGAGGTCGCCAACGCCTCGATGTACGACGGCGCCTCCGCCACCGCCGAGGCCGCGCTCATGGCGGTGCGTGCCAACCGCCGCTCGCACGCGGCGCGCATCCTGGTGCCGACCACGCTGCACCCGCACTACCGCCGCGTGGCGCGCAACACCACCCACAACCAGGGCCTGCGGTTCGAGGAGCTGCCGTACCTGGCCGAGAGCGGCACGCTCGATGCGCGCGCACTGGCGGCCTTCGAGGGCGAGGACATCACGGCGCTCGTCATCCAGCAGCCGAACTTCTTCGGCCGCCTCGAGGAGGTGGATGCGCTCACCGACTGGGCGCACGCGCGCGGCGCGCTGGTGATCGCCGTCGTCAACCCGACCTCGCTGGCACTGCTGAAGCCCCCGGGGCGCTGGGGCGCCAAGGGCGTGGACATCGCGGTCGGCGAGGGCCAGCCGCTCGGGGTGCCGCTGTCCTGCGGCGGCCCGTACGTCGGATTCATGACCGCGCGCATGGAGCACGTGCGCCAGATGCCGGGCCGCATCGTGGGCCGCACGCTGGACGTGGCCGGCAACAGTGGCTTCACGCTCACGCTGCAGGCGCGCGAGCAGCACATCCGCCGCGCCAAGGCGACCTCCAATATCTGCACCAACCAGGGCCTGCTGATGACCGCGGCCACGATCTACCTGTCGCTGATGGGCGCGGAGGGACTGAAGCGCACGGCGGCGGCGAGCCACGCGCGCACGCGGGAGCTCGTCGGCCTGCTGACGCGCGTGCCTGGCGTGCGCGCCGCGTTCGCGGGCCCGACCTTCCACGAAAGCGTGCTGCAGCTGGACCGCCCGGTGGCGGCGGTGCTCAAGGGTCTGGCCACGCGCGGCATCGGCGGCGGCCTTGACCTGTCGGGCTACTACCCCGAGCTCGGGCACGCGCTGCTGGTGTGCGCCACCGAGACCAAGACCAGCGCGGACCTGGAGCGCTACCGCGCCTCCCTGGGCGAAGTCATGCAGGCCGCGCGCGCCGCCTGAGGCGGCGCCCGGGCCCACAGAAGGATCATCACGTGGCACGCAACGAGAAAGTCATCTACGAGTACTCCACCCCCGGGCGCGGCGCGACCGACCAGTGGCCGCCGGAGGTTCCCGAGGCGCAGCTGGCCGACCTGCCCGCCGCGCTGCGCCGCGCCGAGCCGCCGCAGCTGCCGGAAGTGGGCGAACTCGAGACGGTGCGGCACTTCACCCGCCTGTCGCAGCTGAACTTCTCGATCGACACGCACTTCTACCCGCTGGGGTCGTGCACCATGAAGTACAACCCCAAGGCCTGTAACCAGTACGCGATGCTGCCGGAGTTCCTGGCGCGCCACCCGCTGGCGCCCGAGTCGCACGGCCAGGGGTTCCTCGCCTGCATGTACGAGCTGCAGGAGATGCTGAAGGAGGTGACCGGCATGCAGGGCGTGGCGCTCTCGCCCATGGCCGGCGCCCACGGGGAGTTCGCCGGGGTCGCCATGATCCGCGCCTACCACCGTGCGCGCGGCGATGAGCAGCGCAACGAGATCATCGTGCCGGAGGCCGCGCACGGCACCAACCCCGCCACCGCCACCATGTGCGGCTGCGTGGTGCGCGAGATCCCGGTGGATGCCCACGGCGATGTCGAGCTCGAGGCGCTGCGCGCCGCGGTCGGCCCCGCCACCGCCGGCATCATGCTGACCAACCCCTCGACCCTCGGGGTGTTCGAGCGCCGCATCGGCGAGGTGGCGCACATCGTGCACGAGGCCGGGGGCCTGCTGTACTACGACGGTGCCAACCTCAACGCCATCCTGGGCAAGGTACGCCCCGGGGACATGGGCTTCGACGTCATCCACATGAACCTGCACAAGACCTTCTCCACCCCCCACGGCGGCGGCGGCCCCGGGGCCGGGGCGGTCGGGGTGGGGCAGCGCCTGCTGCCGTTCCTGCCGGTGCCGGTGGTGGCCAAGGAGGGCGAGCGCTACCGCTGGCTCACCGAGAGTGACCTGCCGCAGTCGATCGGGCGGCTGTCGGCCTTCATGGGCAACGCCGGGGTGCTGCTGCGCGCCTACATCTACATGCGGCTGCTGGGCCGCGAGGGTATGCAGCGGGTCGGGGAGTACGCCACCTTGAACGCCAACTACCTGCTCAAGCGGCTGCAGCAGGCCGGCTTCGATGCCGCCTACCCCGGGCGGCGCGCGAGCCACGAGTTCATCGTGACCATCAAGCGCCAGGCGCGCGAGCTCAACGTGACGGCCATGGACTTCGCCAAGCGGCTGCTCGACTACGGCTTCCATGCCCCGACTACCTACTTCCCGCTGTTGGTCCCGGAGTGCCTGCTGATCGAGCCCACCGAGACCGAGACGCGCGAGACCCTGGACGCCTTTGTGACGGCCCTGTCACAGATCCAGCAGGAGGCCGAGCAAGAACCCGGGCGCGTGACGGGCGCACCGCATACCATGCCGGTGCGCCGCCTCGACGACGTCCGGGCGGCCAGGCAACTGGATCTCACATGGAAGCCGACGGCGCCGCCGTAGACCGCTACAAACCCAAGGGCCTCACCCGGATCCTCCGGGCGTTCGGCTCCAGCTGGAGTGGCCTCAGGGGGGCCTACCGCGAGGAAGCCGCCTTCCGCCAGGAACTTGCGCTGGCGGTGGTCGTCATACCGCTGGGCCTGTGGCTCGGGCACGGCCCCCTCGAACGGGTGGCCCTCGTGTCCCCGGTATTCCTCATCCTGATCGTGGAACTGCTCAACAGCGCCATCGAAGCCACCGTCGACCGCATCGGACTCGAGCGTCACACGCTCGCGGGCCTGGCCAAGGACATCGGGTCCGCGGCCGTGCTCGTGTCCTTCGTGCTGCTGGTGACGGTCTGGCTGATCGTGCTGCTCGGCCGCTAGGAAGCAAAACCTGATGCGACTCTACCGCCCCGCATGGCTGTCCCTGCTGTTGCTCGCCCCCGCCGCGCCGCTCACCCTGGTGGATCCCCTGAGCGCGGCCGCCGCACCGGCTCCGGCCGCCGCCGCGGCGCCGGCCACGCCCACACCGGCCCTCCCCCCGCCCGCCAGCCCCCCGCCCGCCCCCGCCGCGCCGCCGCCGGCGGGTGAGACCGGCCAGCGCAACGCCGCGCAGGCCGCGGTCGCCACCGAGGGCAACCCCGACTGGGCCGTGACGCTCGAGCGCATCGCCCCGAGCGTGGTGTCGATCAACGTCGACCAGACGCGCGCCTTCGACACGGAGTGGAACACCACCGCCCAGGCCACCGGATTCGTGGTCGATGCCGAGCGCGGGCTGATCCTCACCAACCGTCACGTCGTGACCCCGGGACCGGTGACCGCGGAGGCCACCTTCCTCAACCGCGAGGAGGTCCAGCTGTACCCGGTGTACCGCGACCCGGTGCACGACTTCGGCATCTACCGCTACGACCCGAAGAAGCTGCGCTTCATCAAGCCCAAGGCGCTGCCGCTCTACCCGGAAGGGGCGGTGGTGGGGCGCGAGATCCGCGTGGTCGGCAACAACGCCGGCGAGCAGCTGTCGATCCTCGCCGGCACGCTGGCGCGCCTCGACCGCGACGCCCCCGACTACGGCGTCACCAAGTACAACGACTTCAACACCTTCTACCTGCAGGCCGCCTCGGGGACCTCCGGCGGCTCCTCCGGCTCGCCGGTCATCGACATCCGCGGGCGCGTGGTGGCGCTGAACGCCGGCGGCGCGAGCGGCGCGGCTTCGAGCTTCTACCTGCCGCTGGGACGGGTGAAGCGGGCGCTGGAGCTGATCCAGGCGGGCAAGCCGGTGCCGCGCGGCACGCTGTACGCAGTCTTCAACTACACCCCGTTCGACGAGCTCGAGCGGCTGGGCCTCGATGCACCCACGGAAGCCGCGGTGCGCCGCGACTTCCCGCGCAACACCGGCATGCTGGTGGTCACCGAGGTGCTGCCCGGCAGCACCAGCGAGAAGGTGCTGCAGACCGGGGACATCCTGGTGCGCGTCAACGGCCGCTACGTCGGCCAGTTCGAGCCGCTGGACGAGGTGCTCGACGACAGCGTCGGCGGCACCGTCGAGGTGGAGCTGAACCGCGGCGGCAAGCCGGTGTCGGCAAAGCTGCCCGTCGGGGACCTGCACGCGATCACCCCGAGCGCGTACGCGGAGTTCAGCGACGCGGTGGTGCACACGCTCTCCTACCAGCAGGCCCGGCACTTCAACATCCCGGTGCGCGGGGTGTTCATCGCCAACCCCGGCTACGTGTTCTCGGCCGCCGGCATCCCGCGCGGCGCGGTGATGCTCACCCTGAACGGCAAGCCCGTGAACACGCTCGCCGACTTCGAGGCCGGCATCGCCACCCTGGGCGACGGCGACCGCGCCTCGGTGCGCACCCTCACCATCGACGACCCCAACAGCACCGACCTGCGCACCATCCGCATGGACCGGCTGTGGTTCCCGGCGCACCACTGCGACCGCAACGATGCCAGCGGCGTGTGGGACTGCCATGACCTCGCCGCGGGGCCGCCGCCGAAGCCGACTCCGGTGAGCTCGACCCAGTTCCCCAAATACGCCGAGCCGCGCATGAACGCGCTGGCGCCCTCGCTCGCCATGGTGACCTTCGACATGCCGTACTCGGTGTCGGGCATCACCGAGCGCAACTACCATGGCACCGGCCTCGTGGTCGACGCGCAGCGCGGCCTGGTGGTGGTCGACCGCAACACCGTGCCGGTGGCGGTCGGGGACGTCACCGTCACCTTCGCCGGCACCGTGCAGGTGCCCGGCCGCGTCGTCTACGTGCACCCGCTGCACGACTTCGCGGTGGTCGCCTACGACCCGAAGCTCATCGGCTCGACGCCGGTGAAGTCCGCGCGCCTGGTGCCGCGCGAGATCGTCCCCGGCGAGCGCATCTGGGTGGTGGGCCTGTCCGCGGATGGCCAGCTGCACTCGCGCAGCACCGAGATCGCGAGCCTCGACCCGCTGGAGCTGCCGCTGTCGCGCACCATGCGCTTCCGCGACAGCAACCTCGAGACCGCGCAGCTGGTGAACCCGCCGCAGGACTACGACGGGGTGCTCACCGACTCCTCCGGCGGCGTGCTCGCCACCTGGTCGAGCTTCGCCTACGAGAACGGCCGCGAGATCGCCCAGGACACCCGCGGCGTGCCCATCGACGTGGTCGCCGACATGCTCGAGCGCGTGCGCACCGGACGGGTGCTGCACTCGCTCGAGGCGGAGCTCGGCGTGGTGCCGCTGGCCGCGGCGCGCGAGCTCGGCCTCACGGACCAGTGGACGCAGCGCCTCGCCGCCCACGGCGGCAGCCGGCGGCAGGCGCTGTCCGTGGTGCGCCTCGTCGGCGGCTCGGAGGCCGAGCGCATCCTGCAGCCCGGGGACCTGGTGCTCGCCATCGACGACAAGGTGGTGACCCGCTTCCGCGAGGTGGAGCAGGCCGCCGCGGACCGCGACCGGGTGAAGGTCACCGTGTGGCGCAACCGTGCCGAGCAGACGCTCTACATCGGCACCGCCGCGCTCCCCGGGAGCGACGTGGAGCGCATCGTGCAGTGGGCGGGCGCGACCCTGCAGGCGCCGCACCGCGCGATGAGCGAGCAGCGCGGCATCGACCCGGAAGGCGTGTACGTCGCCTACTTCGCCTACGGCTCGCCGGCGACCCGCTACGGGCTCTATCCCGGGCGGCGCGTGGTCGAGGTCGACGGGAGCCCGACACCGGACCTCGATACGTTCCTGAAGTTGGTGCTCGGGCGGCCCGACCGCTCCTCGGTGCGCCTCAAGACCATCACCTGGAACAACGCACCGGAGGTGATCACGCTCAAGCTGGACAAGCACTACTGGCCGGCCTACGAGCTCACCCACACGCCGGGCGGCTGGCAGCGGCGCTCGCTGGAGTGAGGCGGCGGAGCCCGGAACTTGCCATAAGTCCGTGACGGCCATGCACGAGGGTGGTGCGTCGCGCCGTGCGCCAGAGCCTGCTTTTCACAGTTCCTGACAGGAGGCGCGCGCCCGGCGCGCATCCTGGTGATGCTTTCGCACAACACGCGTCCAGCGCGCCGGGCGGCCTTGGTAGAATTGTTCTGAACTATGGTGAGAGCCGTCCGCGCAACCCAGGTCGAGATCGAGTCCGCCGTGCAGGCCCTGCGCGACGGCGAGCTCGTGGCTTTTCCCACGGAGACCGTGTACGGCCTGGGCGCGAATGCGCAGAACCCGGCCGCGGTGCGCAAGATCTTCGAGCTCAAGGGGCGCCCGGCCAATCACCCGGTGATCGTGCACCTGGACAGCCCGCGCTACCTGCACCGCTGGGTGCGCGAGGTGCCCGAGCCCGCCAACCGGCTGGCCGAGGCCTTCTGGCCCGGGCCGCTGACCATGGTGATGCCGCGCGCGCCGCACGTGCATGAGGTCATCACCGGCGGCCAGGACACCATCGCCATCCGCGTGCCCGCGCACCCGATGGCGCAGCAGCTGCTCACCGCCTTCGGCGGGGGCATCGCGGCCCCGTCCGCGAACCGCTACGGCCGGCTCTCCCCGACGCGCGCCGAGCACGTGCGCGAGGAGTTCGGCGACAGCGTGCGGGTGATCCTCGACGGCGGGGAGTGCCAGATCGGGCTGGAGTCGACTATCGTCGCCTTCACCGGCGAGCAGGTACGCCTGCTGCGACCCGGCAGCGTCACCGCCGCGCAGCTGCGCGAGGTAGTCGGCGAGCTGGCCATCGGGCCGGACTTCGACTCCCCGCGCGTGCCCGGGGGCACCCCCTCGCACTACGCACCCTCCACCCCCATGACCATCGTGCCCGCCGGCGAGATCGACGCGCAGGCCGATGCGGCTTCCTCCGGCGGCCGGCGCGTGGCGGTGCTGGCGCAGCGCCTGCCGCTGCGCTCGCACAAGTACGTCACCTGGATCAATGCCGGGCGCCGCCCGGAGGTCTACGCGCGCGACCTCTACAACAACCTGCGCACGCTCGACAAGGCCGGCTGCCAGCGCATCCTGGTGCAGAGCGTGCCCGAGGGCGAGGCCTGGGAAGCGGTGCGCGACCGCCTGGTGCGCGCTGCGAGCAGCATCGCCGAGAGTGACGACGGGACCGGCGGTGCCATGGCCGTGCTGCCGTAAGGTGCGCCGGCCGCGATTCATCGACCCGTTCCAGCCCGCGGAAATCCGCCGCCTGGTACGCGAGTTCGGCTCCCCGCTGCTGATCCTCGACTGCGAGCGGGTGCGCGTGCAGTACCGCAAGCTCAAGAAGGCGCTGCCGCACGTCGACCTGCACTACGCCCTGAAGCCGATGCCGCACCCGGCGGTGGTGCAGACCATCCTCGACGAGGGCGGCTACCTCGATCTTGCGACCACCGGCGAGGTGCAGCTGGCGCGGCGCCTGGGCGTCGACCCGGCGCGCTGCATCCACACCCACCCCATCAAGCGGCCGGCCGACATCGAGAACGCGCTCGACTACGGGGTCAGGACCTTCGTCGCCGACAACCCCGACGAGGTGCGCAAGTTCGCCCGCCTGGGAGAGCGCGCGGAGCTGCTGCTGCGCGTCTCGTTCCGCGCCCCGGGCGCGGTATGCGACCTGTCGCGCAAGTTCGGCTGCGACCCGGAGGACGTGCCCGCGCTCGCGCGCCGGGTGGCCGCCGCCGGCGTGCCGCTGCGCGGCCTGTCCTTCCACGTCGGCAGCCAGGCCCCGGACGCCGCCAAGCACGTCGAGGCGCTGAGCGCCTGCGCGCGCCTCATGGCAGCGCTGCGTCGCGAGAAGATCGGGCCGTGCGACACGCTCGACATCGGCGGCGGCTTTCCGATCGACTACGCCACCCCGATGCAGGACATCGCCAGCTTCTGTGCGCCGCTGCGCCAGGCGCTGGGCCGGCTGCCGCGGCGGCTGCGGGTGATCGCCGAGCCCGGCCGCTACCTCGCAGGACCTGCCGTCATCGGCGTCGCCACCGTCATGGGGCGCGCCCAGCGCGAGGGCCACTGGTGGTACTACCTCGACGACGGCCTGTACGGCAGCTACAGCGGCCAGCTGTTCGACCACGCCCGCTACCCGGTCGAGCCGCTGCGCGCTGCGCCCGAGCGGCTGCCGGCAGTGCTCGCCGGTCCCACCTGCGACTCGATCGACGTGATCGCCGAGAACCTCATGCTGCCGAAACTCAAGGCCGGTGACCTGGTGGTGGGGCGCGCCATGGGCGCCTACACCTGGGCCAGCGCCACCGACTTCAACTTCTTCCCGCGCGCCACGGTGGTCGCGGTCAACCAGCGCCCCGGGGATGCCGGCAGCGTGACGCCGCTGTGAGCGCCGTGCCGCAGGCCGCTCCCGCCGGCATCCGCGCCGTGGTGTTCGACGTCGGCTGGGTGTTCGTGCGCTTCGACTACCAGCCGATCCTCGACTTCCTGCGCGCCCACGGCGCGGTCGGGGACGACCTGCACCGTCTGCTCGCCCAGGCGCACCTCGCCGAGCACGAGACCGGGCGCATGCACGGCCAGGCGCTGCTCGAGAGCCTGGCGGGCCTTGCGACCCGGCCGGTGGACCTGGCGGCGCTGCAGGCGCTGTGGGTCGGCATGTTCGAGCTCGAGCCGCCGATGGTGGACCTCGCGCACCGCCTCGCCGAGCGTTACCGGGTGTACCTGCTGTCCAACATCGGTGACCTGCACTGGGCCTACCTCTCGCGCGAGCACCGCCTGCATGCCATCGGCCACGGCGCGCTGCCGTCCTACCTCGCCGGGGTGATGAAGCCGGATGCCGGGATCTACGCCGAGGCCGAAAGGCGCTTTGCGCTGACACCGCAGGCGACCGTGTTCATCGATGATCGCGCGGATAACATCGAGGCCGCGCGGGCGCGCGGCTGGCACGGCATCGTGCACCGCGACCACGCCGACACGGTGCGCCAGCTTCAGGGTCTGGGCGTGGAGTGCTGAAGGGGCGCCGGCCGCCCCCGAAGGGAATGCCCGCATGAGTCCGTTCGCATTTGCGCTCAGCGCCGCGACGCTGCTGCTCTTCTGCTCCAACGTCTTCATGACGTTCGCCTGGTACGCGCACCTGAAGAACCTGGCCGACAAGCCCTGGTACGTGGCGGCGGTGATCAGCTGGGGCATCGCCTTCTTCGAGTACCTGCTGCAGGTGCCGGGCAACCGCATCGGCTACACGCAGCTGTCACTGCCGCAGCTGAAGATCCTGCAGGAGGCGATCACGCTCACCGTGTTCGTGCCGTTCGCGGTGTTCTACATGGGCAAGCCGTTCAAGCTCGACTACCTGTGGGCGGCGCTGTGCGTCATGGCTGCGGTATATTTCGTGTTCCGTTCGCCGGCCCAGACATGAAGAACAACGAACCCGCCGCCGAGGCCCAGACCGCGATCCATGCCCAGGTGAACGCCGCCCGCGAGGGGCGCGACCCTAAGGTGATCGCGCGCCTGTTCAGCGGCTGGGCGGTGTTCGGCGAGCGCCAGTTCGTGCGCGGCTATGCGCTGCTGCTGCCCGACCCGGTGGTGCCGAACCTGAACGCGCTCGGGGCGCGTGAGCGCATCGCCTTCCTCTCGGACATGTCGCGGCTCGGGGATGCGCTGCTGAAGGTGACCGGGGCGCTGCGCATCAACTACGCGATCTTCGGCAACCAGGAGCCGGCGCTGCACGCGCACGTCATCCCGCGCTACCTCGAGGAGCCGGAGTCGCTGCGCACCCAGCAGCCCTGGGCCTACGACTGGGGCGCGGCGCCGGCCTTCGATCGCGGCAGCCACGCCGACCTCGCCGACCAGCTGCTGAAGGAACTGACGCGGCTCGGGGTCACCAAGCCCATGCGCTACAGCCCCGGGGCCAACGCGGACGCTTAGGACCGGGGGCGGGGCGGCGGACCCTTGATGGCCCGCGCGCCCCGCGGGCGCGTTACTTCGGCGGCGGGCTGCCCGCGGCGGGAGCCGCGGCGGCGACCGGCTTGCTGCTGAGCAGCTCGACCTCGAAGACCAGGAGCGAGCCGGGCGGGATGGACGGCGGCGAGCGCAGGTCGTATGCCAGCTGCGGCGGCACCCAGAACTGGTACTTGGCACCCGGCTTCATGAGCGCGACCCCTTCGGACCAGCCGGGAATCACGTGGTTCAGCGGGAACTTCGCCGGCTCGCCGCGCTTGTAGCTGCTGTCGAACTCGGTGCCATCCAAGAGCGTCCCCTTGTAGTTCACGGTGACCTCGTCGGTCGGCCCGGGGTTGGCACCGCTGCCGGGCCTGAGCACCTGGTACTCCAGTCCGCTCGCGGTGGTCGTGACGCCCGGCTTCTTGCCGTTCTCGGCCAGGAACCTGGCGGCGATGCGGTGGTTGGCCTCGCCGCGCGCGGTGACCGCATGGGCGATCAGCTTCTGGATGGATGCCTGGTCCTCCTCCTTCAGCTCGGTCTTGCCGCTCAGCGCATCGTGGACGCCCTGGGCGAGCGCCTGGGAGTTCACGTCCTCGGCGCCGACGCCGTTGTTCTTGAGCTGCGTGCCCATCGAGACCCCGAGGCTGTAGCTCGGGGAGCGCGCGGCGGGGACGGCCGCCTTGGCGGCCGGCTTCTTGGCGGGGGCGGCACCGGCAGCCGCCGGCGGCGGGGTCTGCGCCAGCGCCAGTCCCGCGCACAGGGTCGCGGCCGTGAGTCCCATCAATCCCAGGGTCATCCGGCCGTGGCGGCGCGGCGCTTGCAGTCTCATGCTCGGTCCTTAAGTTTCGCGGGCCAGCGGCCGCGGCGGGGGCGCAGTTTGGCCGATCGGGCCTGCCGCTGCCCGGCTTTTTTGCTGACAGTTTCAGGGCAACGCCAGCGGCCCGCCCGCGGCGAGGGCCCGCTGGTAGGCGGCCCGGGCCCGGATGCGCCCGAGGAATCCCGACAGGTTCGGCCCCAGGGTGATGCCGGAGCGTGCCGCCGCCGCTTCCACCGGGAAGCTCATCTGGATGTCCGCGCCGCTGAAGGCCGCCCCTGCGAACCAGGGGGCGCTGCCCAGCGCTTCTTCCCAGAAGCCCACGTGCAGGGCCAGCTGGGGATCGATGTAGCTGGCCTGCGCCCCGCGGGCGATCACGCGCACCAGCGGCCGCAGGAGGCGCGGCACCGGGCCCTCCGGCAGGCGCTGGAAGATGAACTTCAGCACCAGGGGCGGCATGGCCGAGCCTTCCGCGTAGTGCAGCCAGTAGTTGTAGCGCAGGCGCTCGCCGGTCCCCGGCGCCGGCCGCAAATCCTTCGGTCCGTAGGCATCCAGCAGGTACTCGATGATCGCGCCCGACTCGGCCACGGTGTGCGGGCCGTCGGTGATTACCGGGGACTTGCCGAGCGGGTGGATGCGCTGCAGTTCCGGCGGGGCGAGCCAGGTGTTGGGGTCGCGCTGGTACCTGCGCAGCTCGTAGGGAACGCCGAGCTCCTCCAGGAGCCACAGCACCCGGTGCGAGCGCGAGCTGTTGAGGTGGTGGACGGTGAGCATGCCGGTTGCGGCCTTCAGGGCTCGGGGGCCGACTCGCCCGCGCCCAGGAACTCGCGCGCCTGGCGGTAGTCGCCGCGGCTGACGTAGATGCGCGACGGTGCCGCCTGGCCGAGCACGCCGGCGTCGGAGCTGACGCGCGCATCCATGCCGGCATCGATCAGCGCCTGGGCGAGCGACTGCGCGCTCGGCAGGTCGGTGAGGGTCGTCAAGAGCTGCCACTCGGTCCCGGTCATCGCATTTACAGTGCCAAACCTGAGAACTTTCTACAATGCGCGCGCCGGCGCCGTGCCCGGCGTGCCAGGCGCAGGAGCGCACCCCGGTGCTTCAGATCGAAGACCTGCACAGGAGCTTCCGCGAGGGGGGTCGCACGCACGCGGTGCTGTGCGGGGCCTGCGCGACGGTCGCCGCCGGCGAGGTGGTCGCCATCACCGGTCGCTCGGGCTCGGGCAAGTCGACGCTGCTCAATCTGGTGAGCGGGATCGACGCCCCCGACGCCGGCACGGTGCGGCTGGACGGCACCGCCGTCAGCGCGCTGGGCGAGCCGGCGCGCACGCTCCTGCGCCGCGCGCAGGTGGGCTTCGTCTACCAGTTCTTCAACCTCATCCCCACCCTCAATGCCATCGAGAACGTGCGCCTGGTGCTCGAACTCAACGGCGTCTCCGGCGCCGCCGCCGCCGCGCGCAGCCGCGAGGCGCTGGCCGCGGTCGGCCTCGAGGGGCGGGCGGCCAGTGCCATCGAGGAGCTCTCCGGCGGCGAGCAGCAGCGCGTGGCGATCGCCCGGGCGCTGGTGCACCGCCCGCGGCTGCTGCTCGCCGACGAGCCGACCGGCAACCTCGATGAGGCCACCGCGCGCGAGGTGGTGCCGGTGCTGCTGTCGCTGGCGCGCGGCAGCGGGGCCACGCTGCTGATCGTCACCCACGACGCGCTGCTCGCATCGCGGGCCGACCGCGTGCTGGAACTGCGCGGCGGCCGGCTCGAGCCGGCCGCCCAGGTGCCCGCCGCGTGAGCCTGCTGCAGGCGGCGACGCTGCGGCATCTGGCGCGCCACCGCGCGCAGCTGGCTCTTGCGCTCCTCGGCCTCACCCTGGGCGTCGGCACCATCGTCGCGGTCGACCTCGCCACCGCCAGCGCACACACCGCGTTCGAGCTGTCGCTCAAGGCGGTGAACGGCGCCGCCACGCACCAGATCGCCGCCGGGCCCCAGGGGATCGAGGAGTCGGTGTACGTGGGGCTGAAGACCGCGCCGCCGGACTCAGGTGGCGAGCCCGCGCGCTTCGCCCCGGTGGTCGAGGGTTATGCGGGCGTCGGCGGGCGGCTGCTGCGCCTGATCGGCGTGGACCCGTTCGCCGCCCTCGATGCGCATCCCGGCGGCGGCCCGGGGGCCGGTCCGGCCGGTCCCGGC
>Ga0335085_10006576_pt1 | contig 18289 bp, 16 predicted proteins | sample Lox_Sample_45_FD_206712 | JGI IMG/M metagenome (GOLD analysis project Ga0335085, IMG submission 206712) | Soil microbial communities from Loxahatchee National Wildlife Refuge, Florida, United States - Lox_Sample_4.5 | ecosystem: Environmental > Terrestrial > Soil > Wetlands | place: USA...
TGGGGTGGTCAAATACTTAAGTTAGCGCTTATGTCCAGCCGGCCTGGGCCGCCAAGATGGCGGCGCTACGGTGGCCTTACGGTACGAATGATGACCGTAAAGCATAGCGTCCAAGGGCAGCCCCGGGAGACCGAACCGCGCTGGCAGAAAGAGTGGAACCAACACCATCCTGCCGCGGCGCGAGTTCGTTAACGAAAGGCAGATTCGAGTTTAGTCTGCTCGATCCGGTTCCGTCGCCACTGGGCATAATGGTCTAACCATTCGCCGGTAATACCCGCTAGCTTATCCCACGGCACTGCTATGCCCAAGATGAGAAGGGAATACCCCTCAAGGCCCCGATCCACGAGCATTGCGAGTAATACTCCAGCCAGGGCACACGCCAAAGTCTGGTAGCTGCGTACCATTGTCACCCCCCAGTTGTTGTATATGTCTGCTCGTGGCTTAAGAAAGAAAAACCAGCTATAAGAAACCCAAAACCTAATTTCCTTATACCACAGAATTCGCGGATATGCAATCTGTGTATTGTCGGGGCGAGGCGCCAGCTCGCCCCACACTTTCCGGCGCAGGGTTGGGCGTTATCGACGGATTCGGGATTCCCTACCTAGGCCGTGAGTCAATTGCAAAAACAGAAAATCAAAGCATCAGAGGACTCGTTAGCACCGGCCTGAGAGGGGACCAATTTCGCCGGTTTGGAGGGAGCCAGTCGGAGCAGAAAGTCGCATTCGGGCACACTAACGTGGCGGCGGGGCGCACAGGTGAACCTTCCCCACGCTCCAAGCCCGGCAAGTTCCGACCGAACATCAACGCAAGCAACTACCCTCCAGCGCACCCAAAAGGAGAGGCTAGGCACGGATAATCCTCGTGGTGAGCGGGCTCGCGACAACTTCCGAGTAGCGCGTCATCCGTCCAGGACTTCAGAACGACCATCTTATGTGTCGAAAAACAGTAGTCTAGTCTGGACTAGGAGACAGGGAAGGAGCAATTTCCCACAACTTCGTTTTCGGGAGTGTGCGAGTTTCCGGTCCCCGGCTAACTTGTGCAGTTGCTGAGCATTAAGAGGAAGTCTGTGCAAATTCCAGATCTACGACACCCCTCTGGTGTGGATTCAAAGCCGTTGCGGTCATGGTATGCCCGGAGCCGACGATCGTAATTGTCTTGCCAGAACTTGCGTCAGCACCTTCGATGCACAATCATCACGGCCTCCCACATGCCTGTGGGAGGATGCGTTTCTAACCTACTTCTTCTTAGTCGGCGTTGGATTAGGAGCGGTCGGCTTCGGTTTGGAAGCCGCAGCCGCGGAAAGCTGACCTTCGTTCAACTTATAGGCTATGTAGTACTTATAGATGTTGCTGACGTAGTTCACGGTCTCAGCCCCAACCCGCTTGGCCACGGCATACTCAACGTTGTTGAACCAGAGGTTCGGATCCAACCCCATCTGCGCCGTCATCGCGCGACACTGCTTAATGCGCCCGGGTCCCGCGTTGTAGGCTGCCAAGGTCATCAGCGTCTTGTTCACCGGATCCATTGGATCATCCTTGAAATAATCGTATCGGATGAACTTGAGCAACTTTACCCCTGCCTCGATGTTGTTATCGACCTTGGTGACATCGGGAATGCTCACCGGGGGACTGGAGGCGGTAGTAGGCATAACCTGCATCACACCGAGTGCGCCCACTGGGCTTTTCACCTCCTGATTCAGGCCTGATTCCTGATAAGCCTCGGCCGCCACCAGCAACCACGGAAACTCATACTTGTCCGCGTATTTCCGGAAGAGCGGTCCCAACTGTTGAAACCGTCGAATGCTTTCTGGGGACCGGTTGTTCTTGACGAACTGGGGGTTCTTCAAATACTGGCTGATGAGCCTGTCTCCATAGGCCGTTCCCACCCGGTGGGTTTTGGCAAACTCCTCCAGCATTCCTCTCAGCTTGGGAGAGTCCTTCCTGACAGCCCATCCCGTATCCCCCGTCTCGACCACCGGGAAAGCCGGGTAGATCCTGATAGTCGGAAAAACACTCTTCCAGATGTTAGCGATCTGCAGCGGAACGACCGTGTATTGGACCATGCCGGCGTTCGCCATCTCAATCGTATCTTCCCACTGCAGATTTGTGTCCGCCTCTTTCATCTGAATCGCCGGCTTACCCGCCGCGGTCAACTGTTTGGAGCGGTCGGCGAGCCTCTCCCACGAAAGAGCGATGCGATGGAGGAGCACCTCTTTGCCCGCGAGGTCGTCCAGGCTCGCAAGCACCGGCGCGGCCGGCCCGGAGACCACCACATCCTGCCGTGTGCTGGCCATCGGAATGAAATCAACCTTCTTTTTGCGCTCCTCAGTAATGTAGATGGGCGCCGCCACAACGTCCGCTCTCCCGCTCTCCAGGTCCCGCTCTACCGCGGTCATGTTTGTGGGAATCAGAACGACGAAAACCTTGTTCTTGCCCGTCCTGTCGCCCGGAGACAACTTCTGGTTGAGGAAGTGCTCGAATTCCGTGAGAAGGTCATAGGAAATCCCACGCGGCTGTCCGTTGCTGTCAATGAAATAATGTGTCCTGTTCAAGAAGACAGCGGCGCGAATCACGCGCCGCTCTTGCATGCCCTCGAGGTCCCCCGTGTGTAACCCGAGCGGACCGCTGGCCTCCGTCAGTGCCGGGGGCAGCGTGCCGGTCTGGGGCGGCTGCTGTGCGGAGGCAAGTGGAAAAGCCGTCAATAGAGCAACAATGAAAGCAAAGGTGCGCATCGAATTATTCCTCCTGACCAAAATCATTGAAAGGCGCGACGTCCACGCTTGCGTCCGCAAGCAACAGGTTCGTCTGCTCGAGAGAACCTGAGAAAGGCGCCGGACAGATCAGAATTGTGTCAGCAAACCGCAACGAAAGCGGCGGAAGGCCGGTGTCAGCATCCACGAAGGGTCCCATGGCAATTTCGCCGAGAGATGTGAGGTGCGTTGTCCTCTCCTGCAACGCAAAAGGTAAGGCTACTGCTAAGGAGCGTGATCGGAGTAAGAACCGGAAAGTCCGCGGGAAGGGCATAACCGCCCGTAGCGGGATCTTCGGTAAGTTTCCAGATATCGAATGCGTCCAAACCCGGAGAACTGCGGTCACTGGGAGCCAGATCGTCAAAACAAAGACAGCCGATGGATTCGAGTTCAGCTTGTCCGAGGCGACCGATGCGATGCAATTTCTTTGCGCTCGGCAGAGAAGGTTCCGTGATGAACCACATCGATCCCAACGCCCTCGATCGGGCCTCACTAGGTCTACTCCGAGATATCTCGTGGCCTACTATTTACCAAACACCGCGATAAGTTGTCAATGGAACCAAAGGGCAATCCCCCATGCCAGAAAGTACGGCCAGCAGCAGATTAGTTATTCGCAACCACATGACATTTTGGCGGAATCTGGCCCCATCGAAGGCACCGACAGCCGAGCGCAGAGTTTTGTGGGAGGAACGCCCCGACGCCGCCCCCGGGGCTGCGAAAATCTCTTTTTTGCCTTCCGCGCCCCACAGCTGGCTCGCCGTGGGCTACACGACGTCGCCGCTACGCGGCTTTAGCTCACCCGAACTCTTAAGTTAGCACCTATGGGCTGCACGAAGCGCTGAGTCCCATCGGTTGCTCTCCACGCCTGCACGAGCCCACCGGCAGATTTTACATTAGCTCGCCTCGACAGACGTCCGATTATTTCTTTGCGGGAACGCAGGAGACATCGTTGAGATTCTGCCTGCGCATTTTCGGAATCTTTTGGCTGTCAGCCCAGTTCTGTCAGGGCAGATTCGGGTGCTCGCAAACGGCACTGCGGGCCAGGTACGGGGTTGTGGGGAGCCAATTAAGAAGTTCTGGCCGAGTGGTCGCCCATCCGGAAGTTGATCCTCGGATCGGTGGATAACTTCCGCCCTGTCTTCTTGCTTCTGTAATCGGACGAGTCGCAATCCTAGTCAAAGTGGCGCAATACCGAAAAAACCTTAGGGTCTCATATAGAGTTTTTACCTCGTCCCCGCCGATGAGGCCGTCGAAGGCCGGTCCCCTGAAGGGTGATGGTTTTGGCTCCCTTTTAGGCTGGTGCTGACAGAGGATTCGTTGCGAGCTTGTGTCGTCCGAACCCAGGAGGGAGAAAAGTAGCAAGTTTCATGCAGAAAATCGTGAGAGCGGCCGGAATGTCTGAATATTGCGCTGGTTTGATATTTGTCATAAATAGATGTACCAACCCTCATTGACACCAAAAGAGAGGAGACGTTTACTGTTTGCCCAGAAGTGGACCAATTGGGTCCACTTGGTGGTAATGACCTCATGCAGATCACTCGTGCCACGGACTATGCCACGCGCGTGATGATTTACCTGGCTACCTTGCCGCCGGGTGTCAAAGCGCAGAGGGTGGCGATCGCCCAAGCCGCCGACGTCCCCGAAAGCTTCCTTTCCAAACTGTTGCAGCGCCTGGTAAGGGTCGGCCTCGTAGCGTCCTCGCGGGGGTCCGGGGGGGGATTCGAGTTGGCGGTTCCATCCCATGGCGTTTCTTTGCTGAATATCTTGGAAGCCATCGAGGGTGAAACGCGACTCAACCTGTGTTTGGCCGACGGCCCCTCATGTAACCGCAAATCGTGGTGCCCCGCCCACCCGGTTTGGCAGGAAGCGCAGAAAGCTTTAGCGAATGTCCTGCGCCGGGCATCGCTTGGCAAGCTTGCCCAAGCGGCTACCGCGCGCGGGGAGGCGCGGGCTTGCGGGCAGGGTCACATTGAGTCGCTGGCAACAATTGTGCGGCGCGGCGGCAAACACGTGGCGCGAGCGGACAGGGCGCAGAGGCCTTAGATGGAATTCACCTGGATCACCATCATCGCCAGCCTGTGCATGGGCATCGGAGCAGCGCTGATTTTTGTGTTCGCGGTCAAGAAGAACTATTTCCACAACCTGGAAGACGCGAAGTACCAGGTTTTCTGGTCGGACCGGGAGGAATTAACGGACTCTGCGCAAGAGGAGCACAAGGATGGTGAAGAAAAAGCCCAGCACTGAAAGCCAGCCCGAGCCGCTGACGCGCCGAAAAGTGTTGTCCTGGCTCAGCGGCTTTGGCCTATGCGGTTCCGCGATTATCACGGTTTTTTCCAATTTCACCTTCATCAAGCCCCGCGCTACCTATGGGCAGCCGAACCGTTTCTCCGTGGGCCGGCCAGAAGACTACCCGCCGGGAGCCCGCATCGCGCTGGAAGCCCGGCGCATCTGCATGGTGCGCGAAGGGGATAAGATGGCAGCCATCTCGACCACCTGCACGCACCTCGGTTGCATTGTGGCATCCTCCGAAACAGGTTTCTCCTGCCCCTGTCACGGCTCGCGATACGACCAGGACGGAAACGTGACGGCCGGGCCTGCTCCCAATCATTTGCCCTGGTACCAGCTAAGTTTGGCTCCCAACGGAGAACTGGAAGTGGATAAAGACAGCGAAATTGAAGTGGGGAATTATTTCAAGGTATGAGCAACCAAACTACGACCAGTCCTTGGAAAACACTCACCGCCTTGCCGGAGAACCTCTGGCGCTCGGTTTTCCGAAACCCTCTGCCCATCTCCGATCTTGGACGAGCGTCCACGTCGTTCACAAATTTCTTCCTGCATGTGCACCCGGTCAAGGTGCACCGCCACAGTCTGCGCGCCACTTACACTTGGGGACTGGGCCTCATTGCCTTCTTTCTGTTTTTCACCCTGTCGGTTACGGGCGTTCTGCTGATGTTCTACTACGTCCCGTCCACGACCCAGGCCTATGACCGCATGCTGGATCTGCGAGGCACGGTCGCGTTTGGAATCTTCCTGCGCAACATGCATCGCTGGTCGGCGCACGGGATGGTGGGAGTGGTGTTCCTGCACCTCTGCCGGGTCTTCCTGACCGGCGCGTACAAGCCCCCGCGTGAGTTCAACTGGGTCCTGGGTGTCGTGCTGTTCCTGCTGACGCTTTTCGCGAGCTTCACCGGCTACCTCCTGCCCTGGGACCAACTGGCCTTCTGGGCGATTACGGTGGGAACCTCCATCGCCGGTTACGCTCCAATTTTCGGCAAGGAAGTTCGCTTCCTCCTGCTGGGGGATTCCAATGTTGGACAAGAGGCTCTTTTGCGCTTCTACGTGCTTCACGTGGCGGTGTTACCGGTCTTTATGTCCATCCTCATTGCCGTGCATTTCTGGCGAATCCGCAAAGACGGTGGACTCTCGAGGCCGCCGGAGGAAGATGAGTTTGTGCCGGACAATATGTCCCCAACAGCCTCTGCACCCGTCCCTGTGCCCCTCGTATTGGAGGAGGGGGGACCAGGAGTGCGGGGTGATGCCACCGAGTCCGCAGGTGAGCCGCGCCGTTACGGAATCCAGGGTCTGGTCAAAGGTCCGATTACCAAGGTCGGAAACGTCCCCGACCGCTCGCTGTTCAGTTGGCCCAACCTGTTCATGGCGGAGTTGGTGGTGTTTCTAGTCACGGTGGCCGGAGTGCTGCTGGTTTCCGTCTTTTTCAACGCGCCCCTGGAAGAGCCGGTGAACATCATGCACCCGCCCAATCCCGCCAAGGCGCCATGGTACTTCCTGGGCTTACAGGAGATGGTCAGCTACTCGGCATTCTGGGGCGGCGTGGGCATCCCCAGCATTGAGGTTCTGCTGCTGTTGCTCCTCCCTTATGTGGACCGCAAGCCGGGGGGCGTGGGCCGATGGTTTTCGCGTGAACGCCTGCTGGCCAACTCGCTCTTCATAACGTTCGCGATCGTCAACATAGGATTGATCATCATTGGCACATTCTTCCGTGGGCCGAACTGGGAATTCGTCTCGCCTTGGTAAGGAGAATCCCGTGAGTACTCGTTGGGTCTTGGCCATCGCCTGTTTTGTGGTACTGATTGTGCACGGATTGGTCTTCTACAAACAGTATTTCAACCTCTGGGAAAAGCACCAGACGGCGTACTTCGAGCAGGCCCGCAGCATGGCGCGCACTGATGTCGAACGCACGGCACTGGACGAGCGGCGGCCGCGCATTGAACAGGCGATTGTTACGCAGTTCGGAGAATCACGCGTCGACCGCTGCACCACCTGCCACGTCGCCATTGACGACCCGCGCTTTCAGGGCCACGCGCAGCCGTTGCGCTCGCATCCGTACTCGGAGGCTCTGGGTGACACGCAGCGCAACGGCCGCTGGGAGCGCCGGCACAAGTTCGCGGACTTCGGTTGCACAATCTGTCACGACGGGCAAGGAAGGGGCCTTGAAACTTTTTACGCCCATGGTGAGGACGCCTTCTGGCCCGAGCCGTTGCTCGGTTACGTAACCCAAGCCAATTGGCCTCCAGAATTCAAGTCCAAGCTCCTGGGCAAAGAATATATGCAGGCTAACTGCGCACAGTGCCATACGGAGGAGAACTTCGCGGGCACGCCGCTGGTCGCGCGGGGACGGCAGCTCTTTTTCGAAAAGGCTTGTTATGGATGCCATCGCATTGAAGGCCTCGCGAACGGCATGCTGGCCCCGGACTTGACGGAAGTTGGAAAGAAATACCGGATCGATTACCTCTGGGGACACACGGTCAATCCCCGCGCCTACCTGGCGACGTCCTTCATGCCGAGATTTGACCTGACCGATGACGAAATCAAGGCTCTAGTGATATTTCTGAAGAGCCGGCGGGGGATGAATTTTGCGGAAACGGGACTGGAAAAATACCGGGTGCGATTGCAGGAGGCGAAGACGAGTCCCTCGATGATGCCTCAGAAGCCACCCACCACCGGTGTATCGGCAGCCCGAGGTGAAGAGTTGATCGGCCGGCGCGCCTGCACAGCCTGCCACCGAGTGGGTGACAGGGATGGACACATCGCGCCGGACCTCTCGTTTGAAGGACTGATTCGAGAGGCCGATTGGATGACGGATCATTTCCGCGATCCGCGCTCGCGGGTTCCGGATTCCATCATGCCGTCGTTTGGGTTCCCGGAAGATGACTTCCTCTCCATGGCTGCTTATTTGAAAGCACGAACTACGCCACCGGCATTTAAGAGTCCCGAAGAAGGTTATAAAGGCCTTTGCGCCCGCTGCCACGGGGAAAAGGGCGACGGCAAAGGCATTACTTATCTTTACCTGGACCCGGCGCCGCGCGATCTTACGAAGGCGACGTTCATGATTGACAAGCCGGAGGCGCGATTCCTGAAATCTCTCCAAGAGGGTGTGCCGGGTACTTCCATGCCGCCCTGGGCTCGCGTACTCACAGACGATCAGCGTCGCGCCGTGCTGACTTACATATTCCAGACTTTCGTGCACGAATCCCGCGCGGAGGCTAAAGGGCACAAGGTCCCACAACAGAATCCAGTTGCCCTAAGCCCCGAATCCGTGGCACGGGGGGAACAGACTTTTCTGCTGCGTTGCACCGGTTGCCACGGGCGCAAGGCTGATGGCAAGGGGCCCAATTCGCTCGACATCAGCCCGCGGCCCCGAAACCTGCGGAACCGCGCCTTTGTAAACAGCGTGGATGAGCACCGGCTTTTCGATTCGATTCTTTACGGCGTGCAAGGCACGGCAATGCCGCCCTGGATTGACTACGGACTCTCACAGAATGACGCCGGGGATCTCATAAATTTCATTAGGAGCCTGAACCAACAGCCGGGGCAGGTTCCGAAGAACGACAAAACGCCACAACTTACGTCGAAGGTGAATTAGTGCGCGGTAGCCGCGCTACACCCACGCGCGTTGCAAGGAATTTAGGAGGCACTATGCCAGCAGAAACGCCAACCAACCCGGCGAGCCCAGCCACTCCCACTGGCGCTGCCCGGTCCGGAGAGTCGCATCACGAGGACCTTACGGCCAAATGGTTCATGCTGAGTTCCATCACCTACTTTTTCATTGTGGGAATCATCGCCCTCACTATTGCCGCCAAGTTCGTTTGGCCGCAACTTCTGGGCACGGTGCAGTATTTGACTTACGGCCGGCTGCGTCCTTTGCATGTTAACGGAATGCTTTTCGGTTGGCTGCTCCCCGCTGACATGGGCCTGACCTTTTACGTGGTTCCGCGATTATGCGGAGTGAAGCTCTGGAGCGAAAAATTGGGAGTAGCGACGGCGATCCTATGGAATGTCATAGTCCTGGGCGCAGTGGTGGCGCTGCCGATGGGATTCAACAAGGGGTGGGAATACGCCGAACTGCCTTTGCCGCTGGTGGCATTGGTAGTTGTGGCCTGGGTCATGTTTGGCTTGAATATCTTCATGACCATCGGCAATCGCCGCTATGAGCAGATGTACGTGAGCTTGTGGTACATCATGGGAACGCTCCTGTGGACGCCCTTCGTTTACGTCACCGGCAACCTGGCGGTTTACTTCACCACCGGCGTCAACCAGGCAAACCTCAACTGGATGTATGTGCACAATGCGGTGGGGCTGATCTTCACCCCGGTGGGCCTGGCGATGGCTTACTACTTCATTCCCAAGTCCTCCAACACGCCGCTGCACAGCCACAAGCTTTCCATGATTGGATTCTGGTCGCTGGCTTTTGTTTATGTATGGACGGGCGCGCACCACATGATCCACGGGCCGATTTCGCAGTGGCTCCAGACCATCGCCATTGTCTTCTCGGTGATGTTGCTGATCCCGGTGTGGACGGTGGTCTACAACTTCTTTGCCACGATGCGGGGGCAGTGGTACCAGCTTCGCGAGAACGTGGCGCTTAAGTTCCTGATGTCGGGAGTGGTTTTCTACCTCCTGACCTGTTTCCAGGGACCCATGCACAGCCTGCGCTCCGTGAACGCCATTGTCTCCAAGACGGATTGGATACCCGGGCACGCGCATATGGCGCTGCTCGGCTGCTTCTCCTTCTTCGCCATCGCGGGATGCTATTACGTGATTCCGCGCGCCTTCCGGACGCACCTTCACTCTGAGGGGCTGGCCAACTGGAGCTTCTGGCTGTTCATGATCGGGGGATTGGGATTCTTTGTAACCCTGTGGCTGGGAGGATTCTGGCAGGGTTGGCAGTGGAACAACCCGTCCATTCCCTTCATTGACACGGTGGTGGCGTTGAAGCCCGTCTGGACCGTGCGCTTCTTCTCCGGCGCGCTGATCTTCGCGGGCATCACCACATTCCTGTACAACATCCTGGCCACGGTTGTGGGCAGACGGGAAGCAACGGTAGTTTGAGGAGAATGCCATGTTACAAAAAACCGACAAGAGTGCGATGATGTTCGTAGTGGCCGCGCTGATTTTTTTCTTCATTGGCGGCCTGCTGACCACGGTGGTCCCACCGCTGGTGGATAAGAGTTGGTCCCGCCCGTTTGAAAATCAGGACGCTTCCCTGGGGCCCACCGGTAAGCTGCGTCCTTACACGGAACCGGAACTCAAAGGGCGGGCTATTTATGTCCGCGAGGGATGTTGGTACTGCCACACGCAGCAGTGCCGTACGCTGCTGGCGGACACGAAGCGCTCCGGGTGGAAGGGCGTAGACTCTCCCGTCTCCACCCCGGACGAGTTCGTTTACGACACCCCGCACATGTTCGGGACCAAACGCACGGGACCAGACCTGGCTCGTGTGGGAGGCAAATACGATACCCAGTGGCATCGCACGCATTTGCGCAATCCTCGTGACCTGGTGCCGGGCTCCGTGATGCCGCCGTTCCCGTGGATCGTCAATGATCCCGAGCAATTTTCGGCGCTCGTCGCCTACCTGCAAACCCTGGGACGGGCCAAGGACTGGCGGCCTGACAACGATTACAACAAATGAGGGCGGCGCCATGAATGATTATGTGTACCCGAGCATTTTCTTTTCGTACTTTCTTTTCTTTCTGTTCCTGGTGGGAGGGATCTACTTTTTCGTCCGCTCCTTCCGCGACGGATACTGGGGAAGCAAGGGCGAAGACCCCAAGTACCGCATGCTCGAAGACGATAGCCCGAATTCCAAGCAAGATTAGGGGAGAACCATCATGGCAGAATCGAAGAGTCCGGAAGAGCTTAAGTCCTACGCCGATGGGTGGATTACCGAACGTAAGGGCACGGACGTGCCGCCGTTCCTGAAATTCGCTTACCTGGTGATCGCGGCGGGGGCGCTTATCTACTTTTTCGTTTACATGAACGGGGAGATTCATAACAGCGAGCGCGGAATAATCGTCCAGCAGTTCAATCGTGTCACCCAATCCTCACCGGGATTCATGTACGCCGTCGCGGCAATGATTGTCGTGTTTATCATCCTGCTCGTCCGGTTCGTATTCAGCAAGTTCCACGAAGACTAACGCGCCATGCAAAAGCGGTTATCAAGATTCGAAGCGATTGAAGGGGCAGACTACTGGATACGAATGGTGAAGTGCCAGCATGCCTGCCCCGTGCACACCAATGCCTGCGGCTATGTGACGGCCATCGCCGAGGGACGGTACGAAGAAGCCTATCGCCTGGCGCGGGCCACCAATCCTTTTGCTTCCATCTGCGGGCGTGTTTGCGGTGCGCCCTGCGAAGTGAACTGCCGCCGGGGTGATCTAGATAATCCCATCGCCATTCGCGCGCTGAAGCGTTTTGTGACGGACCGCCACGGACCGGAAACTGGCGACCCTCGGACTTACCACAATGCCAGCGACCAGCGCATGCTGCCCTCCAACCGGGGAGATTACGAGAAAGTCGCGGTCATCGGCGCGGGCGTTTCCGGGCTGACGGTGGCCCACGATCTCATCCAGGTTGGGTATAAGGTCACAGTCTTCGAAGCTGACGCCGAGCCCGGCGGGATGCTCACCGTAGGCGTGCCCATCTTCCGTCTGCCGCGCGATCTGGTGAAGAAGGAAATCAACGCCATCCTTGCCCTGGGCGTGGAGCTGAAGTGTAACATGCGGTTGGGGCGGGATTTCACGCTCAGCGACCTGCGGCGCGACGGCTACCGTGCTATCTTTCTGGGAATCGGCCTGCCCAAAGGTCGAAAGCTGTCCTTGCCGGGAGCGGACCGCTCCATGGTGTACGACGGTATGGATTTCCTGCGGTCTTTCAATGAAGGCAAGCCGCTGTCGCTGGGCCGCCGCATTGTGGTGATCGGGGGCGGAAACGTTGCCTATGATGTCGCCCGGTCCGCCGTGCGGCCTTTCGAATCCATGGCACGCAGCGAAGCCATGTCCGATATGGAACGCGGCGAGCAGGTTGCTTACGATGTGGCACGGTCGGCCCTGCGCTTGAGCAGCGATAAGGAAGTCCATGTGGTCTGCCTTGAATCCCGCGAGGAGATGCCGGCGGATGAAGTGGAAGTTGTCGAAGGGGAGGACGAGGGTCTGAAACTGCACAATTCCCGCGGCCCACGGGAGGTTCTCGGACAGAACGGGACGGTGACCGGGTTGCGGACGATCCGCTGCAAGGCGGTTTTCGACGCGAGTGGCCGGTTCAATCCCACCTTTGACGAGTCCGATGTTGAAGACATTCCCGCTGACACCATAATCTTCGCCATCGGGCAGTCGTCTGACCTGAGTTTCCTTCAACCCGAAGATGGAGTGGAAACGCAACGCAGCTTGATCAAGGTAAATCCAGAGACCTACCAAACCACGGCTCCGGATGTTTACGCTTGTGGCGATATCGCCCATGGGCCGCGGTTGTTCATTGACGCGATTGCCTCCGCCCAGGTGGCGGCCCGCTCCATGCACGATTTTCTGCGCGGAACACGCACGGACGTGGTGGTGCGCAGCCACTGGGCTCCCGCCCTCTACACCATGGCGGAGGGCTGGGAGCGGCTTCCCCGCAGTAATCCCCCCGTGCTGAACCCGAACGAGCGCGCCGCCTCGCTCGAAATCATTGAGGAGCCCTATCCCGAGGACGATGCACGAAGGCAGGGGGCTCGCTGCCTGCGCTGCAATATCAACACCGTCTTTGACACCTCCATTTGCATCGCCTGCAACGGCTGCGTTGACGTCTGCCCGGAGAACATTATCAAGCTGGTGGCACTCAGCCAACTGTGCCGGACTGACGATGGGTTGGCGATGGTGTCGTCCACTCTGGGGATGACCCAGGAAGAAGTCAAGGGCATGGACAGCGGCGAACTGGACGAGTTGGGCGGCATTATGCTGAAGGATGAGACTACCTGCATCCGTTGCGCGCTGTGCGCGTCCCGCTGCCCCACCCACGCGATTACCATGAAGAGATTTGAGTTCTACCGCGAGTGCGTGACCGTACCTATCCCCAACCAGAAAATCGTCTATTGTACTGATAAGCCCTCTGACCAACGGGGCAAGACATGAGTGCTGTTGAACTCTGGGTCATGTTTACCTTGGGGCTGGTGAGCAGCCTGCACTGTGTGCAGATGTGTGGCCCCATTGTGCTCTTCTACAGCCTCGGGACCGGCCAAACCAGCGGCGCCCACCCCCCCGGAACAGCGCGTCATTTTGCGTTGGGCCACCTCGCTTACAACGCCGGGAGAATCACCACTTACACGGCCCTGGGTGCTTTGGCGGGTTTGGCGGGCGGATCCCTGCGCATGCTGGGACACCTGGCGGGTGCGAGCAGCATCGCCGCGATGGTGGGCGGCGGGTTGATGGTCATTGCCGGCCTGTTTATGTTAGGGATCATTCCGGCGAGGATTTTAGCGGGAATCCAGCTTTTCCGGCTTACGTCGGGATTCCTGCGGCGGGTGGGCGGGTTGCTCTCCAGCCCCGATGTGGGAAAGCGGCTTCTCCTGGGGCTCGCATTGGGATTCCTTCCGTGCGGGCTGATCTTCGCCGCCCTGTTACGATCGCTCGCCACGGGCTCCCCTCTGTGGGGAGCGGCGGCCATGATGGCGTTCGGCCTGGGCACCGCCGGCGCGTTAATAGCCCTCGGGCTTTTCTCTTCCGCGATAAGATGGAAATTGAACCGCTGGGGCAACCGTTTGGCGGCAGCCAGCGTGATTGTGATGGGAATCTTTCTCCTTTGGCGGGGAGTGATGCCTGGAATGCTGATGGCGGGAATGCATGCGACACATGGATGCCACTGAACCCACCTCCACCCGGCCCTTGCCGAAGTGCGACCGCGCCAGCCATGCCACAAACGCCGCTCCCAAGTTTTCCTATCATCGCCTTCGCAAGGCAGTGCACATCGCGTGCGTGTTTGTCTTCTTCGCCCTGCCTTTGTCCGACCTGATGCGGTTTGACATCCCCAAACAGCGGTTCTACTTTTTCGGCTATGAACTCATGATCAGCGAGTTTGCCATCCTCTTTTTCTCGCTCATGTTTTTGATGTTTCTCGTTGCTGCCATGGCCATGCTCTATGGGCGCATATACTGTGGTTATTTGTGCCCCCAGATGATTTTCAGTGAGGCGTCGGTGGCTCTGGAAAGCAAAATCCAACGCTGGGTGAACAAGTACGTCGGCGGGAGCGCCAAGCGGCGGAAGTGGCTTAGCCGGACGCTGTTTTATGCGGTGGCCGTGGTGGCTTCCGTTATCCTTGCCTTTGTCTTCATCTCCTATTTCGTCGAGCCGCACGACCTTGCCCACCGCCTTCTCTCCCTGGACGTGAGGACCGCGGGAGGTTTTGCCGGCGCCACGGTCACGCTGGTCACCCTCCTCGATTTCCTGTTCGTGCGCCAGCGCTTTTGCACCACGGCCTGCCCCTACGGATACCTGCAAGGCATGCTCAGCGATGGCGAGACTCTCCTGGTGCAATATCGCGACGAAAGCCGCGAATGCATTGAATGCAAGAAGTGCGTCCGGGTGTGCGGCATGGGGATTGATATCCGCACCTCGCCTTACCAGATCGAATGCATTCACTGTGGGGAGTGCATTGATGCCTGCGTCGATGTTCTCAGCCGCCTGGGCAAGCAGGGGTTGATCCACTACGTTTGGGGAGAGCGCGGCGAAGCCCTGGGGAAAGGCGACAAAGCCTGGTATCAGCGCCTTGGCCTCCGCGATGCGAAGCGGGTGGTGGTGCTGTTGCTGGTGATCTGCTATGCGGGCGGTTTGTACACCGCCCTGGCGATGCGGCGCAGCGTGCTGGTGCGCATCCCGCCGGACCGAACCACGATGTACCGATTGGGGAACGATGGTACGGTGTACAACCGCTTTCGCCTACAAGCGGCGAACCGCGGCCGCCAGCAGGCGACCCTGATCATTACCATCGAAGGCCTGCCGGGAGCACGCCTGGTTTCCATCGAAAATGCCGTGGTGCTCAATCCCGGCCAGGCGCTTCAGCGGGAGTTTGAAATTGCCGTCCCGAAGTCTGCGGGGGTCGCGCCCGGGGTGAATTATTTTCGTTTGGTGAGCAAAGCTGGCTCGGAGCGGGACGAGTTCCCGGAGACCTTTATCACGCCGTCGAACAATTAGCCCTGAGAGGCGGGGTAGCGCCGGCCTTTAAGTCGGCACAAAGGCAACAATGCTGACCTAAGGGTCGGCGCTACAAACCAACCCATCAAAAGAGAGTGCAGTGTGAACAGCGTCGCGACAGCCGGAAGCAACGCCAGAAAGCAAGGCTCCCCTCTTCTTTGCTTTCTCTATGTAGTGATGGGGATCTTCATCGGCATCCTAATCTTCGTCTACATCGTCACCAAGCGGACACACCCCATATTCCTGGATGAGCACGGGAAGCCGACCAACGCAGCGTCAGCCCCCAAAACCAGTTCACAGGGAAGGTGAGCGATGACGGGCCCACCGTGTGATCTGTGCGGCCTCGGATGTGGTACGCATCCTTGGACGCAGCGCATCGGAGACGTCGAGCGGTCCTTCTGCTGCGCCGGCTGCCAAAACGTTTTCCTGATCCTCACCGAGAGCGGCATCGTTGCCACAGGACAAGACCTTCGCCAAACCGATCTGTTCAAGCGCAGCCTCGCGCTGGGCCTGATTTCCCGGGAAAACGGTGAGGGCCCCGGCCCCGCGCAGCCGGCTAAGATCCTGGCGCCGGAAGGGGTTCCCTCGCAGGAAATGCTTTTGCAGATCGGGGGAATGTGGTGTACCTCCTGCGCCTGGCTGATCGAACATGCCCTGGGGAATATTCGGGGGGTCGCGAGCGCCGAGGCCTCCTTTGCCTCCGATCTCGTCAAGGTAAGGTATAATCCGCAATACCTACCTCCTGAGCGTATCATTCAACGTATTGCCCAACTGGGCTATACCGTCAGCGAGTTTTCCGCCGAATCCGATACCGCCAGCCGGGAGGAGCGTGACCTGCTCATCCGCCTGGGTCTTGCCGCTTTTCTGTGGCTGAACATCATGACCTTCAGCACGGCGCTCTATGTCGGCTACTTCCAGCACATTGCCGAGAGCGTCCATCGGGGTATGCCGTTTCTGCTCATGGCGCTGGCCACGCCGGTGGTCTTCTATTGCGCGCAGCCGATCTTCCGGCTGGTTTGGCACGGTTTGTTGAATCGTACGATTCGCATGGAAGCGCTGTTGGGCCTGGGGATCGGCGTGGCTTATGGCTACAGCGTTGTACAGGCCTGCCTGGGCGGATCCCACGTGTTCTTTGATACGGCGAGTGGCATCGTTACCGCCGTGCTGGCGGGAAAAGTCATCGAACGCAACGCCAAAGGGAGGGCCGCACGTTGGATCACCAGTCTCCACCGCATGCTGCCCAGCAAAGTGCGCTTGCTGGCGGGGGGCCAGGAGCGCTTTTCCAGTGTCGCCGCGCTCGAGGCCGGAGCCGTCTTCGTAGTGAAGGCGGGGGAGCGCATCGCCGCCGACGGACACGTGGTGGCGGGCGAATCCCATGCGGACGAGGCCCTGCTGACGGGCGAGTCCTCCCCCGTCCCCAAGCGTCCGGGAGACAAGGTCGTGGCCGGAAGCGTCAACCTGGATGGCGTGCTCGAGGTTCAGGCCACCCGGACTGCCGGCGATTCCACCCTCGCGCGCATTATTGCGCTCGTCAATCAGGCGCTCACCAGCCGCTCGCCGCTCGAAAGGGCTGCGGACCGTGTCGCGCGCGTTTTCGTGCCCTGCGTCATGTTGCTGGCGAGTCTGACCTTCGCTTATTACTGGTTCGCAGATGGGGCGAGCCTCACAGTCTCGCTGATGCGCGGCATCACCGTGCTGATCATCGCTTGCCCCTGTGCATTGGGGCTGGCGACACCGCTGGCGATAACTGCGGCAATGGGCTCAGCCGCGCGGGGGGGAATTCTGGTGACTGACAGCCGCGTGCTTGAAACTCTGGGCAAAGTGGACACCATCATTCTCGATAAAACCGGCACCGTAACGGAGGGGTTTTTTTCGCTTTTGGATGTGGAACTGTGCGCGGAACCTTCGCTGGAGCCATCGGATGCGCCGGCGCCCACTCGCGACCAGGCGCTTTTGCTCCTGGCATCGCTCGAGCAGTACTCCGAACACCCTCTGGGCCGCGCACTGGCGGATCATGTCCGGCAACGGGCGCCCGCGCTCTTCGATGCGTCGGACGTAAACGTCCACAAAGGAGAGGGCATCACGGGCCGGGTGCAGGGGCGCGAGCTCTTCGTTGGGAACCGTCGCTTGGTTGCGCCCCTGGGAATTCCAGGCATTGATTCTTCCGCAGTTCGCGCGACCCAATGGGAGTCAGAAGGCAAGACGATAACGTACTTCGGCTGGGACGGGCGCCTTCAGGGCCTGCTTGCTTTCGGGGACAAACTGCGGGATGAAGCCGTGGGGGTTGTGGCCGAATTGAAGCGGCGGGGGACAAAGGTCCACGTGGTTTCCGGCGATTCCCCGTCCACCACGCGCTGGATCGCAACCTGCCTTGCGGCGGATTCCTACCAGGCGGAAGTCCTGCCGGAACAGAAGGCCGAGTTCGTCCGAAAGTTGCAGAGCCAGGGAGCCGTCGTCGCCATGGTGGGAGATGGAATCAACGACGCGCCGGCGCTGGCTCAAGCTGACCTTGGCATCGCCATGGGTTCCGGCACCGATATTGCCATGAAAGCCGCCGCCGTCGTGCTAATGACCGGCTCGCTGCGCAAAATCCTGGAGGTGTTTGACCTCGCCGCCCAGACCCTTCGCATCGTGCGTCAGAATCTCTTCTGGGCCTTCCTCTACAACGCGGTCGGCATCAGTCTTGCCGTGGCCGGTTTCTTGAATCCCATTTTCGCGGCTGCCGCCATGCTGCTTTCCAGCCTTTCAGTGGTCGGCAACTCCCTGCGCCTCAATCGCGCACCCGCGCAGCAGTGATGAGTCGAGGCGCCGGCGGACGGCAAAGACGCGGTGGAACATCACCTGTTCGGCCCAGAGGGCCTCGTATCCCAACTTGGAACCTCTCGCCAAACGGATGGGACACGACGCGGTTTGTCGCGCAGGGCCCGCCCTCCGGCCCTGCGGCTCTTCCAGCGGCGCGGGCTTTTTTCCGCGGCGACGGACGAATTGTCCGACCTGATTCATTTTCGGGCTACCGGTAGCCCAAATGTGGAGCCTCCCCTTGTAATGACCCATACGATAAGTGTTACTATAGGTACTA
>Ga0335085_10006577_pt1 | contig 18287 bp, 17 predicted proteins | sample Lox_Sample_45_FD_206712 | JGI IMG/M metagenome (GOLD analysis project Ga0335085, IMG submission 206712) | Soil microbial communities from Loxahatchee National Wildlife Refuge, Florida, United States - Lox_Sample_4.5 | ecosystem: Environmental > Terrestrial > Soil > Wetlands | place: USA...
CACTCAACCTCCCCACGGCCCTCAGGATTCCCGGCCGCATGCCGAAGAGAGCCGAAGCCGGGGAGGGCGCGCCGTGCTCGAAGCGATCAGCGGCCTGGTCGAGCTGGGACTGCTCGGGCTCAGCTTTGCCATCGGCGTGCGGCTCCTGCGGATGGCGCCGGCCGGCGCGCGCGGCCCGGAGCGCTGGCTCGGACTCTACTTCGTGGTCTACTCGGGGATCGCGACCGCGCTCAGCGTCGGGACCTACGTCGGCTGGTCGTCTGCCTCGATCACGTTGCCCGACGCCGCCGTGCGCTCGATGAACGCGGGCTTCTTCGCGACGTCCACGTTCGGCCTCACCTGCCTCCTGCTCTTCACGCAGCGCACGTTCCGGCCCGCGTCGCGCGGGGCTGCAACCGGAATCGGTGTCACCATCGGCATCATGGTGTCGATGGGGATCTGGCTCGGCGTCGACGACGGCTTCGCGATCCGCCTGCTGCCCGGGCCGGCCTACTGGATCCACTGGACGGCGCGGCTCTCCGCGTGGATCTGGGTCGCCGGCGAGTCCTTCGCCTACTGGGCGAAGCAGCGGCGCCGCCTCGCGCTCGACCTGGCCGATCCCGTCGTCACCAACCGGTTCCTGCTCTGGGGCGTGTGGGGCGCGCTCACCACCGTGATGGCCTTCGCCGACCCGCTCGCGCGCGTCTGGTACTTCCGGCTCTCGGGCAGCACGTCGCAGTGGGTCGTCGAGGTGGGGCGGCCGATCATCCAGGTCGTGGTGTCGCTCACGTGCGGGCTCAACATCGGCGCGGTTGCCCTGCTCTTCCTCACCTTCTTCCCGACGGCCGGCTACAAGCGCTGGCTCACCGCGCGCCATCCGGCGCGCGCCTAGAAGCGTCCCGAGCGCAGGAATCCGAACGCCAGCAGCAGCCAGCTCGAGCCGGCGAGGCCGAGGCCGCCGAGGCCGAGCCAGGTGCCGAGGGGGAGGCCGAGCACCACCGGGCCGACCGCGCCGCCGAGGAGCATCGCCGAGCCGACCAGCGTCGCCGCCAGCACGAGCGCGAGCGCCACCCGGTTCGCGCCGCGCGCCTGCTCGCGCACCAGGGTCTCCAGCCCCTCGGCGCGCATGCCGAGCCGCAGCTCGCCGCGGCGCAGGTCCCGGGCGATGGCGCGCAGGTCGCCGGGCAGCGAGGTCGCGGCGTCGGCCCACTCGCGCGCCAGCTCGAGGGCGTCGCGCGCCACGAAGCGCGGATCGGCGAGGCGGCGCAGGTAGACGCGCAGCACGTAGGGGCGGATCGCCCGGATGGGATCCAGAGCGGGGTCGAGCTCGCGCGCCATGCCCTCGATCGTCGCCAGCGCCTTCCCGATCAGCAGCAGCTCGGAGGGCACCACCACCCGGTGTCGCTGCAGCACCTCGAAGAGCTGGCCGATCAGCACCGCCACGTCCACCGAGGCGATCGGCACGGCGTAGTAGCGGTCGACCAGCTCGCGCACGTCGCGGCGCATCCGCTGCACGTCGACCCGGTCGTCCACCAGCCGCAGGCGCTGGAGCAGCGCGATGATCTTGTCGGGGTCGCGCATCAGGATGCCGACCAGCAGCTCCAGCAGCGCGTCGATCGTCTCCGCGTCGAGCGAGCCCATCATTCCCATGTCGATCGGCGCGATCACGGGACCGGGCAGCACGAAGAGATTCCCCGGGTGCGGATCGGCGTGGAAGAAGCCGTGCTCGAAGACCTGCTTCAGGCAGAACTCGACGCCGAGCGCGGCGAGCCGCTTGCGGTCGATGCCGGCGCGATCGAGCGCGGCGAGATTCGAGGCCTTGATGCCGTCGACGTACTCCATCACGAGCACCGTCTCGCTGGACAGGTCGAGATGGACGCGGGGCACGTGCACGTGGGCGTCGCCGGCGAAGTTGGCGGCGAAGCGCAGCAGGTTGTAGGCCTCGTTGCGCAGATCGAGCTCGCGGCCGATGGCGTGCGCGAACTCCTCCACGATCGCCTCCGGCTGCACCTGTCGCAGCTCCGGCGCGTTCTCCTCGAGCACCGACGCCAGGGCGCGCAGGATCTCGACGTCGGTCCGCACGGTGCTCTCGAGATTCGGCCGGCGCACCTTGACGACCACGGGCTCCCCGCCGGGCAGCCATGCCCGGTGCACCTGCGCGATCGAGGCGGCGGCGAGCGGCGCGTCCTCGAAGCGTGCGAACACCTCGTCGATCGGGCGGCCGAGCGCGCGCTGGATCTCGCGGCGCGCCTCCTCGGAGGGGAACGGCGGCACGGCGTCCTGCAGCTTGCGCAGCTCCTGCACCAGGGTCATCGGAACCAGGTCGGGCCGCGTGGCGAGGATCTGGCCGAGCTTCACGAACGTCGGACCGAGCTCCTCGAAGGCGAGCCGGATGCGTTCCTCCGTGGTGTAGCGGATCAGGTCGCGCCGGTTGCGGCGCGACCGCAGCAGATTGCGGGCGCGCTCGAGCGCGCTCTCGAGATCGAGGCGCGCAACCAGGTCGCCGAAGCCGTACTTGGCGACCACGGCCAGGATCTCGCGCACGCGCGCCAGGCTCCGGTAGGTCTGGGGGAGCTTGACGAGGGTGTCGAGCCGCACGCAGGCCTCCCGCTCAGCCGTCGGCGGGGGCGCCGGTTCGCGCGAGGCGTGCCTCGACGCGGGCCAGCCGCTCCTCGAGCGCCGCGACGCGCGCGAGCAGCGCGTCCTCGCGCGGGCCTCCATCGCGCGGCGCCTCGTCGAGCGCCCGCCGCAGCGCACCGCCGGCACCGCGCAGCGCGTCGCGCAGCGGCGCGACCACCCGCTCGTCGAGCCAGCGCCGGTTGGCCTCGACCGCCTCGCGCACGCGCTCGAGCGCAAGGTCGGCCTCCGCGCGCGACAGGTCGCCGCGCGCCACCAGCTCGTCGAGGATCCGGCTCGCCTCGCCGCGCGCCGCCTCGGCGCCGCGCGTGAGCAGGCGCACCAGTGCCTCGAGGTCCGCCATGCGGCTAGCATCCCACAACGCCGGAAGGCGGGCCAACGGGAGGGCGACATGGCGTACCGGGTGATCCAGTGGAGCACGGGGAACGTGGGTCGCTTCGCGCTGAGCGCCATCCTCGACCATCCGGAGCTCGAGCTCGCGGGCGTCTTCGTGCACGGGCCGGAGAAGGCCGGGCGCGATGCCGGCGAGCTCGCCGGCACCGCGCCGGTCGGTGTCGCGGCGACCCACGACGCCGATGCGATCCTCGCGCTCGACGCCGACTGCGTCTGCTACACCGCGACCGCGGACCGCCGCCCGTTCGAGGCCGTCGCCGACATGGCGCGCATCCTCGCGTCGGGCAAGAACGTGGTGTCGAGCTCCGTCGTCGGCCTGGTGCACCCGGCGACGCTGCTGCCGCAGTTCACCGAGCAGCTCGAGGAGGCGTGCCGCAAGGGCGGCAGCTCCTTCTTCACCTCGGGGATCGATCCCGGCTTCGCGAACGACGTGCTCCCGCTGGTGCTCACGGGCCTGTGCCAGCGCTGGGACGAGGTGCGCGTGCAGGAGATCATCAACTACGCCACCTACGACCAGCCGGCAGTGCTGTTCGACATCATGGGCTTCGGCAAGCCGCTCGATCACGTGCCCATGCTGCTCCAGCCCGGCGTCCTCGGCTTCGGCTGGGGCGGGACGGTGCGGCTCCTGGCCGAGGGCCTCGGCGTCCAGATCGAGTCGCTGCGCGAGCTGCACGAGCGGCGCCCTGCGACGCGCCCGATCCAGATCGGCGCGCATCGGGTCGAGGTCGGCACGATGGCGGCGCTGCGCTTCGAGCTGCAGGGCATCGTGCGCGGCCGGCCCGCGCTCGTGGTCGAGCACGTGACCCGCCTCGACGACGACCTCGCGCCGGAGTGGCCGAGCGGCAAGGGAAGCTATCGGGTGCTGATCGCGGGGACGCCGGGGATGAGATGCGAGTTCGAGTTCTGGGACGAGCGCGGCGATCACGCGGTCGGCGGCGTGCTGCTCACGGCGACGCGCCTGGTGAACGCGATCCCGGCCGTCTGCGAGGCGCGGCCGGGACTGCTCTCGGCGCTCGACCTGCCGCTCATCACCGGTCGCGGACTGATGCGCGGCTGACCCGCGCCATCGCCAAGGAGGGACACATGGCTACGAAGGGCAAGAAGAAGACCCGGCGCAAGCCGGCCCGCAAGGCCGCGGCCAGGCGGAGCGCCAAGAAGCCCGGCAGCTCGCTCGATGCGTTCGCGCGCCGGATCGTGAAGCTCACCAACCAGCCGCACGCAGCCCTGCGTGAGCTCTATGCCGAGAACTGCACGTCGATCGAGGCCAGCGGCAACACGGTGACCGGCATGGCGGGACTCGAGGCCAAGCTCGAGCAGTGGGAGCAGATGCAGTCCGGCACCACCTGGAAGGCGCGCAACGTCTGGACCGGGAAGAACAAGATCTGCATCGAGTGGGACGCCGTGGTGCACCTGCGCGATGGACGGACGGTGAAGCTGAGCGAGATCGCCATCCACGAGCTGAAGGGCGGCAAGATCGCGGCCGAGCGCTTCTACTACAACCCGGGAGCGTTCGCGCCTCCCGCGGGAGGCGCGAGCTAGCCCCTGGGCGACCCGGGTGCCGACGCGGCGATGGCGCAGCGGCTGCTCGCGTGGCTGCGGCGCGAGCTCGCCGCGCCGGCGCTCGCGTTCGCCGAGGCGCCGGTGCGCATCCACGGCGGCTTCGACACCGCGATCTTCGCGTTCCGGCTCACAGAGGCGAAGCCCCCGTTCGATGCGCCGCTGGTGCTCCGCCTCTACCGCGCCGAGCAGGGCGCTGCGCAGGCGCGCTTCGAGGGCGCCGTCCACGAGGCGGTTGCGGCGCGCGGGTTCCCCACGCCGCGTGCGCTCGCCGTCGGGGACGAGTCGAGCGGGCTCCCGGGCGCGTTCCTGATCCTCGAGCGCGTCGCGGGGCGGAACGCCCTGCGGGCGCTCGCCTCGACGGTGCTTCCGCGCATTCCGGCGCTCCTCGCCGACGCCCAGGCACAGCTCCATTCGCTGGATGCGGTCGCCGTGCTGCGCGACCTCGCGGCGGCCGGCGTGCCGGCCGATCGGCTCGCCGCCGGCCGCGACCTCGACTTCGCGACCGGCGAGGTCGAGCGCCTCGCGCTCGACGGCCTGCGCCCCGCCCTCGACTGGCTGCGGGCCGGGCCACCCACTTCGACGTCCGTGATATGTCACGGCGACTTCCATCCTCTCAACGTGATGATCGACGGGCGCGCCGTCTCGGGGGTGATCGACTGGACGCGCGTGCGGGAGGCGCCGCCGGAGTACGACGTCGGCGCCTCGATCGCGCTCATGACCCAGGGCGAGATCCGGCTGCCCCCGGGCTCCGCGCCGCTCGCCGACGCCGCACGCCGCGTGCTGGTCGCGCTCTACCTGCGCGCCTACCGGCGGCGACGCGCGCTCGACCCGCGCGCGCTCCGCCACTTCGAGGCGCTGCGCTGCGTGCTCTTCCTGGTCGAGGCGGGCGAGCACCGGCGCGCCGACGCCGGAGAGATCCCGCGGCCCTCGAAGGCGACGGCGTTCGCAGGAGACCGCACGGTGCGGCGCATCGCGGCGCGCCTGCGCCAGATCGCCGGCGTCGCGGTCGCGATCCCGCCTGGGGCGAAGCCGGGCGCTGGGCGTGCAGCCGCGCAGAAGGGAGGATCCGGATGACCCCGATCGACCGCGATCGGATCGCGCGCGCCGCGTCGGCCCTGGCCGGCGGCCCCCTCGACCCCACGCCGGCACGGCTCGACGCATGGCGCCAGCTCCACTATGCCGCGCAGGTCGCGAGCGAGGTCGGCAAGGCGTGGGGCGCGGTCCAGGCCGACGACTCGCACTCGAGCTTCGGTTGGGAGGGCGAGGGCCTGGTGGGAGCCTGGATCCCCGCGGCCCGCAGATTCCGCGCCGCGCTGCGCGCGCGCGACCTCGAGCTATCGCTGGTCGACGAGCGCGGCACCGCGCTCGCGCGCCGCGCGCTCGACGGCGTGAAGCTCGACCCGGCGATGGCGTGGGTGCGCGACGCCGCGCAACGCGCCGCCGGCGAGCCGCCCCGGCAGGCGGCGGTGCCGGCTCCAGATCTTCCGCCGCACGCCGTCGCGGGCGGCGCCCCCTTCTCCGTCGATCCCTCCGCGTTCGATGCGCTCGCGCAGATGCTCGCGGGAGCCAGCGCCGTGCTCGCCGACGCGGCGGCGCAGCTCGGCGCCGGACCGGTGCGCGTCTGGCCGCATCACTTCGACATGGCGACGCTCGCGGCGATCGAGGAGCGCGCGGGGTCGGCGGTGAAGACGATCGGCGTCGGCCTCGCGCCGCCCGACCCGACCGCCGCCGCGGGCTACTGGTACGTCTCGCCCTGGGCGCAGCGCGAGCCCGCGGCGCCCCCGCGCTGGCCCGCGCTCGCGCACGGCCGCTGGGTCGAGCGCGGGGGCGCGTTGCGCATGGCGGCGCTGCCGCTCGACGAGCTCGCCGCGCTCCGCGGCGGCTCCCCGCGCGCGGACGCCATCGCCGGCTTCCTCGCCGGCGCGATCGACGCGGGCCGGGCAGGCCTGGACGGCCCACCGGGCGAGTCCGCCTACTCCCCCTCGATGCGGTGATTGATCCACCACATCAGGCCGGGCGCGAAGCGGCGGATGCGCCACCCCAGCGCGGACTGCCAGTTGGCGAAGACGTAGAAGCGGCCGCGCTCGAGGCAGCGCTCGATGTCGTCGAGCACGCGCTCGGGCGGGATGCGCGTTCCGGCGCGCACGATCCGGGTCCGCGGATTCGCCTGGTCGAGCAGCGGCGTGTCGACGGGCCCGGGACACACGCACGCGACGCGAAGACCCTTGCCGCGCGTCTCCTGCCAGAGCACCTCGGTGAACGCCGCGATCGCGAACTTCGAGGCGTTGTACGCGGCGTAGTGCAGGTTCGGGATCAGCCCGGCCGCCGACGCGAACTGGACGAAGTCGCCGCTGCGGCGCTCGACCATGCGCGGCACGATCGCCATCGCGACGTTGACCGAGCCGCTGTAGTTGATCGCCATGACGCGGTGGATGCGGTCGACGTCCTCCTCGAGGAGCGGACAGGTCGGCATCACGCCGGCCGCGCTCATCACGCGGTCGATCGGGCCGAGCTCCGCCTCGACCCGCAGCACGGCGGCCTCCACCGCCTTGCGGTCGGTGACGTCGAGCACGCCGGTGCGGACGCCTGCGAGCCCGCGCGCGGTCTCCTCGAGTCCGGCCTCGTTCACGTCGAAGGCCGCTACCGCCGCGCCTGCCTGGGCCAGGCGCTGCACGGCGCGCCGCCCCATCCCGCTCGCGGCGCCCGTGACGAATGCGACCCGGCCGCGGAACGCCATGCTCGGCTCCTCTCGCCCGGCTCCGGGGCACGGAGCTGACGGGGCGTCAGAATCTACGGCGGGACGGCGCCGCGCTCAAGGGAGCTCGTCGGCGGCGCCCGGGCCCGGCGGCCGCTGCGGCATCCCGAGCCCGTGCTTCTGCATCCGGTAGCGCAGCGTCTGGCGCGAGAGGCCGAGCGAGCGCGCCGCCGCCGAGACGTTGCCGGCGAAGCGCTCGAGCGCGCGCTCGAGCACGAAGCGCTCGACCTCGTCGAGGCTCATGCTCCCGTCGAGCGGCACGCGCACGGCGTCCGGGTCGGCCTGCGGCGCGGTCTCCCGGCGCGCGGCCTGGCGGAGCTGCAGCCACTGCGACGGGAAGCGGTCGTCCTCGGCGAAGAGCACGCAGCGCTCCACGACGTTGCGCAGCTCGCGCACGTTGCCGGGCCAGGCGTGCCCGCGCAGGGCCGACCACACCTCCGGCGGGATCACGCGCACGTGCTTGCCCGACTTTCCGTTGTACTCGGCGACGAACAGCGTGACGAGGCGCTCGAGGTCCTCGTAGCGCTCGCGCAGCGGCGGGAGGTCGAGGCGGAAGACGCAGAGCCGGTGGTAGAGGTCGTGGCGGAAGGTGCCCTGCTCCACGGCGGCGGCGAGGTCGCGGTTGCTGGCCGCGAGGATCTGCACGTCGACCTCGATCTCGCGCTCCCCGCCGAGCCGCCGGATGCGGCGGTCCTCCAGCGCCCGCAGCAGCTTCGCCTGGAGGCCGAGCGAGACCTCGCCGATCTCGTCGAGGAAGAGCGTGCCGCCGTGCGCCTGCTCGATCAGGCCTCGGTGTCGCCCCTTGGCCCCGGTGAACGAGCCGGCCTCGTGCCCGAACAGCTCCGACTCGAGCAGATCGCTCGGCAGCGCGGCGCAGTTCACCTCCACGAGCGGCCCCGCCGCGCGGGTCCCGCTGTGATGGAGGATGCGCGCGGCGAGCCCCTTGCCGGTGCCCGTCTCGCCGCCGATCACCAGCGCCGAGATCGGCACCGCCGCCAGCTTGTGCAGCAGCTCGCGCACGCGCTGGCTGGCTGCGCTCGGCCCGACGAAGGACTCCGGCGCGTAGCGCCGGTTCTGCTCGACCGCCTGATCGCGCAGGCGGCGCTGCGCCTGCGAGCTGCGCGCCGCGCCCGCGACGATCAGGTCGAGGCGCTCGGTGGGACACGGCTTCTCGACGAAGTCGTAGGCCCCGAGGCGCAGCGCGCGCACCGAATCGGGCACCGTGCCGTAGCCGGTCAGCAGGATCCACTCCGCCGTGCGCGCGTCGCGGCGCACCGACTCGAGGAGGTCGAGCGCGTTGCCGTCGGGCAGGCTCATGTCGGACAGCACCACCAGCGGATCGAGCTCCTGGTCGAAGAGCAGCGCGCGGGCGGCCTGCAGCGTGGGCGTGCGCACGGCGTCCCAGCCGTGGTCGCGGTAATGGCGGACGAGCTCGTCGCCGAGCAGGTCCTCGTCCTCGATCACCAGCAGCGTCTCGGGCAAGGCGAAGGCTCAGGCGAGGCCGCAGGGAAGCGAGAGATGCACGCAGGCGCCCCCGGGTTCGCGATTCTCGAAGCGTAGCTCTCCCCCGAGATCGAGGACCACCCGGCGCACCATCGCGAGCCCGAGCCCGGTTCCCGCATCGCGCTGCGTGGCGAACGGCTGGACGCCGTTGGCGAGCAGCTCCGGCGGGAGGCCGGGGCCCGTGTCGCAGACCGAGAGGACCACGCGATCCCGATCGCGCGCGCCCGCGATCGCGATGGCGCCCGGCGCGTCGCGCAGCGCCTGCACCGAGTTCAACACCAGGTTCAAGAGCGCCTGCCGGACCCGGTCGCGGGGAAGCTGCGCAGCGAGATCGCGCGGCACGCGGCTCTCGAGCTGGACCTGCTCGGGCACCTGGTAGCGCAAGAGCGAGATCAGGTCGGCCACCAGCGCGTGCAGGTCCACGCGCCGCGGCGGCTCGGGCGCATGGCGCGCGGCCGAGAGATAGCCGCTCAGCATGCGCGCCAGGCGTTCGACCTCGGCCGCCGCCAGGTCGATGCGCTCGACCAGGTCGGGTCGGCCTACGTCGCGGCGCAGGTTCGCGAGGCTCATCTGGATGCCGGCCAGCGGATTGCGCAGCTCGTGCGCCAGCGATCCCGCCATCTCGCCGACCGCGGCGAGGCGCTCGGTGCGGGCGAGCGTCCGCTGCTGCGCCAGCAGCGTGTGCGTCGCGGTGCGGACCTCCGCCTCGAGCGTCCGCGCCCGCGTCCGGTGCTCGTCCTCCAGCGCGGCGAGTCGCATCACCAGGAAGTTGTAGTTGCGGAAGAGCGGCAGCAGGAACGGCTGCACGCTGTCGACGTGGACCGCCTCGAACTCGCCCTCCGCCAGCCGCGTGAGGAGCCCGCCGAGATCGGCGAGCGGGCCCACGATGCGGCGCCGCAGCGTCCACCAGCCCAGGACGCCGATCACGAGGAGCGCACCCACCACCGCGAGCGCGAGCTCGAGCTCGATGTGCGCGCGCCGGTCGATGCGCGCCTGGAGACCCGCCTCGGCGCGTCCCTCGGCGTCGAGGATCGCGCGCACCAGGTCGAGCGCGATCAGCTGCCGGTCGGGCTGCAGCGGCTCGGGCTCGGCGAGGAAGGCGTGGAGCTGGTCGAGGCGCCCGCTGGTGGCCGCGTCGAGGTAGAGGCCCTCGCCGCGGATCTGGTCGACCTCGCGCCGCAGGTCGTCGAGCACCCAAGGATCCGTCGAGGGCTGACCCGCGAGCTCGGCGAGGATCGAGTGCTGCAGGCGCAGGCTCGTGGCCTCGATGCGCGCGCGATTGTTCGCGAGCAGCGCGATCTGGTCGAGGCGCATCGCGCTGCGCCACGCCAGAGAGACGAGACCAGCGGAGGCGGCGACGAAGATCCCGGCGAGGCACAGCGCCGCGATCCGACTCGGCCGTACGACGATCCGTCGCCACGGGTTCGTGGAGGCGACCTCCGCGGCGGCCGCGCGCGGCGGCGCCGACGGAGTCTCCAACTCCCGCGGGCGGGGTGCAAGCATGGCCGAGCGCTGGGCCAGGGCTCGCCTCCGCCGCGATCAGGGGCCGGCGCGCAGCGCCGCGAGCGTCTCTTCGACGCCGGCGCCGAGCTTGTCGAGATCCGGGAGCAGATCGGCATCCGCGTGCAGGCTGAAGTGCAGCCAGCCCGCGTAGGAGAACACGGCGACGGAGAGCCCCATGCCATCGGTGATCGGCGCGATCGCGTGGATCGCCTTCACCGCGCGCCCGGCCAGGTAGCGCCGCTCGCGCGGGCCGGGCACGTTGGTCGCGACGAGGTGCGCCACCATGGCGAGCGGCGCGCTGCTCGCGCCGAGCGCGAGCAGCGGCGCCGGCAGGAGTTCGATCGCGCCGACGAGGAGCGCGATCCCGTCGAACGCGCGGCGCGCCTTCAGCGCCTCCATCGCCGCGCACGTCGCCGCCAGGCGGTCGAGCTCGCTCTCCGGCGTGACCGCGAGCGGTACGCGCACGGCCGAGAGCCGATTGCCGAGCGTGCCCTCGGCGCCGGGCTCGCGAATGCTCACCGGGACGAGCGCGTGAAGCGCCGCATCGCGGAGCGGCGCACCGGTCGCCTGCAGGTATCGCCGCAGGCCGCCGGCGAGCGCGGTGAGCACGACGTCGTTGATGGTTCCGCCGTAGGCGGACCGGATCCAGCGCGCGTCGGCGAGCGAGAAGCGCAGGAAGGCGAGGCGCCGCCGGCGCCCGACCGGCGCGTTCCACGGCAGGCGCGCCTCGCTGCCGAGCGCGGTCGAGAGCGCGAGCGAGGCCGCATCGCGGAGCGCGTCGCGGGATCGGCGCATCGCGGCGGGCTCGCGAAGGACGCCGAGCGCGCGCGCCGCGAGGCGCGCGGGATCGACCAGCGCGGACGCGGCGGCGGACGCGGCGCGGGACGGAATGCCCGACTCCTTGCGGGGCAGCGGCGGCGCCGCGTGCCGTGGGGTGGAGCGCGGCGTCGCCTCGAGCAGCCCGTCCAGCAGCGCCGCGCCCGACACGCCGTCGATCACGCAGTGGTGGACCTTGATCAGCAGCGCCGACGAGCCGTCCCTCAGCTCGTCGAGGAGGTGCGCCTCCCACATCGGCCGCGCGAGGTCGAGCGGGCGCGCCATCAGCGTGGCGACGAGCTCGCCGAGCTCGCGCTCGCCACCCGGGCGGCACACGGTCCAGCGCTCGACGTGGTCGGAGACGTCGAAGTCGGGCGCGTCCTCCCACGTCGGGTGCGCCAGCGAGAGCGGCGCTGGGACGGCGCGCTGCTGGAGGCGCGCGAGCTGCGGCAGCCGCGATCCGAGATGCCGCAGCAGGCCGTCGAGCGAGAGGGGCCGATCGAGCCGGATCACGCAGCCGACGTGGAGCGGGGCGTGGCGTCGCTCGAGGTAGAGGAACGCGGCATCGAGCGAGGTCATACGCCGGATCGGAACCGGAAGCGCCATGGGAAGAGCTCCTTGGACGGATGCGGATCGGGCAGAAGAAGGGAGGCGCGGGGAGAGGGAGTGCCTGCTGGGCCGCGCCCCGAAACCCGGCCCCAGCACCGGGATGTCGCGCCCCGGGGAAGGGCGGAGGATCGGTCCTATGTCATCGGGTCTCCTTGTTGCGGCAGAACGGACGCAAGGAGTCGCAAGACGCGTGCCACGGCGCGGAAGATCGAGCGCGCGTCCGGCGCCCGTCGGAGCGCCCGATGCGGCGCAGGCCTTGCGCCACCTGGCGGATTTCGACCAGCGCCGCCGTGTCCTCGAGCCTCGCCGGGCGGACCGCCCGCTACCTTCCCGCGGATGCCCCGCCCGCCGCGCACCGCCGCCGAGGTCGCCGCCATGCCCGGTGCGGTCTACTCGCCCCTCGGCGACCGCATCCGCGCCCGCCGCGGGCCCGTCTATCCCCTTCACGTGGGCGACACGTGGCGCGAGCCGTTCCCGGGCGCGCGGATGCAGGACCTGGCGCAGTCGGTCCACCCCGACCTCAACCGCTACACGGCGACCCAGGGCATCCCCGAGCTGGTCGACGCGATCGTCGAGAAGCTGCGCGCGCGAAACCGGATCGCGGCCGAGCGCGACTCGGTGCTCGTCACCGGCGGCGCGACGGCCGGGCTCGCCAACGCGGTCGGCGCGCTGGTCGACCCCGGCGACGAGGTTTTGATCCTCGCTCCGTTCTGGCCGCTCATCCGCGGCATCGTGCAGAGCTGGCGCGCGCGTCCGGTCGAGGTGCCGTTCTTCGATCGCGTCTTCTCGTGCGACGACGCGCTCGCCGCTCTCGACGCGCGCCGCACCGCGCGCACCGTCGCCCTCTACGTCTCGACGCCCTCGAATCCGACCGGGCGCGTGCTGCCCGAGGCGTGGCTCGCCGCGCTCGCGGAGTGGGCGCGGCGCCAGGACGTCTGGCTGATCGCCGACGAGGTCTACGAGGAGATCGTCTACCGCGGCGCGCACGCCTCGCTCGCGCGCTTCGCCCCCGAGCGCACCGTGACCGCGTACTCGTTCTCGAAGACCTACGGCATGGCGGGCTATCGGGCCGGCTACCTGACCGGTCCGCCCGCGGTGATCGCCGAGGCCGCGAAGCTCCACACGCACTCGACCTACTGCTGCGCAACGCCTTCGCAGCGCGCCGCGCTCGTCGCGCTGCGCGACGGCGACGGCTGGGTCGCCGAGACGCGCGCGCTCTACCGGCGCGTCGGCGACGACACGGCCCGCGTGCTCGGCCTCGCGCCGCCCGAGGGATCGACCTTCCTCTTCCTCGACGTCGCCGACCGCCTCGACGACCGCGGCATGCTGGGCTTTCTCGAGGACGCGTTCGAGGACGGCGTCGTGCTCGCGCCGGGAGCCTCGAGCGGATCCGACTACGCCGGCTGGGTGCGGCTCTGCTACTCGGCGCTGCCGCCGGAGCGCGTGGCGGAGGCCTCCCGCCTGCTCGCGAAGCGGCTCGGCGTCGGCGTGCCGTCCGACCCCGGGACGGACGGTTGACCGTCGCCCCGAGCCGCGTCGCCGAGCTGCTCGCGCGCGAGGCGCCCGGCGGCGCCGTCGCCGTGCAGGGTTGGCTCAAGACGGCGCGACACGCCAAGGGCGTCTCGTTCCTCGAGGTGACGGACGGCTCGTGCCTCTCCGGAATCCAGGTGGTGGCCGAGCCCGGGCTCGCGAACTACGAGAGCGAGGTCCTGCCGCTGCGCACCGGCTGCGCCATCCGCGCGGCCGGCGAGCTGGTGGCCTCGCCGGGCGCCGGCCAGCGCTTCGAGATCCGCGCCGCGCGCGTCGAGCCGATCGGCGGCGTCGGCGACGACTACCCGCTCCAGAAGAAGCGCCACACGCTCGAGTTCCTGCGCACGCTCGGGCACCTGCGCCTGCGCTCGAACACGCTCGGCGCGGTCGCCCGCGTGCGCCACGCGGCCGCGCGCGCGATCCGCCGCTTCTTCGACGAGCGCGGCTTCCTCGAGCTGCACGCCCCGGTGATCACCACCTCCGACGCGGAGGGCGCGGGCGCGCAGTTCCGGGTCAGCACGCTCGACCCCGGCGCCCCGCCGCGCACGCGCGAGGGTGCGGTGGACTTCGGGCAGGACTTCTTCGGCCGGCCGACCTATCTCACGGTGTCGGGCCAGCTCGAGGCCGAGATCGGCGCGCTCGCCCTCTCGCGCGTCTACACCTTCGGCCCCACTTTCCGCGCCGAGAACTCGAACACGAGCCGGCACCTCGCCGAGTTCTGGATGGTCGAGCCGGAGGTCGCCTTCCTGGACCTGGCCGGCGACGCCGACCTCGCCGAGGAGTTCCTGCGCCAGGTGATCGACGAGCTGCTCGCGCGCTGCGGCGAGGAGCTCCGCTTCTTCGACGACCGCGTCGAGAAGGGCGTCGTCGCGGCGCTCGAGCACGTGGCGGCGACGCCCTTCGAGCGGCTCTCCTACGCCGACGCGATCCGCGCGCTGGAGGCGAGCTCGAAGCGCTTCGAGTTCCCGGTCCGCTGGGGGGCCGACCTCCAGAGCGAGCACGAGCGCTGGCTCACCGAGGAGCACGTCGGGCGGCCCCTGGTGGTCACCGACTACCCGCGCGAGATCAAGGCGTTCTACATGTACCTCAACGACGACGAGCGCACGGTGCGCGCGATGGACGTGCTGGTGCCGCGCGTCGGGGAGATGATCGGCGGCTCGCAGCGCGAGCACCGCGGCGACGTCCTCGAGCGTCGCATCGCGGAGGCCGGCCTCGACCCGCGGACCTACTGGTGGTACCTCGACCTGCGCCGACACGGATCGGTGCCCCACGCGGGGTTCGGGCTGGGCTTCGAGCGCCTGCTGCTGTTCGCCACCGGGATCGCCAACATCCGCGACGTGATTCCCTTCCCGCGCACGCCGGGCTCCGCGGAGTTCTAGCGGGAGCTTCGCGCGTAGCGCTCGAGCCGGTCGGCCAGCCGGCCGCTGAACGCGGTGAAGCGCTCGAGCTCGTCGGCCGCGAAGCCGCCCCAGACCGCCCGGATGGCGCGCAGCCGCTCGCGCCGGAGCCGCTCGAGCCGCTGCCGCCCGCGGGTCGTGAGCCGGTACTGGCGCCTGCGGCCGTCCTGCGGCGAGAGGGCCGCCGCCACCAGGCCGTCGTCCTGGAGCTGCCGCAGCGTGCGCGAGACGGCGGCGGCGTGCGTCGCCCGGCTGCGCGCGAAGAGCGAGGGCATGAAGCGCTCCCGGCCGATCTCCTCGAGCACGCGCCACTGGGCGTCCGAGAGACCCGCCGCGCGGCCGAGCTGCTGGCGGCGCCGCTCGAACAGCTCGGCCAGGCGCTGGAGCGCCTCGATGGCGGGATAGAGGGCGTCGGGTCGGGACACGCTCGCTCCACTTTACTTAACGTTTGATAATAGTATCATATTGCTCAGTATGGCGGAAGAGGGCGCCCGCGCCCGAGGGAGCAATCGGAATGGACCGGAACGAATCGATCCAGGGGCAGTTCTCGGCCGCGGCGGCGCGCTACGCCGTGAGTCCCGTGCACGCCGCGCACGGCGACCTCGACGCGCTGGTGGAGGCGGCGGAGCTCTGCGGCGGCGAGCGGGTCCTCGACCTCGGCTGCGGCACGGGGCACAGCACGCTCGCGCTGGCGGCGCGCGCGGGCTTCGTCGTCGGCCTCGACCTCACCGAGGCGATGCTGGCCGAGGCGCGGCGCCTGGCGGAGGATCGCGGCTCTGACAACGTCCGCTTCGAGCGCGGAGACGCCGAGGCGCTCCCGTACCCCGACGCGAGCTTCGACGTCGTGACCTCGCGCGTCTCGGCGCACCACTACGCCCATCCCGAGCGCGCAGTGCGCGAGGCCTCGCGCGTGCTTCGGCCCGGCGGCCGGCTGGTCGTCTCCGACAGCGTGGCGCCGGAGGATTCCGCGCAGGACACCTTCCTGAATGCAATCGAGCTGCTGCGCGACCCGTCGCACGTGCGCAACCACCGGCTGAGCGAGTGGTGCGCGTGGCTGCGCGCCACCGGGCTCGTCCCGGAGGTCATCGGGCGCTACGACATGGAGCTCGACTTCGCGTCGTGGTTCGCGCGGATGGGCACGAACGCGGGCTGCGCCGCGAGCGTCCGGCGGCTCTTCGCGACCGCGCCGGCCGAGGTCCAGCGCGCCTTCGCCTTCGAGCCGGCCGACGGGTCGACCTGGCGCATCCCCATCGCGGTGCTGCGAGGGCGCTGCGCGGGCCCTGGGCAGACCGTGGCCTAGGGCGCGCTCGCGTTCTCGATGAGCTGCGTGTAGAAGCGGATCGCGTCGGCGAAGCCGTCCACGGCTGCGCGCTCGTCGATGCCGTGGATGCGCTTCAGCTCCGACGGCCCGGCGACGAACGGCGCGAAGCGATACAGGTGCGTCGAGACGTCGGCGTAGTAGCGCGCGTCGGTCCCGCCGAGCGTGAGCATGGGCACCACGATGGCGTCCGGAAAGATCTCGCCGATGCTGCGCTGCACGAGCGCGAACTCGCCGTCGATGGGCGAGACGGCGCTCGGCTCGCGCGCGCTGGGCTCCACGACGATCTCCACGCGCGGATCGCCGATGGCGCTCCGCGCGTGCTCGACCACCGCCGCGACGCTGTCGCCAGGCGCGATTCGGAAGTTCACCGCGGCGCTCGCCCGCGTCGGCAGCACGTTGTCCTTGGCGCTGCCGGAGAGCATGGTTGCCGCGGTGGTGGTGCGCAGGAGCGCGTTCAGCGCCGGCTCCTCCGAGAGGCGCGGGGCGAGGATGGGGACGAACAGGTTGGCGTTGGCGAGCGGGACGCGCATCCAGATCGGCAGCTCGGGCGCCAGATACCCCAGGAAGCCGCCCGCCACGTCGCCCAGGCGCGCCGGCATGGGATCGCCCTCGAGCTTCGTCACGGCGCTGGCGACGATGCCGGCCGCCGTGTGGCGCGGCGGCGTCGAGGAGTGCCCCCCCTCGCTCGCCACGCGCAGATCGAGCGTCAGGTAGCCCTTCTCGGCGATGGCGATGCCGGCGACGGGCCGCGCGACCCCGGGGATCACGCCGTTCGCCATCACGCCCATGCCCTCGTCGATCGCGAACCGCGCGTGCACCCCGCGCGACGCCAGCCGCTCCGCCAGGCGATGAGCCCCCGCGTCGCCTCCGACCTCCTCGTCCTGGCCGAAAGCGAGCAGCACGCCGCGTTCCGGTGCGAAGCCGCGCGCGGCGAGGCCCTCCACCGCCTCGCAGATCGCAATCAGCGGCCCCTTGTCGTCGACCGCGCCGCGACCCCAGACGAAGCCGTCGGCGATCTCCCCGGCGAAGGGCGGATGGGTCCAGCCGGCGGCATCGGCGGGCACCACGTCCTGGTGCGCCAGCAGCAGGACCGGCTCGAGATCCGCGCGCCGACCCTGCCACGTGTAGAGGAGCGCTCCGCCGTCGAGGCGCTCGCGCGAGAGCGCGGCGTGCATGGCGGGATAGGTCGCCTCGAGCCACTGCTGGAGCCCGACGAGGGCGGCGGGATCGTCCTCGGCCGGGTCCTGGTGGGAGACGGTCGGGAACTGGATCGCGCGCGCCAGACGCCCGGCCGCGGCGGGCGCGTCGACTGCGAGCCGGGGGGCGGGCTCGACGCGGAGCTGGCGGCTCGGCAGCGCGAGAGCGCGCGCGAGCAGCAGGACGAGCCCGACCGCGAGCAAGGCGACCACGGCGAGAGCCGCCCGCACGAACAGACGCATCGAGATGGATCCCCCTCCGCTCCGGCCACATCGGGCCCGATCAGGCGCGCCACGCGAACACAGCCAGCGCGCGCGGTCCGTGCGCGCCGTGCACCAGCGTCTGCTCGATGTCGGCCGTCTTCGAGGGACCGCTGATCCAGGTCAGATGATGGAAGCGCAGCGCGTCCGGCGCCAGCGCCCGGAAGGCGCTCCCGAGGTCGCCCGCGATGCGGGCCGCGTCGAGCAGCAGGATCACGCGCTCGGCGAGGAACAGGAGCGCGCGGTCGGGCGCCTCGCGCCCGGTCAGCGCGACGGAGCCGCTCTCGGCCGCGGCGACCGCGCCCCGCGCGATGGCCACCCCGACGTCCGTGAAGTCGTGCGGCCGCGCGCCCGGCGCGGCCACCTCGTAGCCGCCGGGGCCGAGGAGCGGTGCGGCGTCGGGCTCGGCGACGATGCGACCACCGGCGCTCCACGTGCGCGCGTGCGCGAGCACGGCGGCGCCGAGCGCGTCCGGCGCGAATGGGCCGTGCGCCTCGCCGCCGGCCTCGGCGAGGCGCGCGGCGAACGTCGCGAAGCTCCCGTCGAGCGCGGGGGCCGGATGGGCGCCAGGCATCGACACCGAATGGCGTACGGCGCTCCGCACCGCGTCCAGCACCCGCTCGCGTCCGGTCACCGGCGCCCCTCGCGCGCGCGCCGGGCGAAGAGCGCCCCGAAGCGCGCGCCCGGGTGGGGAGGCAGCTCGCGGGCGCGCAGCCACGCCGCCGCGGGCCCGCGCCGGCCAGCGCGGCGCAGGAGCGGCCAGAGGAGGCGCGCGGCCCGGCCGGCCGCGCGATAGAGCCGCGGCCGCTCCATCAGCGCCGCCGCCA
>Ga0335085_10006578_pt1 | contig 18284 bp, 12 predicted proteins | sample Lox_Sample_45_FD_206712 | JGI IMG/M metagenome (GOLD analysis project Ga0335085, IMG submission 206712) | Soil microbial communities from Loxahatchee National Wildlife Refuge, Florida, United States - Lox_Sample_4.5 | ecosystem: Environmental > Terrestrial > Soil > Wetlands | place: USA...
CTGAAGGGTTTCGCAGCGGGGAGATTTCCCCTCGCAGGACAATCATTGCTCTCTTGGGTTTGCAGCGGCTCGGGGAATCTGGAGTAAACGCACCGTTTGACCTGCCTGGGATGCACGAGGCGATTCTGGAAGATACGGACTGGGTGCAGAGTCTTGGGGATCTCGGGTTGCTGACTTGGTTCACCGCTTTATGCAAACCGGAACGCCTCAGATGCGTGTTCAATGAGTTCGATTTCGAGAAAGCCCTGAAGCAATATTCAGATGGCCGCGAGGGGCAGACCCGAGGCCTTGCGTGGTTCCTGGCCGGGATATCGCATGCACAGCTTACAAAGCCCGTGGTTCTTCCAGATCTGACGGATGTTGCCGTAGACGCGTTTCACTTGCTTCAGGACAACCAGGGAGAATGCGGTATCTTCAGCCATGCGGCAGTGCCCGGCTTTCTCCAAAGGAGTTTTTGCAACCGGTTCGGCTCGTTTGGGGATCAGATCCACGCCATATATGCGTTGACGGTGTTTGCGCGGGCGTTTCATATCGAAGAACCGCTTGCTTCTGCCTTGAATTGTGGAAACGCTATTCGAGCGCTACAAGGGGAAATGGGCCAATGGTGGTCTGTGTACGACAGGCGCGCGTGTCGCGTAGCTAGCTGCTATCCAGTGCTCTCCTTGCACCAGGACGGAACAGCCCCCGCAGGCCTGCTTGCTCTGAGCGAGGCCACCGGTCAGAGTTTCCATGAAGCGATCTTTAAGGGATTGTCCTGGATTACGGGTTCGAACGAACTTGGGCAGGACATTCGAAACATGGAACAGACGTTGATTTGGGACTCGGTGGAAACCAAACGCAAGCCCTTGAAATACTGGGGCGCGGTCTTGAGCTTTATGAACGTCCCTTACAAGCCCGATGCAAGAAGCCTCCAGATCCGTTATGAGGTCCGGCCCGATCATTTTGGTTGGCTACTCTATGCTTTTGCTCGATTTGGATCTCCACCGAAGACACTGGCTGCCAAAGCTCCTTGAGATTCATGAGGATCACGAGTTCCGGGGCGGAAAAGACTTGTCAAAGGGTGGTAAGTGATTTCTTCAGACGGCCGAACAGATGCAAGAAACGGACCACCGACTGTGCTTGCTTCCAGTAAGCCGCTTTGTATCAGCTAGTTACGAGCATCTATCATGGGGCAACGGGCAGGGAACTGCTCGAGGAAGTGGCAGAGAGATTGCGACATTTGTCGTATTGTTGGAAGGCAACGTTATTCAGCATAAGCTGTTTATTTACAGTAGTGTAAGCTAGAGTTGAATAAGATTAAGAACCGAAGATTCACTTGTGGCGGTAGCCTGTTCCAGGACCAAATCAGCCCCAGATTGAACCCCAAACGCCTTAGCAGCTTGCAGCTCCGCCGATAACTTGCCATTACCAAGAGTCGATAGTCAACGGCATGTTTCTCTTTTTCGTATGGAGGTAGATAAGTGAAGGAAGGAAATCTAGTAGTAGTGGTGGGGTTGGGAGAGGTCGGCCGTCCGCTATTAGAGCTGCTCTCTGGGAGCTACAACACCGTCGGAGTGGACATTGCACCGGAGACTCTTCCCGCAGGAGAAGTGGATGCCTTGCACATCTGCTTTCCGTTCGAGATACGGGACTTTGTAGGGGAAGCAGCACGTTATATCGAGCTCTTCAAGCCCGCGCTCACCATAGTGAACAGCACGGTCGGCATTGGGACAACGCGAAAGATTGCGGAACGAACGGGCGCAGCAGTGGTAAACAGTCCAGTGCGTGGTAAACACGCGCGAATGCTCCAAGAAATGAGGTCCTATACGAAGTTCATTGGTGCGCTGGACGAGGCCAGCGGCGATGCCGCTGCGAAACACTTTCAGGCCGCGGGGGTGAAAACAAAGACTCTCTCAGCACCTGAAGCAACGGAACTCGCAAAACTTACGGAAACGACATACTTCGGGCTTTTAATCGCCTGGGCGCAAGACATCGAGAGATATTGCGATCTGACGGGACAATCCTTTGATGAAGTCATTTCTTTTTACGAAGAGATCAAGTACCTGCCGTCGACGAAATTTTTCCCCGGCGTCATTGGCGGGCATTGCGTGATGCCCAATATCGAGATTCTCAGCAAATTTGACCGTTCGGTGGTTCTTGAGGCGATCCGAAGCTCCAATCAGGCAAAGATCAAACGCGATTCTCAGAGAGCAGCGAGTCCCGAAAGTCTCAAAGTTGCTGCCCCCCAAAGTTGAAAACGCATTGTCAGTACCGACAAATCGAGAGATAACCGGAAAAGTCATGAGTGCTTCAGCCGTTCAGCCAACAATGCCAACGGGTGGCGTGAATTGCGTCCCGGCGGCCAGTCAGCGTTTCTCTGGGAAGCGCTTAGCGATGGTCACCTTTTCGCCGTATCCATTCGATCCGCGGCCACGGCGCGCCGTGGATTCACTGGTAGGGGAAGGGGCGACCATCGATCTGATTTGTCTTGCGAGCGACAATAGTCCAAGGCGAGAAGCGCTGAAAAACTTAAACGTGTTGCGAGTGCCACTCAAGCACGATAGACGCGGGAAGCTGGGATATTTTTACCGGTACGCCGCGTTTATCTCGCTTTGTTCGGTGATCTTGGCATGGCGAACACTGGCGCGGCGCTATGACTTGGTCTATGTGCACAACATGCCGGATATCCTGGTTTTCTGCGCGTTGGTTCCCAAGTTGTTCGGCGCCAAGGTGATTTTGGATCTGCACGACCCTATGCCGGAACTTCTCACCACCATTTTTCACGTTTCTCCGAAAAGCCCAAGCGTGGCATTTCTGAAATTCCTGGAGAAATGGAGCATTAGACGGGCGGACCTCGTGGTAACGGTGAATATCGCGTGCCAGCGGATATTCTCCGCGCGGAGTTGTCGGAAGGAAAAGATTGCGGTGGTGATGAACTCCCCGGACGGCAAGATTTTTCCCTTCCACGCGGCACGTCAGTCTGACGCCAAGAGCAATCGCGAAGGCCAGCCCTTTGTGATCATGTATCATGGCTCCCTGGTCGAGCGGAATGGGTTGGAAGTGGCCATTGATGCGCTGGAGCAAGTCCGAAAGAATTCCCCTTCCATTGAACTTCGTATCTATGGAGCGAAGACAGATTTCCTGGATCGCATGATGGAAAAAGTCCAGGACAAGAATCTGCAAACTGCGGTCAAGTTTTTTGGCCCGAAGCGTCTGGAGGAACTTGTCGGGGCAATCGAAAGCTGCGATCTTGGCGTGATTCCAAATCACCGGAACGCGTTTACGGACATAAATACCCCGACCCGTATTTTCGAGTACCTGGCCTTGGGGAAACCCGTGATTGCGCCATCCACGGCGGGTATTCTGGACTATTTCGATAACGGCTCGCTCCTGTTTTTCGAAGCAGGGGATGCGCAAGATCTGGCGCGGAAAATTGAGTATGCGGTTTCTCATCCCGATGAATGCCTGGAGATTGCCCGCAAAGCGCAGCAGGTTTATCAGGACCACACCTGGGAGCGCGAAAGGGAAACCCTTGTAAGCCGGGCGAGCGGGGTTTTGGGAAGGAAATAGGAAGGTCTTTTCGGTCAACCATCGTTGAAGCCGCGACTATCAAACTCAATGAAGAAAACGGCATTAGTAACGGGAGCGGAAGGATTCATCGGCTCCTACATGGTCAAGTTCCTCCAGGCACGGGGCTGGAAGGTGGTTGGAACCTATCTGACGCCGGGAGGCACACCGTTTCCGAAGTTGCCGAATTTGCAATTCGCGCAATGTGACTTGAGCGACGGACAACGCGTCACGCAAGTATTGGCGAAGTACGAACCGGCTTACATTTTTCACCTCGGGGCACAGAGTCTTCCAACGGAGTCCTGGGCGGACCCCGTCAGAACTTTTCAATCGAATATCATGGGGTCACTGTACTTGTTTGAGGCGTTGCGGCACTCCAAAAAGCCTCCCGTCATTGTTTCGGCGTGTTCCAGCGCGGAATACGGACATGTGGCGGACGCCGATATGCCGGTGAAGGAAGAACACACGCTGCGGCCCTTGCATCCATACGGAATCAGCAAGGTTTGCCTGGATCTTGTGGCGCGCGAGTATTTCCTCGATTACAAAATTCCAGCCGTGAACATCCGGCTGTTCAACACCACAGGGCCGGGCAAGACCAACGACGCTCCCTCCGATTTCGTGCGACAACTGGCACGCATCAAGAAAGGTCTGCAGGCTCCGGTCATCGAGGTCGGAAATTTGAAGCCGCACCGGGCTTTCCTGGATGTACAGGACACGGTGCGCGGTTTTTATCTTGCGGCCATGAAAGGAAAACGGGGCGAGGCGTACAACCTATGCGCTGCCCGAACTTACAGGATTCAGGAAGTGCTGGAAACGGCCATTCGTTTGTCTGGAGTGAAAGTAGAAATTCGGCCGGTCAAGCGGCTGATGCGTCCTTCCGATGAGAAAATCATTTTCGGCAGTACAAAAAAGATCCGCAAGGACACGGGTTGGAAGCCCATCCATACGATGGAACAAACCTTGAAATCCATATTGGACTACTGGCAAGTTGCGCTCTAGCGAAGTTCCTAATATAGCGGTGCCCACCGCGTGAAAGATCTCCGGGCCACGGAATGACAGAAACAGGCAACTCGTATCTTACAGAAGCTCCCCTAGGTTTGCCGGCGTTACTGCTGGTCGGCGGGATGGGAACGCGCCTCCGGCAAGTGCTATCTTCGAAACCAAAGCCATTGGCTCCCATTGGAGATGTTGCGTTCCTGGAGCTCCTCATCGTGCAGCTTCGTTCACAGGGAATACGGCAGTTGGTAATGTGCACAGGCTACCAGACGCAGCAAATTGAGGAAGCGCTGGGTGATGGGGGCAGATGGGATATCGAGATCGCATACTCGAAGGAATCCAGCCCTTTAGGGACTGCCGGTGCGATAAAGCAGGCAGAGCGCTTTCTTTCGGGAGCGGAAGACTTCCTGGTCATGAATGGTGATTCCTTCCTGGAAATGGATATTCGGCAGTTATTTCACTTTCACCAAGAGCACGGAGCTGCGGCCAGCATTGCGGTTCGCCAGGTAGCGGATGCGGCGCGATACGGCACCGTGGAGATTGATGAGCGGAATCGGGTAGTGCGCTTTGCCGAAAAGCTGGGGATTCAGAGGCCCGGCCTGATTAATGGGGGCGTTTACCTATTTAAGAGCAGCATTCTCCGGAGTATTCCGGAAGGGCCCAGTAGTTTGGAAAAAGATGTGTTGCCGGAACTTGTGGAGCGCGGGATATTTGCTCTCGAGCAGGCCGGGATGTTCATTGATATAGGGACCCCCGAAGACTATGCAAGGGCCCAGTCTCTTTACCAGCGTCTTTCCGAAGCAGCGCATTCCACTCCGGGGTCTGAATCGCAAAAGGACGCGAGCCATTAGTCTATTGGGACATAGTGAAAGGGAAACCTAGAGCATGATTATCACTCGTACCCCATTGCGTATCTCCTTTTTTGGCGGGGGAACCGACTATCCCGTGTGGTTCCGCGAGTTCGGGGGCGCGGTACTATCGACGACCATTGACAAGTGCTGCTACATCACTTGCCGGCACCTTCCGCCTTTTTTTGAGTATCACAGCCGCATTTCATATTCGAAGGTGGAAAACGTCGCACAGAATCATGTCATTGAGCATCCTTCCGTGCGCGGCTGCTTGGAGTTCATGGGCATTGAGGAAGGCGTGGAAATTCACCACGTTGCGGACCTGCCCGCGCGGACCGGACTGGGCACGAGTTCGGCATTCACTGTCGGCTTTCTGCTGGGGCTTTATGCAATGAAAGAGCAAATGCGCAACAAGCACGCGCTGGCGCTGGACGCCATTCATGTGGAACAGGAAGTTCTTAAGGAGGCCGTTGGCTCCCAAGATCAGATCAGTGCCGCGTACGGAGGTTTCAACCGGATTAATTTCCAGACGGACGGCAGCTTCGAGGTTAAACAGGTAATCGCCCCGGCCGCCAGGCTGGCCACCTTGCAACAGCACTGCGCCCTTTTCTTTACGGGATTTTCAAGGATTGCTTCAGAGATCGCCAAGGAGCAGATCAAGGCGACTCCCAATCGCAAACGCGAACTGGAAACCATGCACCAGATGGTGGATGAGGCAGAAGCTATCGTTACGAACCCAAATCGCCCGATTGAAGAGTTCGGACACCTTCTGAACGAATCCTGGCAGCTCAAGAGAACGCTGACGCAGAACATCACCAACAATAGCTTGGATGAGATTTATGAAGCGGGCCGCAGCGCCGGGGCCGTCGGTGGCAAACTGCTCGGAGCGGGCGGCGGCGGCTTTATGCTTTTCTTTGTGCCACCGGAACGCCGTAAGGAATTGCGGGCGCGGCTAAAGAATCTTTTGTGTGTGCCGTTCTCATTCTCAAACCGGGGAAGCCACGTTGTTGTGCATGAACCGGAGCAGGTCTACGATAAGGCGCTGACCGCAGAACGGTTCGAAGTGTACGCGCAAGACGGGGATCGCAGCGGAGCTTGACGATGTCAAAAATTGAAACTGAACGGGTATCGACGACGAGCGCTGCGACACATTCTATGGAACCGATCTCCACTCTTCCGGCCTACGTGCTGGTTACGCCTTCCCGGAACGAGGAGGCATATATCGCAAAGACCATTGAATCGGTCGCTCAACAGACAGTACGTCCTGTGAAGTGGGTGATTGTGAACGATGGCTCGACCGATTCGACAGGCGAGATCGCTGAACGCTATGCCGCCGAACACGACTGGATCGAAGTGGTGAATCGGCCGGTACGAAAAGAACGGAATTTTGCAGCGAAAGTCCACGCATTCAACGCCGGCCAGGAGCGCCTCAAGGATGTAAATTACGAAATCATCGGCAACCTGGATTCAGACGTCATGCTGGACAAGGATCATTTTGAATTCCTGCTGGGGAAGTTCCGAGACGAACCACGACTCGGGGTTGCGGGAACTGTTTTTCATGAAGAAGGCGGCTATAATTCCGAAACTGACAGTCTCGAGGGGCAGTTCCATGTTTCGGGACAGTGCCAGGTGTTTCGCCGCCAGTGCTTTGCGGATATCGGGGGATATTTTGCCAACAAGGCCGGCGGAATTGATTGGATCGCGGTGACAACTGCCCGCATGATGGGCTGGAAAACGAGATCGTATCGAGAAAAATCGTTTTTCCATCACCGTCATCTGGGGACGGCCGAACGCAGCGCTTTTGCGGCCGCGTTTTCTTATGGGGAAAAAGACTATTACCTCGGTGGACACCCGGCTTGGGAGCTATTCCGGGTGGCGTATCGAACGGTGAAACCTCCCTACGTGGTGGAGGGAGTCGCGCTCGGATTAGGCTATGGGTGGGCGGCTGTGACAAGACAAAACAGACCCATTTCTAAAGAACTTATGAAGTTTCACCGCCGCGAGCAGATGCGGAAGCTAAGAATTATTTTGAAATCGGCGATAACCTTTAAATCAATAGACAAGTTTACATTACTTTCCGAATAAGCAATCTTTCCTCCGGCATAACGTGAATAAAGCGCAATTCAGTGAAATCGATACGACGGTGAAGGATTTTACCCGCTGGCTCGAGGGGTATGGTGAAACGTCTTACGATCACCAGAGCTATTTCGCCAGCGATTTCGGCAGAAGCGCCAAGGCTTTGTACTATCGAAAACCTCTTTGGGGAATCTTGGCGGTTTCGCCAATGATTTTCTCCGAGGCGTTTGTTCCGTCCGCACGCCAGCTTTTCTGGAAGCCTCAGCGCTTTCCGATCGCGGATGCGCACTACGCCATGGGCTTTGCTTTCCTCGCCGAGGCATATAAGGAAGATGCGTATCTTCAACGCGCGATTCATTTTCTGGAAGTGCTGAAGGAAACCCGGTGCAAAGGGTTCAGCCGGTATGCATGGGGTTATCCTTTCAATTGGGAAACGCGAAATGGAACGCTGAAAGAGGGGACGCCGATGGTAACGACGATTCCCTATGTATACGAGGCGTTCCGGCAGGTTTATCAACTGGACCGAAATCCCGAGTGGCTGGCCGTGATGGAATCCATTGCGGACCATGCCCTGGAGGATTACGAGGATTTCGAAGTTTCAGCCGAGGCTTCCACGTGCTGTTATTGCCCAGGACCAGAGAATTCGAGCGGAGTTATCAACGCCAGCGCTTACCGGGCATCTGTGCTGATGAGGGCTGCACTGGATTTCTCGGAAGAGAAATATCGCAAAGTGGCCGAAAGAAATCTGCAGTTTGTCCTGCAATCCCAGAATGTCAACGGCTCCTGGTATTATTCGGTCGATAATGTGCGGGATTTCGTAGATCACTTCCACACTTGCTTCGTCCTTAAATCCCTGGCAAAAATCGAGGGCTCGACGGGGTCCGCGGAATGCCGCGATGCGATTCAGCGGGGCGTCAACTATTACGTAAAGAATTTGTTTGACGCCGAGGGACTGCCAAAACCATTTTCCAAGCGGCCGCGGCTCACCGTTTACCGCCGGGAGCTTTATGACTACGCAGAATGTATCAACCTGGGTGTGTTGTTGCAGGGGCGATTTTCGGAACTAGACCGAATGGTGTCTTTAGTGGTCGACGATGTTCTAAAACGTTGGTGCAAGCCCGACGGCTCATTTCGGGCACGTGAATTGATAATTGGGTGGGATAACGTTCCCATGCATCGCTGGGCGCAATCGCAGATGTTCCGGAGCCTCAGCTTCCTTCTAGCAAAGAACATGGTGACACCCGGAGAGAAGGCCCCGGCAAGTTCGGTCCTCTCCGGTCCATCAGTGGCAAACTAACGGGACGGGCTTTATGTGCGGTATTTGCGGACAATTTAACTTCGGAAACCACGCACCGGTGCGGCGCGCGGATATTGAGGCCATGACCCGGTCCATTGTCCACCGCGGACCGGACGACGAGGGTTACTTTCTGGATGGGCCGCTTGGTTTCGGATTCCGGCGGCTATCGATCATCGATCTTGCCGGTGGGCATCAACCCATGTCGGATCAGGAAGAGACCGTGTGGGTGGTCTTCAACGGCGAGATTTATAACTTCCCGGAGATCAAGCGAGAGTTGCAAAGCCACGGCCACCTATTTCGCACCAACTGCGACACCGAGGTCATCATTCACGGCTACAAGCAATGGGGCGACGAGGTACTGAATCGCCTGAATGGTATGTTTGGACTCGCCATCTGGGACGTTCGGCGAAAGCGACTAGTGATAGCCCGCGATCCGTTCGGGATCAAACTGATTTACTACCGGATTGAGGGAGACACACTCTATTTCGGCTCGGAAATGCGCCCAATCCGCGCGGTCATGTCCGGTAAACCTGAGATCGATCCCACATCGCTGGATCTTTTCCTGCGATACCGGTTTACCCCCTCGCCTTACACCATATTAAAGGGAGTGCGAAAGCTTGCCCCTGGCACCAAGTTAACCATAGAAAACGGCGCGTGTCAGGTAAGCCGGTGGTACCAGTTCAAGCCCGAGCCATTTGCGCCGGAAAAATCTCCCGCAGAAGCCAGGGAGGAGTTACTGGCCATCTACAAAGATGCCGTAAAGCGGCAACTCATCAGTGATGTGCCGGTGGGCCTGCTGTTGAGCGGCGGTCTCGATTCCGGGTTGCTGCTTGCGTTGATGAACCTTAACGGAAAATCCTGGCAGACCTACACGGTTGGGTACGGGTCGAGCTATGCAGATGATGAATTGGAGGACGCCGCGGAAACCGGTCGCGTGTTGGGCTCCAAACACACGAGTTTGAAAATATCAAAAACGATCTTTGAAGAAGCACTGCCTAAGATCGTCGCCGCATTGGAGGAGCCGATTGCCGCCTCTTCCATCGTTCCGATGTATTTCATCTGTCAGAGGGCCCGCGAGGATGTCAAGGTCGCGCTGGTGGGACAAGGTCCGGATGAGCTGTTTGGCGGTTACAAACGGCACCTTGGAGTTCGCTACGGCGGGCTGTGGGCGCGGCTTCCAGGCTGGATGCGCGCCCCGATTTCCTATACGGTTGCGGCTCTGCCAAGGAATGAGATGCTTAAGCGCGGCGTGAACTCGCTGGCAACCACAGATCGCATGCAGCGCTATCAGGATGTTTTATCGCTGTTACCTGGCGGGCAGGTGGAAGGACTCTTCCAGGATGGCCTTCTGGGCCCGAATGCGGGAGACGCCATCTTGGGTTGCTGGGAGGATATGGTTGACCTTATGGGCTCGACGGACGAATTGGGCGGGCTGCAGTTCCTGGAAGTGAGGTCCACCCTTCCGGATGAGCTCCTGATGTACGCGGACAAGCTTTCCATGGCTCACGGACTTGAACTGCGCGTGCCGTTTGTTGATAAGGAGATCGTCGAGTACGTTGAGCGGTTGCCGGCGAATCTCAAGGTGCGCAATGGATCCAGAAAATGGCTTCACCGACAGGTCTGCCAGTCTTTTTTGCCGGAGTCCATCCTGAAGCGCCCAAAACGCGGATTCGGAGTCAATGTCGTGGACGACTGGCTCAAGGGAGCCGTGGACAGCAAGATGGCAGACACTTTCCAGGATGACAGCTCAAATATCTATCAATACCTTCGTCCCGCAGCAGTGCGTGAACTTTTCGAACAGCATGTCAACGGACGAAACGACAACCACAAAATCCTGTTCAGCCTGGCCCTGTTTGAAGAGTGGCTGCGGACGAATCAAGAACCAGTAGCCGTACTCCACTAGGAACACCCCATGATTGGCGTGATCGCCGAGCCTGCAGAACACGATGTCGTCCGCGAGTTTTTCGAACTGTTCAAGACTCCCTGGGAGTTTTATAGGGAAAGTTCCCAATATGATGCCATTGTGTGTACAGCCGAGGTGCCGGAGAATGTTTCGGCCAAATTGGTCATTGTTTACGCGAGTCGAAGCACCCGATTGGACCGCTCGCTAACGTTGACGACCAAACCGCGACGGAATGACGGTTGGACCCTGGCCTATCAGGGTACGAAGATTCCGATCTATGGCGAAATCGCTACGTTTGATGGACAGGGAATCACTCTCGCCTTGGAAGAAGGTTCGGGCGGCTGCGCGGCATATCTTCAGAAGTCGGAAGAAAAAATCCTGGCTCGAATCGGTTATGACCTGTTCGGAGAGATTCGCCGACTTTTGACCGCGGGACAACCGCCCGCAAATGCGGCCATTCCGGCGCTGGAACTGCATATCTCGCTGCTTCGCGACTTAATCGTGTCTTGCGGTTTTCCGCTGGTGGAGATTCCACCGGTACCCGAGGGATACCGATTTGTCGTTTGCCTGACACACGATGTAGATCATCCGTCGGTCCGCTCGCACAAAGTGGATCGCACCACGACTGGTTTTCTCTTCCGCGCTTTGTTTGTCTCCGTGGTGGATACCCTTCTAGGGCGGATGGCAATTCGCGACGTTGCAAAAAACTGGGTGGCCGCGTTCAAGCTTCCTTTTGTTCATTTAGGGTTGGCGAAGGACTTTTGGCGCGACTTCGATGATCGCTATCTGGAATTAGAAAAAGGACTCCCATCCACGTTTTTTGTAATTCCGCGCAAGAACTATGCCGGTAAAAGAGCTGATGGTCTGGCGCCTGCTGCGAGAGCTTCGGGCTATGAGGCAAGTGAGATAGCCGATGCGATTCAGAAGCTGAGATCCGCGGGACGCGAAATCGGCCTGCACGGGATCGATGCATGGCTCGATGCTTCAGCAGGTCAAGACGAGCTTGCAGAAATTCGACGCTTGTCCGGCGAATCGGAGCTCGGTGTGAGGATGCATTGGCTCTATTTCAACGAAAATTCACCGGCGGTACTAGAGAAAGCCGGAGCGGCCTACGATTCAACCGTTGGCTATAACCAGACAGTGGGGTTTCGCGCAGGGACAACGCAGGCCTATAAGCCGCTCGAAGCGGAGCAACTGCTGGAACTCCCACTGCACGCCATGGATACGTCCTTGTTCTACCTGAGTTATCTCGGGTTGTCCCCGAAAGAGGCTGCCGCGCGCCTCAGGCAGACCAGCGAATGCGTCGTTAAGTTTGGGGGATGCTTCACTGTCAATTGGCACGACCGGAGCCTTGCTCCGGAAAGATTGTGGGTTGACAGTTATCGCGACTTAATTCAGGAATTGAAAAGCCAGGGTGCGTGGTTCGCCACCGCCAGTCAGGCGACTGCCTGGTTCCGCAAGCGCCGTTCGGCGATGTTTGAAGCCAGAAGCTCAGATTTCGATTCGGTGGATGTTAAAGCCAGTGGTGATAGCAGCGCGCAACTTCCTGGTTTGCGGTTGCGGGTTTATCAACCCAAGGACCCGAAAGAAGGCCGCGGCGGTTTCGGGTGGGGTTATAGTGAGACGATGGTTGAGGAAGAGATGGAAAGCAATGCCGCTCTGGATTCGAGAAAACGCGTGCCCTCTCAAGCGTAAGCCTTGATTCCTGCGAGTGGATTTAATCGAATGCCTCCGGTCCTAGCTCTGATGATCTGGCTGGTTCTGCTTTTGGGCCTGCTGTGTTTCGATCCCGCCAGGGAGCCGGGCACTTCCTTTGCCCTTTGGATACCCCTGCTTTGGATGCTCATCATTGGTTCGCGCCTGCCTTCGCAGTGGTTCGGTCTTCAGGTGGGGTCGCTGGCCCAGGCCATGTCGGAGGGCAATCCCCTGGACCGAACCATTGATTTGGCGATGATCGTGATATCCGTTGCCGTGCTGGCAACGCGGTCCTTCAATTGGAGTGGGTTCCTGCTGCGCAATCTTGCGCTCACGGCTTTCGTCATGTTCGCCTTGCTCAGCATCGTCTGGTCGGATTTTCCGTTCGTGGCGTTCAAGCGGTGGTTTCGCGACCTCGGGAATTACCTCGTAATCCTGGTGGTTTTGACCGATCCGCGACCGCTGGAGGCGGTCCGGGCTCTTCTGCGGCGGTTCAGCTATTTCTTGATTCCCCTCTCAATTGTCTTGATCAAATACTATCCGGGGATGAGCCGGCAGTACGATCCCTGGACCGGGAGCTTTGCCGATGCGGGCGTGGCGACCAGCAAGAATATGCTCGGCGTCGTCTGCCTCGTCAGCGGCATCTTCTTCGTGTGGGATACGTTGACGCGCTGGCGGGACCGGAAAGAACGCCGCACGAAAAAGATTTTGCTTGTTGATCTGGCATTTCTGGCCATGACCCTCTGGGTGCTGAATCTCACCAAAAGCGCCACCTCCGAGGTTTGCCTGGCCATTGGTTCCCTGGTGATCTGGATGGTGAAAACCGGCTGGGGCAGGCGCCACAGCGGGCTTATTAAGGTGATGATTCCCACCGGATTCTGCCTATACCTGGTTCTGGCGTTCGGTTTGAATTTGAACGGCGAATTGGCGCAGCGGCTCGGCCGGGATCCCACACTCACGGATAGGACGCTCATCTGGAATACCGTTCTGAGCATCCGCACGAATCCCCTTGTGGGCACCGGGTATGAGAGCTTCTGGCTGGGCCCGCGGCTGGATCGCATCTGGGAAATTACGGGCCGCGTGAACGAAGCCCACAACGGCTACCTGGAGGTTTATCTTAACCTCGGCTTGGTTGGACTCTCCTTGCTCACGGGTTTCTTGCTCACGGGTTATCGGAACACTTGTAAGGACCTCGCGCTCCACTCTGAATTGGCATCACTGACCCTTGCTGTCTGGACTGCCTTCCTTTTTTACAACATGACGGAAGCAGCTTTCAAATCCCATCCTATGTGGTTTATTTTTCTTCTCGGAAGCATCGCCATTCCAAAGCTGGCCGAAGATCGTGCACCGCAGGCATATATCAAAGAGGATGGCAGGCGCAGAATCCGAAAATTTTCATTTGAAACACGCATGCAGCGAGGAACCCACTAACGTCCGGCGAGTATCAAGGACATTGCCCCGGGCGAAAGGCGCTAATTTTCTAGGAGAAACGTGAGCACTATTCAAACCGAAGTCCGTGTGAAGGGCAAGGACACACTTGTCCCCGCTGTGCAGATTGATGGCCGCACTGTGATTACCAGCGGAAAATGGCTTAAAAAGGCAACTCTGAAAGACGAAGACCTTCTGGAAGGTGAGGCGGTTTGTGACCCGGAATCCTTTATTTCTCAGTTGAAAGAATCTGGGCTAAACGCCGATATATTTACATTTGCTCAAAAGCTGCCGGATACCACTCCCAAGTACAAATACCTGGTGGAGTGGGAGAACTTCGCCGTGATTCCAATAACGACATATTCCGAGTGGTTCAAGACCCGAGCGGAATCGAGTGTTCAAAGGGCAATTCGGAAGTCCGGCAAACTTGGTGTCCGTGTCGAATTGGCAGAGCTTGACGATAATTTCGTGCGAGGCATCGTCAGTATCAACAACGAGGTGCCAATGAGGCAGGGCAAGCCATTTTGGCATTTTCAGAAAAGCTTCGAGGCTGTAAAAAAGGAGAACTCTACTTATGCGGAACGAAATACTTTCTTGGGAGCGTACCTCGAAGACGAGTTGATCGGTTTCATACGAATGACGTGCGTCGATCGGGTGGCGAACATTGTTCAGGTTCTCAGCAAAGTAAAGCACTTTGACAAAAGGCCCTCCAATGCGTTGATTGCAAAAGCTGTTGAGTTGTGCGAGCAAAGAGGAATTCCGTATCTCATGTATTGCAATTATGTCTATAACGACCCTAACAGTTCCCTTACCGAGTTCAAGAGACGGAATGGCTTTGAGAAAGTGCTGCTGCCCAGGTATTACATCCCCCTGACTCGCAAGGGAGAGATCGCCTTAAGACTGGAAATGCATCGACCGGTCGCACAGCGAATTCCGCAGCCTCTTGTAATCCAACTCCTCAAAGCTAGGAGCTATTGGTACGAACTCAGAGCGAAGTCACCTAAAGCGATTGGATAGACCGAGCAATGCCAGGAATTGTCGGACTGATCAGCAAGTTGCCCCGCGGGCAGGCGCAGCAAGAACTCCTGAAGATGATGTCCGTGATGTGCCACGAGGATTTCTACGTGACGGGCACAGTTATGGACGAATCACTTGGCGTCTACGCAGGTTGGACTGTCCGGAGGGGGTCCTTTGCCGGCGAAATGCCTGTTGGCAACGAGAGCGGGGATGCCGTCCTGATTTTCTCCGGTGAAGAGTTTCCGGAGCCGGGAACCAGCGAGCGTCTTAGGAAGAGTGGCCATCAGATCGAACCGGGAGAATGTCCCTATCTCGTCCATTGGTATGAAGAAGACCCGAGCTTTCCGGCAAACCTGAACGGCAGGTTTCACGGGCTGCTGCTGGATCGCAGGCAGGGAACGGCGGCGCTTTTCAATGACCGGTATGGAATGCATCGCGTTTACTGCCACCAGGCGAAAGATGCTTTCTATTTTGCCGGCGAGGCCAAGGCAATACTTGCGGTGCGGCCCGAACTGCGGAGCGCGGATCCGCAGGGATTGGGCGAGTACATTGCCTGCGGTGCGGTGCTGGAAAACCGGACTCTCTTTCCAGGGATTGCCCTTCTGCCACCGGCTTCCCGCTGGACGTTTCGCGACGGCGCTTTAGAGAAGAAGGAAATCTATTTCGACCCTTCGGAGTGGGAAAATCAGGCGCCCCTGGAACCGGAATTTTTCCATAAGCAACTATCCGAGGTTTTTAGCCGCAATTTGCCGCGGTATTTCGAGGGCCGCCAACGCGTTGGCATGTCCCTGACCGGTGGGTTGGACACACGCATGATCCTGGCCTGGCAAAAGGCCGAACCCGGAGCCATGCCGTGCTACACCTTCGGGAGCATGTTCCGCGAAAACCAGGATGTGCGCGTGGCGCGGCGTGTGGCAGAGGCCTGCAAGCAACCGTTTCAAGTGCTGGCGGTCGGCGACGAATTTTTGTCACGGTTTTCTCATTACGCGGAACGCGCGGTCTACCTGACGGACGGCTGCGTGGATGTTAGCCGGGCGCCGGACCTCTATTTGAACGAACGCGCGCGGGAAATTGCCCCGGTGCGCATGACGGGAAACTACGGAGGCGAAATCCTGCGCCGGGTGCGCGCTTTCAAGCCGGAATACCCTTCAGAAGGATTCTATCAACCCGAGATGGGCGGCTACATTCGCCAGGCTGGCGAAACGTATGGACGGATGGCCCACGGGCATCCGGTTACCTTTGCAGCTTTCAGGCAGAGCCCATGGTATCACTACGGGATTCTGGCCCTGGAGCAGACCCAGCTTTCGATGCGCTCGCCCTTCCTGGACAATGATTTTGTCCGCATGGTTTATCGCGCACCGGCCTCTGAGCTGGCGAGTAACCAAGCTTCTTTATGGTTGATTGCGGATGGAAACCCCGCCCTGCTGCGAATCCCGACGGATCGTGGGCTGGCTGGGCAGCAAGGGCACTTATGGGCGGCCGCCTCCCGGGCCCTCCTGGAGTTTCAATTCAAAGCGGAATATGCCTACGACATGGGGATGCCGCAGTGGGTGGCGCAGGTAGACCACGCGTTTTCCGCTTTTCACCTGGAGCGGCTTTTTCTGGGAAAGCACAAAGTTTTCCATTTCCGGGTATGGTATCGGGATGCGCTGGCCGGATACGTGGGGGAAATGTTGCTGGACCAGAAAAGCCTGAAGCGGCCTTACCTGGAAGGGAAGCGCGTCGAGGAGATGGTGCAAAGACATTTGAAGGGTGATCGCAATTATACCAACGAGATTCACAAGCTTCTGACACTCGAAATACTTCACCGGCTCTTCCTGGACAATCCAGCCGCAGGAAAGTGGAAGGAACAACCAGAGGCTGCGGTGAGTGCGAGAGGAGTCCACTAAAAGCAGACGGCCGCCACCGGCCGCCGCGCGAGAGATTGGTATCCGTGCGGATAATGCCTTAATTGACCGTTGCTGCCAGGTTCGTTGGAGCGGAAACGGAGGTGCTTCCCGAGCCTGTTACAAGGGGATGCGGGTAGGTGTAAGGAGTGTAGTAGGCGCTAGTCCCCCACGTGTTGGTCGCCGTGCAGACGAAGAAACTTTGCGAGGTCACGTCCCAATAGCCTACACCAGTCGTGCAGGTCGCTGGCCTTGCGATGGCGTTCGCAGGACATCCCGTGCCCGTCGTTGGACCGCAACCAATTCCTGCGGCCCCGCTAAACGAACCAGATTCGTCTGTGTTCGGGAGTTGCAGATAGTAATCTTGATTTTCCGTCGCCGCAGAGTCGTAATTCTGCCATAGATGGTTCTGTGCGTAACTATTTGGGTTCAGCGTGTTGCCCCAAACGTAGACAGGGACGAGCTTCTGGTGCGGCCACGCTATCTTTCCTCCGGTCGAGTCCACGATGCTAGGGAAGTCCGCGTCGGTCAGTTGGTCGCCTTGCCCCCGCCCGATATTGTCGAGGCAGGGGTAGCCATTTCCGGTCGTGCTACCATCCCATGCCGCCCCCGTTCCACTTGCGGCAGTTCCGCAATATCCCCAGCCGTTCGGAGTCGCCGTCTGATTGTAGGTGCTGCTATTGCTGCGCACGACGTCCTCGCGCAAAAACGTGGTGAATGCCGTGATGGTATTTCCCCACCACATTCCCGTACCGCTCTCAAAGTCCTGCACGAAGGCGAAACTGTTGGTGTTCGGGCTGTTGCTGAAAGTGAAGGTATTCCCGTAGGCTTCCATCGTTCTGCAGCCGCGTCTTTGTGCCCCGGAGCCTACACCATGGCTCTGCAGGCGAGTGTTTGTGCCAACAATGTTGTAGCGGAATGTGATACGTCCGCCGAAGTCGCAATCGAAGGCAAACGCGACGTTTTGGATCAGGTTGTTCTCAACGAAAACGAAATTGCTGCTGCCTAAAGCATCCGGCTGCGCCCAAATGTCATTCGCATTATTGTTTCCGCCGTTATTCGTTGGCTGGAACATGAAGGTGTTTGCTTGGTTCGTCGAGTCGAGCAGATTGTGGTCGAAGACGCCATTGATGGCGTCCACCTGGAAGGTGTGGTCGCCGTTGACGAGATCATTTACATGGTTATGGTCCACACGCACGGCAGTAGACGCACCATCGATATTGATGGCACCGTAGGCCGCCGACCCAGATGAGGGATTTGTGAGTGACAGCCCGGTTACCCGCACTGACTTCCCGGCTATCGTGTGGATGGTAATCGAACCACCGCCCGCCCCGGTGAGCGTGATATTGGTACTGTCCGTAGCTGTACAAGAACCCCCTGGGGCGCACGTTCCGTTGATGGTGCTTGCGCCCTGAATAGTAGTGGAATATTTCTGGTTGTAAGTAACAGATCCTGTCCAAGTACACGTGCCGGCCGGGATCTTCACGGTGGTGCCATCAGCGGCTACGGAATTTAGCGCGGCTTGCACGTCGGTGCTATTGCAACTGGCGGCGTTGATGGTCTGTGCGTTACCTGGGACGGCAAGCAAGGCC
>Ga0335085_10006579_pt1 | contig 18278 bp, 23 predicted proteins | sample Lox_Sample_45_FD_206712 | JGI IMG/M metagenome (GOLD analysis project Ga0335085, IMG submission 206712) | Soil microbial communities from Loxahatchee National Wildlife Refuge, Florida, United States - Lox_Sample_4.5 | ecosystem: Environmental > Terrestrial > Soil > Wetlands | place: USA...
CACAGGTGAAGCAGGTGCGAAGTGAGGCGGCATGCCTTCCCCGGGTTGTGCCGCCGGCCTTCGCAGCATGAGTCTTTTCCAATCCTCAGCCGCCTGATTAGACCTCTCTCATTTCAGTCTTCATCGGTCATTCCCCGGGACCACGGCATTACGCCCGTGAGTCTCACTTAGTGTCCTTTCCGGCGTTTCCCATCAGCGGATTACTCGCCTTTTCGGCTTCTCCTGGCACGCTCGCTTTTCTCAGAACAATCGGCAACCTTCTTGCAGTCCTCAACTGCGAGCAGCATCGATCGCGTGGTCCTCACATGAACCAAAACCTTCCACCAGCGGAATCCAGCCCGGTCGCGACTCTTCCGGTTGATGAGAAGTGGCGTCAGCTGTGCTGGCTGCCCTGCGATATCACCCTGGACCTGCCGCTGGCGCGCTTTACCGTACGTGACCTTTTACAACTGCGGGCGGGAGCGGTCGTTGAGACCTGCTACAGCCGCGGGGCGGAGATCCCGCTGCGCGCCAATGGACAGCTGATCGGCTGGGCGGAATTTGAGCCGGTGGCCGACCACATCGGAGTTCGCATTACGGAGTTGATTTAGGTGGCGTTATGAATTCAGCCGTAGCAGGGCGGGTCACGCACGAACCGGCGTGGCTGGTGTTGTGGGCGAGGCTGTCGGGCTGGTGGCGGCAGGCCGGGGCACGCAGTCGCCACCGGCGCCTGCGGCTGTGCGAGACCCTCTCGCTGGGAGAGAAGCGTTTTGTGGCGGTGGTGCAGTTTGAGACGCAGCGATTTCTTATCGGCGGCGGTGCTAGCTCGGTCAACCTGCTGGCGCGGCTGGGCGAGACCGGCGACTTTCCGGAGGTCCTGACCGAGTGGTGCGAGCGGCAACGATGAGAGACGGCAAACTCTGGGCGGCCCTGACAGCAGCGATTGGCCTGTCGAGTTGTCGCGCCTTCGCTGCCCCCGCCGGGGGCCTTCCTGGCTTGGGAGCTTCCAGCAATGGATTGCCCTGGACCATCGTCGTCTTACTCACACTTCTAACGCTTCTGCCCGCGCTGATGCTGGCCATGACGCCTCTGCTGCGGCTGCTGGTGATCTTCCATTTCCTGCGTCAGGCGCTGGGCACGCAGTCGGTACCAACCAATCAGACGCTGGTGGGGCTGTCGCTGGTGCTGACCTTCTTTCTCATGCAGCCGGTGGGCGCCGCCATCTATCAGCAGGCCTGGGAGCCGCTGGACGCAAAACAAATTTCGCTGTGGCAGGCCATCGATCGCGGCTCGGAGCCGCTGCGTCACTTCATGCTGAAGTTTGTGCGCGAGAAAGATGCGGCACTGTTTGTGGAACTGGCCAGGCTGCCGGCGCCGCGTTCGCCGGAAGACCTGCCCATGCGGGTGGTGGCTCCGGCTTACATGCTCTCGGAGTTGAAGGTGGCCTTTCAGATCGGCGCGGTATTGTTTCTGCCCTTCCTGGTGATTGATCTGGTCGTGGCTTCGATCACCACCTCGATGGGCATGCTGCAACTGCCGCCGGTGGTGATCTCTACCCCAATCAAGATCCTGCTGTTTGTCATGGTGGATGGCTGGAACCTGCTGGTGGGTTCGCTGATGAAGAGCTTCACCTAAGGAAATACAAGGAGGCGGCATGTCGTCGGAGGTGATTGTGGCGCTGGGGCAGAAGACCCTGGAGATGGCCGTGCTGCTGGCGGCTCCTCTGCTGATTGTGCTGGCTGTGGTCAGCCTGGTTATCAGCGTGGCCCAGACCTTGACCTCGTTGCAGGACGCGACCATTGCCGGCGTGCCGCGGCTGCTGGCGGCAGCGACGGCCGGCATTGTGCTCATGCCTTGGATGCTGCGCAAGCTGGGCTTCTTCACCATGCAATTGTTTTCCGACTTCCGTCTGTGGATGCAGTGACGGTGATGGACTGGAACCTCGAGAACACGGTCCTGGGAATGGCTTCGGTGGGAATCCGTATCTCCGGATTGCTGCTGTTCGCGCCTTTCTTCGGCAGTGACGCGGTGGCTCCCCGTATCAAGATTGGCCTGGTGGTGGCCATCACTGCTTTGCTCTATCCCGTCTGCGGACCCCGCGGCCTGGTGTTGAGCCTTTCGGGGATTCTCCGCGTGGTCGTGGGCGAGTTGCTGGTGGGATTGCTGATCGGGCTCAGCGTGCAACTGGTCTTCGAGGCAGCGCAGTTTGCCGGCCAACTCATGGGAGTACAGGTTGGCTTCTCGCTGGTCAACATTCTCGATCCCAATACCCAGGTCGATACTCCGGTGCTGTCGCTGTTCGGGCAAACCATGGTGCTGCTGATCTTCCTGCGCTTCGGCATGCACCGCTGCCTGCTGCGGGCGATGGCGGCTAGCTTCGCCTATCTGCCGCCGGGCGCGAGCGCGCTGCCGGGCGGTGTGGCGCATCAGCTTCTGCTGGCGGCGGGAGGGATCTGGCTCACCGGGGTGGAGATTGCCGCTCCCTTGCTGATCACAACTTTGCTGACGGACTTGCTTCTGGGTTTTCTCGGCAAGGCATCGCCACAGCTGCCGGTCTTGTTTCTCGGCCTGTCGGTGAAGAGTATGGCCGGGCTGCTGGTGCTGGCGGTGGGGTTGAAGTACTGGCCGGGAATCTTCGAACAGCAGTTCAACCATGCGGCACGAAGTGCCGAACAGATGCTGCACCTGGTTCATTAAACGCGATGCACTGAGCGATGGCGCGCGACGACAAAACCGAACAGGCAACTCCGCGGCGGCGGCAGAAGGCGCGCGAGAAAGGACAGGTGGCGCGCAGCCGCGAACTGCCGTCGGCGCTGGCGGGATTTGCCGGGCTGATGGTGGCGCTCTGGATGGGCGAAAGCCAGCTGAACACGTGGCGCAGCTCGCTGCGTCATTGGACCGATCTGGCGTGGAGCTCGGATTTCGGGCTGTCGTCTCCGGTGCTGACCCATGCCGCGCTAACAGCCCTGCTATGGTCGCTGCCTCCGCTGGCTGTGGCCTGGGCGGTTGCGGTCGGGACATCGCTGGCGCAGGGAGGATTTGTCTTTGCCGGGGAAGCGCTCACCCCAAAGTTCGAGCGGCTGAGCCCGGCAACCCGTCTGGGGCAGATGTTTTCCATCGCCGGACTGAGCGCGCCGGCCAAGTCGCTGATCCCCTTTGCCATTCTCCTGTATCTCGGGGTTTCGGTGCTGGTACGCGACTGGGAAATGCTGGCCCGTGCCGCCACGTTGCCTCGTCTGGCCATGGCGAACCTGCTCTATCGCGATGCTTTTGAGATCGGGTGGAAGTCGACGCTCACCCTGCTGCTGTGGGCGGCGGTCGATTACCTGCTCCAGCGGCGCAAGCTGGAGGGCGATCTGCGCATGTCGAAGCAGGAGATCCGCGAAGAGTACAAGGAGACCGATGGGCATCCCAGCATCAAGGCGCGCATACGGCGGCTGCAGCGTCAACTGCGCCGGCGCCGCGTGCTGAAAGAAGTCGAGCGCGCCACCGTCGTGGTGACCAATCCCACGCATTTCGCCGTGGCCCTGGAATACACCCCCGAAATGGCGGCCCCGATCGTAGTTGCGAAAGGCTGCAACCATCTGGCGGAGAAGATGAAGCGCATCGCCTACTGGCGCGAGATTCCGGTGATGGAGAACAAGCCGCTGGCGCAGGCGCTGTATCGCAGTGTTGAGGTGGGACAGGCGATTCCGGCCAAGCTCTACGTCGCCGTGGCCGAGCTGTTGGCTTATCTCTATCGCGCGCAGATGCGGGCGCAGCAGACGTCGGGAGGGCGGGTATAACCCATGGCAGAGGCCGTCAAACCGAAACCGCCGTCAAAGTCGGCATCCTTGGACTGGATTGCTCCTGTCGCCGCCGTCTCCCTGGTCTTCGTCATGCTGGTGCCGGTACCGGCTTTCGTGCTCGACCTGCTGCTGGCCATCAGCATTACTGCGTCGGTGCTGGTGCTGCTTTGCGCTTTGCACATTCTGCGGCCAGTACAGTTCTCTGTCTTTCCCAGCTTGTTGTTACTGCTTACGCTCTTCCGCCTGGCACTCAACCTGGCCAGCAGCCGCCGCATATTGATGCAGGGCAACGAAGGCGCCTCTGCTGCCGGGCGAGTGATCGAGGCCTTCGGGCAATTTGTGGTCGGCGGCAATTATGTCGTCGGCTTTGTGCTGTTCCTGGCGCTTATCGCGATTCAGTACCTTGTCGTCAGCCACGGCTCGGTGCGCACCGCCGAGGTCACTGCGCGCTTCACGCTGGATGCGCTGCCCGGCAAGCAGATGGCGATCGATGCCGACCTGAATGCCGGGTTGATCGATGAGAAGCAGGCGCGGCAACGGCGCGAAGCGGTGGGACGCGAAGCCGAGTTCTACGGTGCCATGGACGGAGCGGCGCGCTTCAACCAGCGCGACTCGCTGGCCACCGTCCTGATCACCGCGATCAACATCATTGCCGGCTTTCTGATTGGCGTCTTCCAGCTCGATATCCCCTTCCGCGATGCTTTGAAGACCTACACCATCCTCACCGTGGGCGACGGCCTGGTAACCATGATCCCATCGCTGCTGGTCTCGGTGGCGGGCGGCATCGTGGTCACGCGAGCTTCTTCCGATGACAGCCTGGGCGGCGACGTCGGTAAGCAACTGTTTGCGCGTAGCCGTCCGCTATGGATTGCGGCGGGAGTAATGACTGCGCTGGCCTTGATTCCCGGGCTGCCCAAGATCTCCTTTCTCGCGATTGCCGGCGGCGTAGCTCTGCTGGCCCGGCGCGCCAAGGGATCAGCACAGGCAGACAAAGCCGGGCTGGACGCAGCCGCCCCGGGCGGCAATGCGCCGGGCGCCGCCGCCTCTCAGCCAGAGGCTCTAGAGGCCCTGCTCAAGCTGGACGATCTCAGCCTGGAGGTCGGCTATGCCCTGGTGCCGCTGGTCGACGCGGCTCGCGGCGGTCAGCTACTGCAGCGAGTCAAGGCGTTGCGCCGTCACCTGGCGTTGCAGTTGGGATTCATCATCCCCCCGGTCCACATCACCGACAACTTAAAGCTCAAGCCGCGGGAGTACGTGATCAACCTGCGCGGGGTGGAGATTACGCGCTGGGAGATGCTGGACGATTGCCTGCTGGCCATCAGTTCGGAGTCGGCGCCGCCGGAGCTGGCAGGAACCCTCACCAACGAACCCGCGTTCGGCGTGGCAGCGCGTTGGATTGTTTCCGGCTTGCGCGAGCAGGCGCTGGCTTCCGGCTATGCCGTGGTCGATCAGACCTCGGTCTTGGCTACGCATTTGGCGGAAGTGATCAAGCAGCATGCGCACGAGCTGTTGAGCCGGGCGGAGACCAAGCGGCTGCTGGACCTGCTGGGCGAGAGCCATCCCAAGCTGGTCGAGGAACTGGTGCCCAAGCTGATGAGCCTGGGCGAAGTGCAGAAAGTTTTGCAGCAGCTCTTGCGCGAGCAGGTCTCGATTCGCGATTTGGCCAGCATCCTGGAGAGCCTGCTGGAGGTGGCTGCCACTGGCAAGCATCCGGTGTTGCTGGTCGAGGCGGCGCGGCAAGCCTTGAGCCGGGCGCTGGTGCGGCCTTTGCTGTCGGACAACGGCGGCCTGCAGGTGGTCATGCTGGAGGCTTCGATGGAAGAGGAACTCAGCCGGGCTTTCAGTGGACAGCCGCCGGCCAGCGGCGCCTCACTGGAGCCGTCGTTCGTGCGCCGCATCCTTGAAGGTCTGAAGCAGCTGGCGGGCGAACAGGTGCGCCTGGCCACGCCGGTTCTGCTGTGCAATACCCCGGCGCGTTTTCACCTGCGCCGCCTGCTGGAGCCGTTTCTTCCCAAGCTGGTGGTGTTGTCCCCGGCTGAAGTCCCGCCGGTGGTGCAGGTGCAGTCGGTAGGAATGATCCGCTGAGGAGGGAGTCATGATCGCAGCTCAAGCCTATGAAGAGATGAGCCAAAGCGGAAAGCAGTTTGATGATCTGCTGCTCGAGCAACTGCCGCAGGTAAAGTTCATCGCGCGACGCATTCACGAGCGCCTGCCGCAACACGTCCCCTTTGAGGACCTGGTGCATGCCGGCATCGTGGGGCTGATTGACGCCATGCATAAATATGACGCCAACAAGAATGTGCGTTTCGCCTCGTACGCCAAGTTCCGCATCCGCGGCGCCATCCTCGACAGCCTGCGGGAGATGGATTGGAGCCCGCGCGACCTGCGCCGCAAAGCACGACGTGTGCAGGAGTTGATCCAGCAGTTGCAGGGCCAGCTGGGCCATGCTCCTTCGGAGCTGGAACTGGCGCAGGCCATGGGGGTGACGCTGGAGGAGTTCCAGCATCTGTTGGACGAAATTCGCGGCCTCGACCTGGGCAGCTTGCAGGTGGAATCGCTGGAAGACGGGCGGGAGACCAACCTGGCGGAGATGATTGCCGGGCCCAGCGATCTGGATCCGCTGCACATCTTTCTGGAAGGCGAGCGCCGGCAGATGCTGGCCAAAGCCATCGCCCAGCTTCCTCCACGCGAGCAGCAGGTGCTGGCGTTGTACTACCAGGAGGAGCTCACCATGAAGGAGACCGGGGAGGTACTGGGCGTAGGTGAATCGCGGGTCTCGCAGATCCACTCCCTGGCGGTGGCGCGGCTGCGTACCATCCTGACCGACATGGGCAAATCGCGGAGGGCCGTTATGACCAGCTCCTCCGGACGCAGTGAGGGAACATGGAAAAGGTCCTGACCCAGGAAGAGATCGATGCCCTGTTTCGCGCGGCCTGGGGGGCGGGAAACACCGGCGCTGCCGCTGAGCCCGGCAAGGCGATGCAGATGGAGCGCTGGAACCTGCACGAGGCGGGACGGCTGCGCAAAGAGCAGCTGCATTCGCTAAGCCAGCTGCACGAAGGTTTTGCCCGCAACCTCTCCCATTCGCTGGGCGCTTATCTGCGCGACAAGTTTGAGGTGGCCCTGGTGTCGATCGAGCAGCTGGCCTATCGGGAATTCCTGGCCCGCGTACCCGATGTCACCTACTACGCTTCCTTTCAGCTGCAGCCCGCCGAATGCAGTGGTGTCCTGCAGTTGGACCTGTCACTGGCGTTTCCCGTTATCGATCTTCTGCTCGGGGGACAAGGGCAGATTGAAATTCCCAACCGCGAGGTCAGCGAGATCGAAGAGCTGATTCTGGAAGGCGTAGGCCACATCGTTTGCCGCGAGCTGGCGGCGGTCTGGCAGCCTTTGGGAATCAACCTGGAGTTCGAGCAGCGCCAGGCTGCGGCGCAGATGTTGCGCATCATGCCGGCGCAGGAGAAGGTCCTGGCCCTGAGCTTTGAAGTGACCATGCCTGCCTCGCACGGGGTGTTGAACATCGCGGTGCCGGCCGTGGTATCGAATGCGCTGCTGCGCAAGCTCTCCACGGAGTTGGTATATCGGCGCCGTCGCGAGCTGCCGGTGCCAAGGGACAGCATTCGTCAGCGGCTGCTCGACTCTCACGTTGAGCTGGTGCTGGGGACGCCGGTGTTACCGGTGAAGCTGTGCCGGCTGCTGGCGATGCGTCCCGGGCAGGTGCTGGCCTTCGCGAGGCCGATCGAAGAGCCGGGCAGCTTGCGTCTGGGTGGCCGCGATCACTGGCTGGCGCGGCCGGTGCAAAATGGGGCCCGGCGCAGGGCCGCGCAGCTGGTGGAACGCCTTGCGCAACCGGAAGAGAAGGAGAGCTGAATGGCGAGTCCCCCAATTGAGCGGATTGAAGTCTTCCTGGAAGCCTGGTCGTCCAGCCTGTCGGCACTGGTGTCTCAGCTGAGCTCGGAGGCTTGGACTCCGGCGGGAAGTGTTCCCACCAACGGCTATACCGGGCTGGCGGTGTTGCGTATCAAGCTGTCGCGGGGACTCAGAGGGAGCCTCTGGTTATCGCTGAGTGCCGACGATGCCAGGTTGCTGCTGGAGCTGTTCACCGGCGACAAGCCGTCCATCGCAGGCGCTCTGGATGCGATGCAGGTAGAGGCCCTTACCGAGCTGATACGGCAGTGGTCCGGTCTCGCAGCGATCCAGCTAAAACCCTGCTTTGGCGAGGTCTCTGTGGAGGTATCGGCGGAGGCAAGTCTTCCGTCGGAGCTGGCGGGAGCGCGGCTGATGCGCAGCGCTGCCGGGGAGCGCAGAGTGTCGGTACGGGCGGAGCTGGACGCCGAGCTGCTCGGGCAGTTCGAGCGCCGCCAGGCGCCGCGCGCGCAGTTGGTGCCCGAGCCGACCCCGGCCGGTCTCGAGCAACTGCTGCGGGAAGGCAATCTGGACATGCTGCTCGACGTGGAACTCGGCGTGACCCTGCGCTTCGGTAGCCGCCGCGCTCCGCTGCGGGAAGTTCTGGAGCTTTCCCCCGGCGCGGTGCTGGAACTGAACCGGGAGATTCAGGAACCGGTGGATCTGCTGCTCAACGACCGCGTGATTGCCCGCGGCGATGTGGTGGTGGTGGACGGCAACTATGGGCTGCACATCTCGGAGGTGATTTCTCCTGAGCAGCGCCTGCGAACCTTGTAAAAACCAAGCATGAACTTGACCAGGAGTGACTCGATGGCTTCGCTTGCTTCCCGCATCTCTAACTCGTTGCCTTCCACTCTGGCGATTCTTTCCTTGCCGATGTGCGCCAACGCCAGTTGCCTGCGGCCTCCCACATTGTGGCAGCGCTGGTGGGCCCGCCACGAAGGCATCAGCCTGGAAGGGCAGTGGTATTGCTCTCCGGAATGCCTGGCCGCCGGGCTGGCGCCGCGCGTATCGGCTCTAAGCCGCCGCATCACGCGCGCGCCGATGCCATACCAGCGTTTTCCTCTGGGAATGATTCTCCTGAAGCAGGGAGTGATCTCACCGGAGTCGCTGCAGGAGGCTCTGCGGCGGCAGCGGCAGGAGGGCCGCGGTCGTATCGGGGAATGGCTGGTCCGGCTTGGTGCCGCCAGCGAGGCGGACATCACCGGTGCCCTGGCGGTACAGCAGAATTGTCCCACCTTCTCCGGGAATGGGGCCCGGGAACGCGGCGCCGAAGTGAATTTTCCGGCGCTGCTGGTTCGCCGCTATGGGGGCGTGCCGGTGTATTTCAACCCGGCGGCCAAGTGTCTGTACTTAGGCTTCGCCGGGCCGCTGAACCGGTCCCTGTTGCGGGCCTCGGAACAGCTGCTGCGCTGTCGCATCGAGCCCTGCATCGTCTCCGAAGGCGCGCATCGCTCCACTGTCGGACGCTGGGAAACTTCGCCGCGGGGTGAGGCTATCTGCATCGAGCAGCGGCAGTCGGCGCGGGAGATGACGCAGGCCATTGCCAGCTACGCCGAGCAGGCCGAGGCCAGCTCCTGCGCACTCGCCCGCTGCGAGGAGTATCTGTGGACGCGGCTGTATGGTGACATCGCCACGCTCGATCTGCTGTTTCGCGTGCCCGCCACCGAAGCGCTCGAGACACCGGCCGAGTACCTCCCCGGGCTCGCCATCGATTAAAGAACGCCTGTTCTCAGCCGATGTCATCAACAGCGTCTGCAGACCGGCGGCGTCTCCCGGCATAAGAAATTGCCGGCTCTGCATTGGCCAAGGTTTCGCAGCGCGGTAGCGGGGTATACATGGCGAGTATTCGGGCCTTAATCGTGGACGATTCAGCGGTGATGAGAAAAATTGTGGAGCGTTCACTGCGGCAAGCCGGCATTGGGCTCGATCAGGTACTCGAGGCCGGCAACGGCTCCGACGCGCTCGACGTGCTGCGGCGGCAGAGGGTGGACCTGGTGCTGAGCGACATCAACATGCCGGTCATGGATGGCCTGGAGTTTGTGCGTCAGCTGGCAGGCGTGGAAAATGCGCGCGGCATTCCGGTGGTGATGATTACCACCGAAGGCAGCGAGTCGCATGTAGTGGAAGCCATCTCCTGCGGGGCGCGCGGCTACATACGGAAGCCCTTTACCCCCGACCAGGTCAAGGAGCACGTACTTCCTCTTCTGGAGCGGAAGCGATGACTCCCTCCTGGGAATGCGCAGCTGTCAAACCGTGCGCCGGCCAGCCGTCGGTGATTCCCTGGGAGAGTCTCATCAACGATGCCGCGCAGGAAGTCTTTGATCTGATGGTAGGAGCCAAGCTGGCGCTCGCGGATAAGGCAGGAACGGATCACGGCGGAGTCACCGCCATGCTGGGCTTTGCCGGTGAGCCTTGCGGCGTGTTCAGCGTTCGCTGTCGCTGGGATGCGGCGGCGGCGATTGCCGGCCGAATGCTGGGCTCCGCTCCCGGGGAGCTTCCCGCTGACCAGGTCTGTGACGCGCTCGGAGAAATCTGCAACATGGTGGCTGGCTCGATCAAGAGCCGGCTGAGTGACGCCGGCGCCGGTTGCATGATTTCCATCCCGTCGGTCGTGCGCGGTGTGGATTACGAGGTACGTTGCCTGGCCTGCGACTGCTGTTTCAGTTTGGTTATGGAATTCGAAGGGCAGGCAGTGGTCTTTCATCTGGAACTGCAATCCTAGCCCGGCCGTCCTGAACCTTTTCTAATCCGCGCTCGACGTAAGCCCTTTATTGTCGACCCTCATCTCTTCGCCTTCGGCACGCCTTTTGCTTAACAACTCAGCGGAGCACGTCCGTGAATACTGGACTCTATGCCGCCTGTGCCGGACTGTTGGCCCGAACCCAGGCGCTCGATCTGGCGGCCAACAATCTGGCCAACGTCAATACCGGGGGATATCGCGGGCAGGTGGCGAGCTTTCGCTCGCTGCTGGCCGGCCCGGGTGTAACCAGGGATGCTTCCTTGCAGGCCGTGAATGAGTTTGGGATGCTGGCCGAGAGCCGGATCGACCGGCAGCAAGGGCCGGTCGATCGTACCGGTAACGATCTGGACTTTGCCATCCAGGGCAGCGGTTATTTCGCGGTGCAATCACCGCAAGGTGCGCGGCTGTACACCCGCAACGGCGCATTCCATGTCAATTCAAAAGGACAACTGGAGGCTGCCGACGGCAGCCTGGTATTGGGGGCACAGGGGCCGATCCTTCTTCCTCCGGGCAAGGTCGCGGTGAGCGCCAACGGCACCATCTCGGTTGACGGGGCGGTAACAGGACAGCTGCTGGTCGTGGATTTTCCCTCCCGCGCAGAGCTGACGCCGCAGGGCGCAGCAGAGTTTTCGGCGCCTGCGGGCACGGAGAGTGTTGCCACCGATACCAACGTGGTGCAGGGGGCGCTGGAGGGAAGCAACGTCAATGGCGTCAGCGCTGCCGTGGGACTGGTGGCGCTGCAGCGCAACATGGGATTGCTGCAGCAGGCCCTGACGTCGTTTCATTCGGAATTCAACCGCATTGCAGCCCAGGAACTTTCGCGCATCTGAGGAGGCTTATGTTCCGCGCTCTGAACACGGCAGCAACTGGAATGGTTGCGCAACAGCTGAACCTCGACAACATTGCCAACAATCTTTCCAACTCCTCGACGGCCGGTTTTCGCCGCCGTCGGGTGCAGTTCCAGGACCTGTTGTACCAGAGCTCGGTGATGCCCGGCGCCGCCGCGACGCAGAACACGACCGTGGCCTCCGGTCTTCAGGTCGGGTTGGGCACACGACCGGATGCTTCTGAGGTGATTCACGTCCAGGGCGAATTCACCAGCACCGGCAACCCGCTGGACTTGTCGATCCAGGGAGCCGGCTTCTTCCAGGTGAAGATGCCCAATGGCGATACCGCCTACACGCGGGCGGGAATGTTTCACCTGGACAATCAGGGCAATATTGTTACCGCCGACGGTAACGCGCTGGATCCGGCGATCACCATTCCAGCCGACGCTACCAACATCACCATCGGGTCTGATGGCACGGTCAGCGTGACCCAGCCGGGGCAGACCCAGTCGCAGCAGGTCGGCACCATACAGCTGGCTAATTTTCAAAATCCCGGCGGGCTGAACAGTATCGGCGGCAACCTCTATCTGGCGACGACCGCATCGGGGGATCCCATCGTGGCGAACCCGGGCGGATCAGAAGGGTTGGGAACGCTGCAGCAGGGAATGCTGGAGCAGTCCAACGTCGACGTGGTGCAGGAGTTCATTCAGATGATCCTGGCACAACGTTCCTATGAAGCGAATTCGCGCGTGGTCAGCGCTGCCGACCAGATGCTGCAGCAGCTCAACAGCCTGTCGCGCTAGGAGAAACAATGCGGCGAAGGGTTCCATTGATCATCGCCTTGGCGTTGTTGGGCGGCTGCGATCTCTTTGCCCAGCTGACCGGTGCGGCATTGCAATCGCAGGTTGAGCACACCATCGTCCGCGAGCTGGGCTGGAAATCCCATGACCCGGACACGCAGCTCCGCATACAAATTCTCGCCCCCGAGGTGAGGCTTCCCGACACCGCGCGGCTTCATGTCGCGGCAGTGCATCCGTTCGGCGCGGCAGGCACATGGCTGCTGCGTATGGAGTGTGGCCGTCGCGTAGAGTGCGTGCCATTTGAGGTGCGGCTGCAGATGCGTGGCGGGGATGGTTCCCCGGTCGGGGTCGGCTCGCCCCATCCGGCGAGGGATGGAGACTCGCTTTCACCACCGTTGGTCCGGGCCGGACAGAGGGTGCAGTTGTCGGAAGAAACTTCCGCCATGCACTTGAGCGCGCCCGCCATCTGCCTGCAGGCGGGGGGAATGGGGCAGAAGATCCGGGTGCGCAATGTCTCCTCCGGGCGCGTGGTGTTGGCCCGGGTGCGCGCGGCCGGGATGGTGACGGTGGAGGACTGAATGGTGCACAGCAGATGGATCGTGCCCGTGTTGTTGCTGGCAATGGTGGGCGTTGCCAAAACCAGCAGGCAGCCCGTACAGCAGAGCACGCTGCAGCAATTTCTGGATCGCGTGCGTGGGCAGCAGGTTGCGCCGCTGGTCTCGCCGGGGAGCTTGTTTCCACTGAATGGCGGTGCGTTGACCGATCTTGCGGCCGACACCAAGGCCCGCGGGCTGAACGACATCGTCGTCGTCCGCATTGTCGAGAACACATTGGCTCAGGCGTCGGGATCGGTGGGGGCACAACGAACCTATGCCGCAAACTCAGCGATCACCGGGGTTGGCGGACAGAGCGTTCCCTATCTCAATCCGCTGCTGGGTTTGAATTCGAGCAGCAACCTGAAGGGCACAGGCACGGCCAACAGCCAGTCGCAGTTGCTCACCAGTGTTGCCGGGCGCGTGGTCGCGGTGCTGCCGAATGGCTATCTGGTGGTCGAGGCTGAGCACCAGGTGGCCTTTAACCAGCAAAGCCAGACGCTGATTCTGCGCGGGCTGGTGCGGCCGGTGGACATCCTGCCCGACAACTCGGTCCCATCGACCGCATTGAGTGATCTGGAGATCGAGCTGAAAGGTAAAGGTGTGGTGAGCGATGCCACGCGCCAGCCGAATCTGTTCATGCGCTGGCTGTGGAAGATCGTGGGGTTCTGATGAGAGCCAGGACGCGGATCAAGGCTGTGGTTGTGCTGGCGGGGTTGATGATGTGTTTGCCTGCCGGGGGTAATGAAACACCTGAGGTCGGCCACACGCCCATTCGCGACCTGACCACGGTGGAAGGGGTTCGCGAGAATCCCCTGATCGGCTACGGCCTGGTGGTCGGGCTGGCGGGCACGGGAGACCGGCGGCAGACGATGTTCAGCACCCAGACGCTGGGTAACGTTTTGCAGAAGATGGGCGTGACCATTCCCACGGCAGCGGTCAGCGTGAAGAACATTGCTGCGGTGTTTGTGACCGCCTCGCTGCCGGCATTTTCGCGTCCCGGCACGCAGATCGACGTGACCGTGTCTTCGGTGGGCGATGCTACCAGTCTTTCCGGCGGCACACTGCTGCTCACCCCGCTCTACGCCGCCGACGGGCAGGTCTATGGCGAAGCGCAAGGGGCGCTGGTGCTGGGAGGCTATTCCGCCGGCAAAGGAGGGAATACCAAGCAGGTAAACCATCCGACCGCGGGCCGGATCCCCAACGGGGGACTGGTGGAGCGCGATGTTGCCATCAATCTTGGCAGCCAGGGGCGAATTGCACTGATGCTGCGCGATACCGACTTCCGGGTCAGCCACGACGTGGCCGACGCCATCAATGCCGAGATGGGGCGTCCTATTGCCAGCGCGGTCGATGGCCGGAGAGTGGAGTTACAGACTGCTTCCGAGGCCAATCTTCCGGCGCTGCTGGCGCGAGTCATGGCGCTGAGGGTCCAGACCCATCCGCGGGCCAAGGTAGTGGTGAACGAAAAGACGGGAACCATCGTGATGGGCAAAGAAGTGCGCCTGAGCGCCGTCTCCATACTGCATGGCGATTTGTCGGTTGAGATCGCCACCGAGTACCAGGTGTCGCAGCCGGCGCCGTTCAGCTATCGCGGCAACACCGAGGTCGTGCCCCAGACGACGCTCGACACGCACGACCAGCCGGTGCGCAAGATCGAGCTCACGGAAGGCGCCAGGGTCGAGCAGTTGGTGCACGGCCTGCAAGCCATCGGAGCGACAGCGCGCGACGTGGTGGCCATTTTAGAGGCCATCAAAGCGGCCGGCGCACTCGACGCCGATCTGGAGGTGATCTAGATGGGCGTTTCTTCCATTGCGCAACCGGTCGCCGCCGCGGCATCACCGGCCCCATCGCCCAAGCTGGTGAAAGCGGCCCAGGACTTTGAAGCCATCCTGCTTTCCACGTGGCTGCAGAAGTTGCAGGAAAGCTATGCCGGCGGGGACGACGCGATGGATCCTGCGCACGGCACTCTGACTTCGATGGGTACGGAGGCGATTGCGTCGGCACTGGCTAAACGTGGCGGCATCGGAATTGCCAAAATGCTGCTGCAGCATCTGCCAGACCCTGCGGCTGCAGATACGTCCGGCCTGACTAAGGCTGCCGCCGAGGCAACGGGATTGCAAGCAGCAGGGCAGACGAGCACGAAATTAAAGTTTCCTTAGAACTTGTCGATCAGGTAGTGGAGAACAACATTTCGGGTGAGGTCTTGCGATATATGAAGATCGATGCGGACTACCTCAGTACAACAGCGAATCTAGTCAACGAGCAACAGCGCGTGCGGGGCACCCGGCACGAGATGGACCCACAGGCCGGATCAAATTCCGGGCAGGTTCAGCAGGACGGCGGAACCGCCCGGGTTTCGGCCACCGTGGCGGTCTCCCGCACCGGCCGAGCGTCGGATACTGCCGACGTCGCGGGCGTCACGCATTCCATCAGCCAAATGGCCACCATGGTGAATTCTTCCGCGGACGTGCGCCAAGGGCGAGTTGAAGCGCTGCGCGACGCCATCAGCCAGGGAACCTATCAGGTCTCGCCCGAGCGGATTGCTGAGTCGATGCTGATGCAGGCTACGACCGGGCTGCGTTGAGGGACGGCTGCGGTGACCGTGGACGGCATTCCCGAGACGCTTCCGCCGGTAGCAGCAACCGGCGAGCAGGCGAGGTTCCGGGCAACGGAGCCGCGGCCTGCTGGGGCTCGCCGCCGCCTGCCCACACTCCCGGACGAGGAAGGGCTTCTTGAACCGGATGCTGACGACAATCACGCCCTCGATGACCTCGCATAACAAAGGTAAGCCATGAACGCGGCATCGCTAGCACCTTCTTCTCCCGGCAACCACACGCTCGCCGCTGCGGGGTCGCTCGCTATGCAACTCGAGGCTCTACGCTCCCTGCTGGCGAGTGCCACCAATGCCATCGGTTCAGGCGATGTCCTGCAGGTTCAGGCTGCCAGCGAGGAGCTGACTCAGCTGGCGGTCAACCTGAGGCCAGCCTGGGGCGAGCTGTTTCCTGACCGCAACTCTATCGTCACTCTGGAATCGGAGCAGCGGCGCCAACGCCTTGTACTTCCGCTGCTGGAGGCACGCGCCCACTACCTCGCCGCCTTGCGTCGCTGGCGGCGCTCGCTCCGCTTGCGCCGCAGTCTGCTGGAGATGCGGATGGAAGCTCCCGATCACGTTGACGAACTTTCCCGGTGGTGCTGAATGGGATCTCTCTTCACTGCGCTTTCCATCTCGGTTGGCAGCCTCGAGGCGCAACAGGCAGGTCTGGAGACGACGACCAACAACCTGGCCAACATGAATACGCCGGGCTACTGCCGCCAGCGGCCGGTGTTGCAGGAATCCGATCCGATTGTTCAGGGCAGCCTCGCCTTTGGCAACGGCGTCTCGCTGACCGGTATTGAGAGCCTGCGCGACAGCCTGCTGAACGTGCAGATCAACAACGAGACCCAGGAGCAGTCGAAGTCGCAGGCCTACGTCGATACCATGAACCAGGTGCAACCCTTGTTTCCCATGGATACCTCGGGCATTGGCGCCGCCATCAGCAGCTTCTTCCAGAGTCTCAATGGACTGTCCTCGAATCCCTCCGACTCTTCCTTACGTCAGAGCACACTGGCGGCGGCGAATGGGTTGGCATCCTCTTTCAACCAGGCTGCCGGTCAACTCACCTCCACCCGCGGCAATCTCGACCTCAACGTGCAGCAGGATGTGCAGCAGGTGAACCAGCTCACCACGCAGATCGCATCGCTGAACCGCACCCTGGCGACGACCAGCAGTACGGGTGCCGATTACGGCAGTTTCATGGACCAGCGGGATGCGCTGGTGCAGCAGTTGTCGGGGCTTATCGATGTCTCCGTCCTGCAAAGCGGTAGCTCGCTGACATTGACGACCCGTCAGGGAACAGCACTGGTGGTTGACGGGCAGAGCTTCGGGCTCACCACCAGCCTCGATCCCAACGATGGCACGCAGCACATTTATGCGCAGGCCGGCGATATCACCGGGCAAATCTCGGGCGGCAAACTCGGTGGCGCCCTCCAGGCCCGCGATCAGACAATTCCATCGATGCTCGGCCAACTCGACGACCTCGCTTCGGGGCTAGTCACGAACCTGAACCTGGCTCATCAGAAGGGCTTCGACCTGAACGGCGAGCAGGGCGGCGACCTGTTTAATCCGATCACGGGCTCCGGAGCTGCGGCCAGCATGAGTGTTGCCTTCACTGACCCCAGCCTTCTCGCCGCCAGCTCGGATGGCACGACCGGCAGCAACGGCAATATTGCCAATCTGACCGCGGTGGCCACGCAGCAGGTCTCCAATGGCATGACGCCGATTCAAGCTTATGGCAACCTGGTCTTCCAGGTCGGATCTGCCATCAGCAATGCCAATGCCGACGTCACGGCCAGCACCAACGTGCTGCAGCAGTTGCAGCAACAGCAGCAGTCGGTCAGCGGTGTCTCGCTCGATGAAGAGGCCTCGAACCTTCTGCTCTACGAGCGCGCCTACCAGGCAGCCGCCCGCGCCATCTCGACCGTAGACACCATGTTTCAGACTGCGATCAACATGGGAGCACACTGATGCGCCTGACGGCTACTGAATCGACGATTCTGCTCAATGCCCTGAATGCAACCGACCGGGCCCAGCAAAACGCGCTGTTACAGGTGACGACCGGCAAGCGAGTCAACGTTGCCTCGGATGACCCCGCGGCTGCCGCAATGCAGGTGCAGATCGCTGACCAGACTCTCGCCGGAGACCAGTTCCTGCGCAGCATTTCCAGCGTCACCGGCGAATTGCAGACGGCCGACTCCGCGCTCAACTCCTGTGTGACCGCGCTGCAGCGGGCGATTACCCTCGGCGTCCAGGGCGCGAACGGTACCCTCTCAGAGCAGGACCGAGACGCACTGGCCAATGAGATACAGGGCATCTCCCAGCAGGTGATGGGAATCGCCAACCTCAACTACAACGGGCATTTTCTTTTTGCCGGAACTGCCGATTCGCAGACGCCCTACGTGCTTGATCCCAACTCGCCGGGCGGCGTGAAATACCAGGGCAACGATCAGGTCAACCAGATCGAGGTTGAGCAAGGACACACCGTGGCTATGAACCTCCCCGGTTCGCAGTTGTTTTCTGCGACGGGGGCAAACGTCTTTGAGGCGCTGTCCGATCTCACGGATGCCCTGCAGAACGGCACCGGCATCGATACTGCGACCCAGTCGGTGCGCGACGCCTTTGATCAGCTCACCACCAGCCGAGTCTTTTATGGCTCAACCGTTGACCAGCTTACTTCGGACGTAGATTTTCTCAACAGCAAAAAGCTGCAGCTCGCGCAGTCGACCAACGACAATGTAGGAGTGGACATGAATGTTGCAGCCACCAATCTTGTCAACGCCGATAACGCGCGCAATGCCGCACTCGCCGCTGCCGCCCGAACCAGCAATCTGAGCCTGCTGGATTATCTGGGGAGCAATTAGCCATCGGCAGGTACTTAGCGGTTAGCAATTAGTGGCAAAGACGGAACACCGTTCCGCTATCAGCGTCGACCATCACTGAGATTTGGCTCCGGACGACGGAGCTCCGCAATTACGGGATGGCTTCGGCTGAACCGGTTTGGGGCCGAAGGCGCGAGCCGTATCGCGCTGCGGCCGATCGGAGC
>Ga0335085_10006580_pt1 | contig 18275 bp, 16 predicted proteins | sample Lox_Sample_45_FD_206712 | JGI IMG/M metagenome (GOLD analysis project Ga0335085, IMG submission 206712) | Soil microbial communities from Loxahatchee National Wildlife Refuge, Florida, United States - Lox_Sample_4.5 | ecosystem: Environmental > Terrestrial > Soil > Wetlands | place: USA...
AGAGGGTAGGTCTGCACTACAAGCGATCGCGAAAATGTTCTGGTTGACAGTGAAGCCGTTACCGTCCCGCCGCGGCGGTTTTTGCCCGGATTCTCAGCCCAACTGCGAAGGTCGGGCTAACGCCGTGCGCGAAACCGCCCGCTAATGCGCCGCCGGGCGCAGATTCTTGAAGACCTTGCCGTCTTTCATCACGAACATCGCGCGCCGCGCCGCGGTGACGTCCTTGAGTGGATCGCCATCGAAGCCCACGATATCGGCCAGCATGCCGGGCGCCAGCGCGCCGATCTGGTCGGCCATGTTCATAGAAGCGGCGGAAATCGAAGTGGCCGATTCCAGCGCCGCCACGGGGTCCTGGCCGCCATCGCGCACCCGCACGATGAACTCTTCGTAGTTGCGCCCGTGCGCGCCCGCGACCGCATCGGTGCCATACACGATCTTCAGATTCTTGTGCGTGAGCGCCTTCTTGAACGTGGCCAGCGTGATCGCCAGGCCTTTCTCCATGAACGCGAAGCCTTCTTCGTTGTAGTTGCCCTGGCCCAGAAACTTGGGCTTATTCTCCAGGTAATTCTGCAGCACCAGCCCGATGTTGGGGTCGTAGTAGGTGCCGTGCTCGGCCATCAGGCTGAAGACTTCGTCGGTGCCGTAAGCGCCATGCTCCACCGAGGTGCAACCGGCCAGCGAGGCCGCCTTCATCGAGGATGCCGAATGCGCGTGTACCAGCGTGCGCAGCCCCAGGGCTTTGGCTTCGCCGCAGGCTGCCTGCAATTGCTCGTCGGTCATGGTCTGCTCGCCACCCTCACGGATGCTCTTGGAGGCGAAGATTTTGATCAAGTCGGCGCCTTGCTCCTTGCGCTGGCGCACCAACTCGCGCAGCTTGGCCGGATCGCCGCTGGTTTCGGTAAGCGGCGATAGCGATGTGAGGATCCGTGGACCCGGCGTGATGCCGCGCGCGATAGCGTCCCGCAGATCTTTGTCGGACGGCTGCCCCGGGCTTTGGATGGTGGTGAAGCCGGCATTCAGAGTGGCCACGGCATTGTCCACCGCGTGCAGCAGCGACTGCGAGGCCGGCTCGCCGCGGCCGGCGTTGCGGCCGGAGTTGTCGAAGTGGTAGCCGATGTGCGAATGCGTATCGATCCATCCCGGAGTGACGGTGAGGCCGGTCAGGTCGTAAGTGGCCGCCCCTTGCGGTACCGCTCCGCCGATGCGCACGATCTTACCGCCCTCCACCACGATGGTGGAGTTGCGGATGGTGGCGCCCTTTCCGTCGTAAGCCACCCCGACTTTCAGCACGATGGGATGCTCCTGCGCCGCTGCCAGGGTGGGCCAGAAAGCCGTCAATGCCAGGGCAGCCCGCAGGATCGGGCGGGATAGGGACGCGTTGAGTTTCATGGGTTTCTCCGGCTCCTACGATTCTATTCCCGTTTGCGGCGCGCGCAATCAATTCCATCAGTTCTCCGCGTTTTCTTGGCGTCCCGGCGCCTCCGCGTCAGCCTAGGCTTCGATGCTAGGCTGGAAAAAGAACGGCACGGTCCACCGAACCATGCTCGAAAACCTCCTAACGGAACAGCCGAACCCGGCTTCGGCCTCCATTGACGCGCAGCCCACCGAAGCGGTGCTGCGCATCATCAACGCCGAGGATCAGCGCGTGGCGCCGGCCGTCGAGCGCGAAATTCCGAACATCGCCCGCGCCGTCGATGCGATCGTGGCGGCCCTCGAGCGCGGCGGGCGGCTTTTCTACATCGGCGCGGGCACCAGCGGACGGCTCGGCGTGCTCGACGCATCCGAGTGCCCGCCCACGTTCAGCGTCCCGCCGGAAATGGTGCAGGGCATCATCGCCGGCGGCGAAGCGGCGCTCAGCCGCGCCACCGAAACTACCGAAGACGATCCGGCCATCGGCATCCGCGATCTTACGGCCCGCGGCTTCACCGCGCGCGATGTGCTGGTCGGCATCGCCGCCAGCGGCCGAACGCCGTACGTGCTGGGCGCGGTCGAAGAGGCGCGGCGGATGGGCGCGGTCACCGTGGGGATCAGTTGCACGCCCGATTCGGCGCTGGCCCACGCGGTGGAGATCGCCATTACGCCGCTGGTGGGTCCCGAGGTGGTGGCCGGATCGACACGGCTCAAGTCCGGGACCGCGCAAAAGCTGGTGCTCAACATGCTCACCACCGGCGCGTTCATACGGCTCGGATATGTGTACGGCAACCTGATGGTGAACGTGCAGCCGAAAAATACCAAGCTGGTGGATCGCGCGCGACGCATTGTCGCCGCAGCCTCGGGCGTGAGCTACGAACGCGCGGGCGAACTGCTGCCGGCCGCCGGCAACCGCGTACGCACCGCCATCCTCATGGCCAAGGCCGGCGTCGATCGCGACGAGGCCGAACGAAGGCTGGCGGCGGCCGGAGGAAGGATTTCCAAAGCTCTCCATGGATAAATTTGTCATCGCGGGCGGAACCGCCCTTCAGGGCGAAATCGCCACCAACGGATCGAAGAACTCGGCGCTGCCGGCGCTGGCCGCCGCCTTACTCACCGATCAGCATGTCACCCTGCGCCGCATCCCCAAGGTGCGCGACATCCGCACCATGCAGCGCCTGCTGGTGGATATCGGGTCGCAAGTGGAAGTCGATGGCGAAACCGTCCAGTTGCGCACGGAGAAAATCGTCTGCCCCGAGGCGCCCTACGAACTGGTGAAAACGATGCGCGCGTCGAGCCTGGTGCTGGGTCCGCTGGTGGCGCGCTGCGGCCGGGCGCGTGTCTCGCTGCCGGGCGGATGCGCCATCGGCGCGCGTCCCATCAACCTGCACATTTTCGGACTGGAGCAGCTTGGCGCGCGTATCCACCAGGAGCACGGCTACATCGAAGCGCAGGCGCCCGATGGCCTGCACGGCGCGACCGTCCACTTCGACCGCATCACCGTCACCGGCACGGAAGACCTGATGATGGCCGCCGTGCTGGCCAAGGGCGAGACTGTTCTGCGTAACGCGGCGCGCGAGCCCGAAGTGGCCGACCTGGCGGACCTGCTTATCAAAATGGGCGCCAAGATCGAAGGCGCCGGCACATCTACGATCCGCATTCAAGGTGTCGACCGCCTGCTGGGCGCCGACCACCAGATCATCCCCGACCGCATCGAGGCCGGCACATTCCTGATCGCCGGCGCGATTACCGGCGGCGAATTGGCAGTGACCGGCTGCGCTCCCGATCACTTGGGCGCGCTGGTGGCCAAACTGCAACAGGCCGGCGTGGATGTCAGCCAGGCGGATGCGACCACGCTGCGGGTGCGCAACGGCGCGCGGCTGCGCTCGGTGGATATGACCACCGAAGAGTTTCCCGGATTCGCCACCGACCTGCAAGCCCAGTACATGGCCCTGATGACACAAGCGGAGGGCATCGCCATCGTGGTAGAAACCATTTTCGAGAACCGCTTCATGCACGCCCAGGAACTGGCTCGCATGGGCGCGAACATTCGCCTGGAAGGCAAGCAGGCCATCGTGGCCGGACCGCGGCTGCTGACTGGCGCTGGAGTGATTGCGTCCGACCTGCGCGCCAGCGCCTCGCTGGTCCTGGCAGCCCTGGTGGCCAAGGGCGAAACCGTCATCGACCGGGTCTATCATATCGACAGGGGCTACGAGAGAATCGAGGCGAAGCTGGCGGCTGTCGGCGCCCGCATTCGCCGGGTGGAGTAGAATCGCATGGCACATAATCCTGGATTCCTGCGGCTGGTCAACGACGCCAAAACGCGCGTGCAGCAGATGAATATCGAGAATTACAAGAAGCTGCGCGAAACCGGCAAATGGCACGTGCTGATCGATACTCGCGAGGAAAGCGAATGGAACGCGGGCCACGTCGCCGGCGCGATGCACCTGGGCAAAGGCATTATCGAACGCGACATCGAAACCAAGGTGCCGGACAAGAATGCCATTCTGGTGCTCTATTGCGGAGGCGGCTACCGCTCCGCGCTAGTCGCGGACAATCTGCAGAAGATGGGCTATACGCAGGCGATTTCGCTCGATGGCGGCTGGCGCGCGCTGCAGGAATCGGGACTGCCGCTGGAGAAGTAGGTGCTGGCCCTGTGCTGCTCGACTTGGCCGGAAGTCAGCGACTTGCTAATGCACCGGTTAAATCGTTCCTGATCTACATCAACCGCGCGCGCTCGACTAGCCTGCTTTCCGCGGCGGTGCTTGCATCCCGTCTGTATGCCTACCGGTTGCCAGCCGTCGGCTGGTCGGCCCAAACATACCGCCGCATAGCAGACGAGGACGAGGACGCGGCCAAGGTTACTAGAGTCGTACCGTCGAAGCCAAGAAGCTTCTTCGTGCTCCCGGAATCGCGGTGAATTTGCACCCGTTTCCAAGTACCCGTGGCCCGATCTAACTCGAGCGGAGCGAGCGGTCCCATGGGATTCCGGCCAATTAACACGTCGTCCGCGACGCTCAGTGCGACCCCACCGATCTCACGTATCGTTGCGATCCCGTTTGGGCAGGCATAGCTGCCCAGTTGTACGGCGTCGAGCGAAAACTCGATATACTGGCATGCCGCCGTGAGCCAACCAACCCGGTCGTTAGACACCATCAGCGCTGATGACCCTCCGACCTTGTACGTGCCGCCCTTGCTTAGGTCCAACGCGGCGGACCCAGGTCGATGCCAGCAGCTCGCCCGATGGAGTGTAGTGTCGTAGGACATTCGGGTACTGAACGTAGCCTTTGTCGTTTAACATTGAGCCAAGCGTCCAAACCGTCCCATCCGGGGCAACCGCAACCACCTCCGGGCTGTAAGGCCACACCCGAGTAATCGTCTGGTGAGATGTGTGTGAAGGGACCCACGCTATAAACGCGGACTCCCGTGAGTCGCCGCTAATGGCGAAGCCCACTGCCGCCATGCTGCCGTCCGGCCCAGCCGCCACGTCGCGGACTAGCGTCGAGTCAGCGCCGGGAATTTCGAAGGCGACCGCCTCTCGGTTGCCCTGCCTATCGACCGCCCAAAGTGTGGTTTGTGCGCCACCGTCACAGTAGTCACATCCGGCCAAACGGTTGCCGGTCCACCGCATGCGGCCCATCAACGGTCCAGGAAACGAAACATTGTCTTGAGCCAGTGCCAATCCACGTTCAACCGAGGTTTGCCCCGGCAATAGTCCCGCCGCCAATAGCGGCAGCATCCCAAGTGGCCAACGACACGTCATTTTCGGCCTCCATACTCTAACTTAACTAGCAGCCGTAGAAGTATTCTTTTCCAAAAAAAGAAATCAATAGAAAATGACGAAAGGAGCGACGATCGTGCAGATTATGACAGAGGGGTAAGGCATCGCCACCCCGCAGCCACTTCCCGGCTGCCTGCAATCGGATCTCGCGCCGCAGGGACCCGAAGGAGCCGATTCTTGGGGCAACTCCCAAAATCGTTCAACTCCTATCGAAAACAGACGGATCGGCTGTGCGAAATTGCTCAGCTCGACTCGCAAGCCGCCGTCACTTGCGCATCAGCCACACTTCCGCGACTTGCAATCCACGCCCCGCATCGCCCAAACCGGACTCGCGGTACCACTTCAAATCCAGCGTCCCGGACGCGGTCGCCTGGCGCGGAATATCGAACTCCAAAGGCTGGAACGGTACCGGACGGGAGATCAGCCCGTGCACCTCGATGCCGTCTCCAGCCGTCAGGCGGATGCGGGGCCTGGTGGAATCGCCCGCATACACCACGCGAATTTTGTATTGCGCGCTGCGGTCGAGATCGGTGTACCGCATTTCGAGCGGCGCGTCGTAGAGAGCCTCCGCGTCGTCCCACCACGAGCGAGGCTGGTTGAGCAATGCGCCGCCCAGATTCCGAATGGCAAAGCCCACCATCGACGAGCGGAAGAACGCCGGATCTTCGGCGAACCCAGCGCCGCGCACCAGGTGCGGTTGGCGCGACAGATTGCCCAGGTCGTCGTAGAAACCGCCCGGACCGGGATTGGTCCAGTTGACGATCTCGTCCAGCGCTTTGAGCCGTTCGCGCTCCTCGCTCATCTTACGGATCTCCGCGAAGCGCGTGGTCAGCCAGCCGCGATTGTTCAGCGGCAAGTCGATGGTGTCGAGGTTGGCGCCGCGTTCAGTGGCGATGGCCTGGTATTTCCCCACGCTCAACTGCATCCGGATGCTCTGGAACAAGGCTTCGGCCAACTCGAAGACCCGCGCCCGCGCCCATTGGGCGACTGGCTGCGTCAAAGCGCGATTCAGCGTGTCCTCGGCCCCCACCATCGCCGCCAGGCTGCCTATCCGTGGCGCATCGCGCAACCGGTCGAGCGCTTCGCTCTCCAATCCCTGCTCATAGTTCAGGCGGGCGCGGTCGTAGTAATCGTAATAGGCGCGATACAAGGCCTGCTGGAAGCGCCAGCTCTCGCGCACCTGCGGTGTCGCAGTACGCTCCATCACCTGGAACTGCGAGAGCGTGGTATCCACTCCGGCATTGGTCGCGAGCGGCCCGACCCAGTTGCGCTCGAGCGACAGCAAGCCCTGCGCGAAGCCATCGGCAAAGCGCTCGCCGATGAAGTAGCGGCTGAACTGGCGCAGGATCTCCGCGACGGGCGTGTCCGGATTCCATCCCAGCGCGCTCCAGACGAACTTGTTGACATCGTCGTTGACGCCTTCCGAGTAGGTCAGGAATCCGGCGGACGACTTCTCGTACAGATGGAAGATCTGCGCCTCTTGCGTGGGCCGCGGATTGATTACCTCGCGGCCTTCGGTGGTCGCGTAGGCCAGGTCCCAGTCCGGCACAGGATACTGGCAGTGCCGCGAGTGCGTGATGTCCGGGTAGCGCCGGATGGGATATTGAGCCGGCACTTTGGCGCGGAGTTCCGGCAGCGGCATGCGGACCTGCGGCCCGTAGACCACGCCCGACAGCCACGCGGGTTTGGCGTTGACGATATCGAACCACTCCTTCATCCACTCTTCCGAAAAACTCTGCGGCGACATCCACATCTGCGCCTTGGGATGAAAACGGTGCAGCGACTGGGTCTGTTTTTCGAGCAGCGCCATCAGGTATTTCGGCTCGGTACTGCCGGGATCGCCGCCCGGCACAAATACCGCGTCGATTTTCGGCAGGCGGCGGAACACCTCGGCCCACTCTTTCAGCGCAAATTCCACCGTGGCGGGATTCGCGTAATCGCGATCCATGGCCGGGTACCAGATCCACACGTCGATGCCATATTCCTGGCAGATGCGCGACACTTCCACCATCATTTCGATCTTGGGCAGAAGGAAGTGCGGGCTGTCGTCGGCATCGTCGGAGCGCGGCGGGATCAGTTCGATGGCGTTCGTGCCGAACACCGCCAGGTCGCGGATGTACTGCTCGAACTGCGCGGGCGTCCAGGCGTCATAGGTGTTGACCTTCGGGCGGTAGCCGAGCTGGTGGCCGCGCAGCGGATAACGGGGTGCGGTCGTGACAGCGAGCGAGTCCTCCACTTCGAGCACCTGGCGCTCCATGCGCAGGTGACGGAGCAGGTATCCGGCCCCGAACAGCACGCCGCGCGGATCGTTGCCGGTGATCGTGACGCCGCCGGCGCCGGCTTTGACGCTGTAGCCATCCGCCGGACCCGCGGCGGTCGCCAGCGTGATGGACGGTCGTCCCGCCGGAGCCGCATGCGTCACTTCGAGCGGGATCTGCGTGCGCCGGGCGATTTCCTCGGACAACATCTGCGCGGCTTTCTGTTCCGGCGGCAGAGCCGCCGCCGGCACGACGATGGCGGCGTTGCGCAAGTCCGCGGCGTACGAAGCCGCGCACAAGCACGCCAGCGCCGCGATGCCTATCGGAGTCTTCATGGAAAGCCGATTATATCCCCCACCTGCGACAAGCTGCGGCGAGATGCGATAACCTGCCCCATGGAGGCAGATGTGCATCTTTCGCGACGCACCCTCATCACCGCCGTCTCAGCCGCCGCGGCCGCACAGGCCCAAGGCCGCCGGCAGTACGTCAATTGGAAGCCGCGCCTCGGCGTGCTCGGCAATTTCTCGGATGCCAACCTGGCATTCGTCAAAGCCGAAGGCTTCACCAGCATGGAGCTGAACCTCGATCCGCGACGGCTGGACGACGCGGCCATCGAGACCATCAAGGACAAAATTCGCACCAGCGGCATCTACATCTCCTCGCTCAACCTGGGTCCCAACCACATCGATCCTGACCCCGCCAAACGCGCCACCGCCAATGAATACGCCATGAAGATGATCGAGTTGGCCGGCAAGCTCGGAGTGCCGTACACCGGTGGTGCGTCGGGCACCATCAAGGGCGCGCCGCTGGCCCAGCAGGTGGATGAGATCGTCCGCGTCTACACGGAGAAATACTTTCCGCTGTGCGAGAAGTACAAAGTGAAAATGCTGTGGGAGCCATACGCCGGCGGCCCCAACATCGCCACCGGACCGGTCGGCTGGGAGGCGCTTTTCAAAGCCTTCAACGACAGCCCCATGCTGGGCTTGCAATTCGATCCTTCGCACCTGGTGTGGCAGATGATGGACCCGGTGGCCGCCGCGCGCGAGTTCGCCAGCAAGATCTGCGACGTACACCTGAAGGACACCGAGATCCTGTGGGACGTGGTGCGGCACGCGGGCATTCAGCCGGTAGATGGCCGCAAGTGGTGGCGCTTCCGCGTGCCCGGATACGGCTCAGTGGACTGGAAGGGCTTTTTCAGCGTGCTCGCCGAAGTGGGTTACACCGGTGCGCTGAACATCGAAAACGAAGACGAATTCTACTACCCCAATTACAACGGCGCCGATTTCACCGAGCAGTTCAAGCGCGGCTTCCACCTGGCGCACGAATTCCTGAAGACGCTGATTCCGCCGGTGAGCGCATGAGCGACAGCGACCCTAGTCCAACGCCCTGGGTCAACCCGGTGAAGCAGAAGTTGGCCGCGGGACAGGCGGTGGTGGCCGCGACCATCACCACCGCGAGCGTGGAAATCGCGGCCCAGACCGCCAGCCTGGGCTTCGATTTTCTGTGGATCGAGATGGAGCATTCGCCGATCACACTGGAGACGCTGCGCCACATGGTGCTGGCGACGCGCGGCCTTCCGGCGCTGCCCTTCGCGCGTGTGCCGGTGAACGAAATCTGGACCGCCAAGCGAGTCCTCGACCAGGGTGTCAGCGGCGTGATGTTCCCGTTCACGAGCACGCCCGAACTGGCCGCGCAGGCCGCCGCCGCGTGCCGCTATCCGCCCGCCGGACGCCGCGGTTCGGGCGCGAACCTGGCGCGCTTCACCTGGCCTGCGCCCGATCCCTATCACGATTGCGCCGACGCCAACATCGTCGTGATCGCTATCGTGGAAGAGGCGCGCGCGGTGGAACGTATCGAAGAGATCGCCGCCACGCCGGGCATCGACGTGCTGTTCATCGGCACCAGCGACCTGTCGTTCTCGCTGGGCCTGCGCGGCGATCAGGAACATGCGCGGCTCGGCGAGGCCATCGCGAAAGTGGTAGAGGCGGGCAAACGCCACGGCAAGTATCTGGGCCGCCCCGCCGGATCGCCGGGCAAAGTGCAGCAGTTTCTCGAGCAGGGCTTCCAGCTTTTTCAGGCGCCCACTGAGATCGGCTTCCTCTCCGCCGGCGCCGAGGGGTATCTCAGTCCCCTGCGCCAGAGCGCCCGCCGCGAGCAACCGCGCGCGCTGTACTGAATGTCATCCCGCGAAAAACCGAGCCGCGACGGTTACGGAGCGGTTGGCGGCGGGCCGCCACGCTCGCCGAACTATAAGTGGTACATCGTGGCGATGCTGTGGTGGATCGCCTTCTTCAACTACGCCGACCGCCAGGCCATCTTCTCGGTCTTCCCGCTGCTGGAAAAAGAATTTCATCTCGGCCCCGTGCAACTTGGGCTGCTCGGCTCGGCCTTCGCGTGGGTCTACGGACTCGGCGCGCCGCTGGCCGGGGCCATCGTTGACCGCGTCCGCCGCAAGACGGCCGTCCTCGGCGGATTGCAGGCGTGGAGCGTCATCTGCATGGCCACCGCACTGGCGCGCAGCTTCCCAGCGCTGCTGTTCTTCCGCGCCGCTGAGGGGATCGGCGAAACGTTCTACTTCCCCGCGTCGCTGTCGCTGATCAGCGATTATCATGCCCGAACCACTCGCTCGCGGGCGCTGGGATTTCACCAGACCAGCGTCTACATCGGGACAATCGCGGGCGGCTACTTCGCCGGCCTGATTGCCGAGCAGTACGGCTGGCGCTGGTCGTTCCTGGTGTTTGGCGGGTTGGGCACTTTGCTCGGCCTCGTGCTGGGCCGATCTCTGATCGAGCCATCGCGCGGCGCTTCCGATTTCACTGGCGAGTTGCACACGCGCAACATTCCGGTGAGCGAGTTTCTGCGCATCCTCTCCAGCACGCCCACAGCCTGGCTGCTGATGTTCGCTTTTCTCTGCTCAAACTTCGTCGCGGTGGTGCTGCTGTCGTGGATGCCGAAATTTTTATTCGATCGCTTCCATCTCAGCCTGGCCGCGGCGGGGTTGACCGCTACCGCATTCGTCCAACTGGCCAGCATGGCCGGATCGCCCGCGGGTGGCTGGCTGGCCGATGTGCTGCGCCGCCGGACGCCCGCCGGACGCCTGATCGTACAAGCCATCGGCGTGTTCGGCGGCGCGCCGTTCGTGGTGCTGTGCGGCCTGACGGCGTCGCAATCGTGGCTCGTGTTCGCGCTGATCGCCTGGGGCTTTTTCAAAGGCCTCTATGACGCCAATATTTTCGCCTCGCTGTTCGATGTGATCCGGCCAGAAGCACGCGGCACAGCGGCCGGGTGCATGAACATGGTCGGCTGGCTCGGCGGAGGCGGCACCGCGCCGATCGTGATCGGCTACATCGCCCAGCGCTCCAGCCTGGGACTCGCCATCGCCATGGCCGCCGCGGTCTATATCGCGGCCGGAGCGCTGCTGCTGACCGCGATTTTCAAATTCGTACGTCGTGACTCGCAGCGCATGCAGGAGGAGTTGGACGCGGCAGCGAAGGCCTGAACGCTCGTTTGAAAGTCATTGCCGAACGGCAACGGTCCCCGGGCGTGAACTTATCCAGGAGGCCAACTGCGCGGCCTTGTTCGAGGCCACGGCTTGGTTTATTGTGGTTTCGACCTCGGGGCGTCCGGGAACAGATGGCTTGCTACAATAAAAACCTACCCACACAACATTGAGGAGGAGCAATGGAAAGACCAGGAGCGACTACGCTGAGAGGCAACCCCATGACCCTGATCGGGCCGGAACTGCATGCCGGCGACGAGGCCCCCGATTTTCAACTGGTGGACAACTCGCTGAAGCCCGTGACTCTGAAAGACACCGGTGGCGCGGTCCGGATCATCAGCGTGGTGCCTTCGCTCGATACCCCCGTTTGCGATGCCCAGACCAAGCGCTTCAATGAAGAGGCCGCCAAATTGCCGGGTGTCGACATCCTTACCGTCAGCATGGACCTGCCGTTCGCGCAGAAGCGCTGGTGCGGAGCGTTCGGCGTGGACAAGGTCAAAATGCTCTCCGATCACAAGGAAGGCTCCTTCGGCTCGAATTACGGCACGCTGATCAAGGAACTGCGGATCGAAAGCCGCGCGATTTTCGTGCTCGATCAGCACAATATGATCCGCCACGCGGAGTACGTGAAAGAAGTCGCCGACCATCCGGACTACGAGGCCGCGCTGAACGCCGCGCGCGGAGCGGCCGCGGTCTCGGCCTGAGCGGCGCCACGAGGTTCGACTGACCACCCCGCAATCACCCGAGGCGCTGGCCGGATACGGTTCGCGGCTGTATCTCCGTCTCGCGGGCAGCCCTTTGCTGCGCGGTGGACTGGTCTTGGGCGCGGGAGTCCTGGCCGGCAATCTGCTGGGCTTCGGACGCGTCGCGGTTACCGCTTACTTACTCGGCACGCATAGCCAGGCCGATTCGCTGGCAGTGGCCATCGGGCCGATCGACACGTTGAACGCCGTGCTGCTGAACAGCGTGGTGTTCGCCTTCGTCCCGATGCTCACCGCCTGCCCGGATGCCCGCCGCGAGGCACTCTTCCGGCAACTCCGCGGGGTGCTGATGGCGCTGTTTTCGGCCGCCGGCGCTTTGCTGATTCTGGCCGCGCCGTGGCTGATGCGCATCCTGGCCCCCGGAATCGACCCGGCTTACTTTCCGGCGGCCGTCAACAATCTCCGCATCCTGTCGCTATCGAGTGTCGCGGCGGGCGCATCGGCGGTATTTTGCGCGCTGCTGTACACCGAGCGGCGCTTTGCCCCGACGGCGTTCTATGCGGCGTCGCTGAATCTGTTTACGATCATCTCGGCGCTGGCGCTATGGCGCGTTCTGGGCGTGTACGCTTTTTCGCTGGGCTATACCGCGGGCGCGTGCGCACAGCTTGCGGTGGTGTGGATCGCCTCGCGCCGCGTCCGCAAGCCTGGTGCGGGGATGGCGAGCGCGGTTCACTGGCGCGAGATTCTGGCCAAGCCCGCCTTTTTCGCCGTGTATGCCCTGGCGCTCGGCTTGAACATTACCTTCACGCGAGCCTACGCCACGCATGCCGGTCCGGGAATGGCCGCGGCGCTCGATTACTGTATGCGCGGTGTCTCGGTGCCGCTGTCGCTGCTCGTGAATCCGATCACCAATTCGCTGCTGCCGGAGATTGCGCGTCTACGCAGCGCCTTGAAACTGCGGGAGGCGTTCCGTCTGATCGACCGCACTATCGCGCTGGCCGCTTTGGCCGTGCTGGCCGGATGCGCTTTCGCTTTGGCCTTCCGCCGTCCGGCGATTGCGCTGTTCTTCCAGCACGGCAATTTCACCGCACAATCCACGGCGCTGGCGTCGGCGGTTTTTCTGGGGATGGGGCCGAGCGTGGTCGGTTGGGCGCTGCTGGAGATTGCATCGCGATCGCTCTTTGCGCTGGACCGCCGCTGGCCTCCGGTGCTGGCCGCCTTTCTGCCGCTGGTGCTCAACGCCGCCATCACGTTGCGCTCCGGATCGTTCGAGCCGGACCGGCTCGGCCTGGGCGCATCGGTGGGGCTGGCCGCCGGCTTTGCCGTCCTGTTCGCCACGATGCAGACGAGACGCAGCCGTTGGATGAAAGCCGGCTAATCGCGTTCAAGCCGCCGGCTGCTGGCGCGCTTCGGCCACCAGGCCCATAAACCGTCGCGCCAGTTCGCGGATCCAGTTGCGTTCGCGCCGCTCGATGGCTTTGTGCGGGATGAGTTCGCCGCCCACGCCGAGCGCCGTCGCACCCGCGAGGATGAATTCCGCCGCGGTGGTCTGATTGACCCCCCCGGAGGCGATAAAGCGCATGTGGGGGAACGGCGCCCGCAGCGCGCGAATGTAACTCGGACCGCCCACCTGGGAACAAGGAAACACCTTCACCAGGTCGCAGCCGGTTTTGCGCGCCGCCAGGACTTCACTTGGCGTGAGAATGCCGGGGAAGACGAGCACCTGCGCGCGCAAAGCGAACTCGACGATGGCCGGGTCCAATCCGGTGCTGGTTAGAAATTGGGCACCCACATCCAGGCAGCGGGCGGCGGTGTCGAGATCGTGAACAGTGCCCGCACCCACGATGATCTCGGGGTACTGGTTGCGCAAGCCCGCGATGACGTCCACCGCTCCCGGCACCGTCATGGTCAACTCGACGATCGGAATTCCCGCGGCGGCAATGGCTTCGGCCGCGAACTGCGCATCCTCCGGCGAGGAGACGCGAATCGCTGGAATGATCCCGATGTCTTCAATCCGCGCGCATACTTCTGTATTCGTCATGACGTTCGTAATCCAGGAGTCTACAACAATTCACGGGGATATGGCAGACTGATCGCAGGAGATTTGCACGCATGCAACCTGCGCACTCCGATGCTCTGCGCGAGCATCTGGTGGAACTGTTGGAAGGCGGCCACGCGCACGCCAGTTTCGAGCAGGCCGTCCGTGGATTTCCGGCTGGGCGGGCCGGAGAGCGTCCTAAAGGTGCTCCGCATTCCGCCTGGGAACTGCTCGAGCACATCCGTATCGCGCAGAACGACATTCTGCGCTTTTCGCAATCGGGGGAATATAAATCGCCCGATTGGCCTGAAGGGTACTGGCCGTCGTCGCCGGCGCCCGAACGCGAAGAGCAGTGGCACGCCTCAATCACTGCTTTCCAGAACGATCTGGCAGAGTTTCTGCGGATGGTGAACGATCCGAAAGCCGATCTGTACCGTCCGTTCCCGTGGGGCGACGGGCAGACACTGCTGCGCGAGGCGCTGCTGATAGCCGACCACAATTCGTATCATGTGGGCCAGCTGGTGCTGGTCCGGCGGCTGTTGGGCGCGTGGCAGGAGTGATCAGTCGGAAGCGCCCCGATTCACCTCGGAAGCACACAGGGCAAGAAAACGAGGAAAAAAAACGAGATATAAGATCAGTGCGCGCGGTTCCATCGAGGAGTCGCGTGGCGCTGGCCGCTTCACTCTGCGGCGTTCGGGGGGGTCCAGAACACGGCCGATAGCACGATGGTCAATACTTGGACGGCGGCGATCAGGATGACGCAGGCGGGCCATCCGCCGCGGCTCCAGAAGGGTCCCGGCATGGCTGAGCCGAAACTGCCGCCGGTGTAGTAGAACGTCACGTAGAGGCCCACCGCGGCGGCACGCGCCTCGCGCGCCACCTTGCCGACGTAACTGGCTCCGGCGGAGTTGGCGATGAACACGCCGGTGCAGCAGAGCGCCAATCCCAGCATGACCACCGGGATGCGATGCACGAGGGTCAGCAGGATCCCGAGGGTGCCGCCTGAGAAGGCCAGCAGCAGGGCGGCGCGGTGGCCCAGGCGGTCGATGGAGCGGCCCGCCACGGGCGTGATGACGGCGCCGACGAGGTAGACCACAAAGAGCAGCGCGAGCGCCTGCGTGCTGAGCCGGAACGGCGGCGCGGCGAGATAGAAAGTGATGTAGGTGAAAGTAGACAGCAGCGTGAACATCACGCAGAATGCCACGGCGTAAGTGGCCAGCAGTTGCGGATTGCGCAGATGGCGCAACATGGGACGCAGGGTGGAAGAGCCGCGCCGGGCCCGCACGAAGCGCCGTCCGGCTGGAAGCCACGCCCAAATCGCCGCACTCCCGAACAGGTTGAAGACGCCCAACACGACGAACGACCAGCGCCACGAAGTATGCGCCGCCACTACGCCTGATAGCATGCGGCCGGCGAATCCGCCGACCACGGTTCCGGTGACATACGCCGCGACGGCCGCGCCGCCCCCGGTTTCCCACTCCTCGTTGATATAGGCGATGGTAATGACGAAGATGCCCGGCGTGAAGACGCCCTGCCAGAAGCGCCAGAAGATGAGCTGGGCGAGATTCTGCGAAGTGGCCGCCAGGATGGTCGGAAGGACCAGTAAGAAGGCCGAAGGTACGATCACGCGCTTGCGTCCCAACCGGTCGCCGAGAGCGCCGGCGAGCGGTCCGGCAAGCGCCACCGCCACGGTGGATGCTGTCACCACCAGGCTGACCCTCGCCGCCGAGGCGCCAAACTGTGCGGCCAGCATCGGTAGCAGCGGCTGCGGAGCGAAAAGCGTGAGGAAGGCGCAGAAGCCCGCGCACACCACCGCCGCAGTGCGCGTCGCCGATTGACCCCCTTGCGGCGGATGGTAGACCGCCGCGGAAATAGACATGCCTTTTTATTCTATGTGCATCGGGGACAAAGCGGCCCGGCAACCGTCCGCGGTCTCCATTCGCGCTATGCTTGTGTCGAATGGAGGGCTTGTGAAGGCTTCCCCCGGGCTATGCCGCGCTGCCGTCCTGGTGTGCCTGGGCGCGTCCGCCTGGATTGCGCCTGCCCTGGCCGCGGACAAGGACCTCATCGAACTGCAGCGCCAGGTGGCGGTGCTTTCGGAACAGGTCCGAACGATGCAGAACGCCGTGGCGCTCTTGCAATCGGGCGTCGATCAAAAACTGGGCGCGCAAGATTCGCTGCTGCGCCAGGCGCTCGAGACGGTCAACCGCATCCATACCGAGAGTGCCATGGCTGCCAAAACCTATGGGGATCAGCTCAATCAGCAGGAACAGAAGATCGCCGCGCCGGTGGCCGCGTTGAACGCCAAGATCGACCAGATGCTGGCGGCGTTTTCGGCGTCGCAGGAGAATATCGGTGAGATGAATTCGCGCCTGGGCAAGTTGGAGCAGCAGATCGTGGATATGAGCAACACGATTAAGGCGCTGCAATCCGTGCCCACGCCGCCTCCGCAAGCCGCCGGCGGTCCGCCTCCCGGCGTCACCGCGCAGAGCCTTTTCCAGGACGCTTCACGGGACGAACTTTCCGGCAAAGACGGCCTCGCGTTGCAGGGGTATACCGATTACCTGAAGTATTTCGGCGACACGCAGAAGGCGGCCGAGGCGCAGTTCCACATCGGCCAGATCCTGATGCGACAGGGCAACACCGAACATGCTATCGACTCGTTCGACGCGGTGATCGGCCAATTTCCCAAAAGCACCGTCGCGCCCGACGCTCTGTATGCCAAGGCCCAGGCATTGAAGAAGGAAGGCCAGCGGGCCGAAGCTACGCAGGCGCTGCGCGACCTGGTGAAGCAATATCCCGACTCCGACGCCGCCGGCAAAGCCAAAGCCGATTTGACCGCACCGCCGCGCGCCCCGAAGAAGTAACCTCAGAGAATCCCTATGACGAAAACGGCCCTACTGATTGCGCTCGCGATTTTCACGGTGAGCTTCGCCGCGATTTGGATCGCGGCTATCCTGCGCGAGCGCCGCACCGGCGCGCGGCACGCCTTGCCATCGCTGCTCGAAATGGCCATCGGCTTCGGGGCGAATTTCCTCGATACCCTGGGCATCGGCTCATTCGCCACGACCAGTTCGGCATATAAGTTGGCCGGTCTGGTGCCGGACGAGCAGATCCCCGGGACGCTGAACGTCGGCCACACGTTGCCGACGGTGGTGGAGGCGTTCATTTACATGGCGGTGGTGCAAGTGGATCCACTGACGCTGGTGTCGATGCTGGCGGCTTCGGCTTTAGGCGCGTGGCTGGGTGCGGGAATCGTGAGCAGTTGGCCGCGGCGGAAAATCCAGATCGGGATGGGCGGCACGCTGTTGGCGGCGGCGATCCTGATGACGCTCTCGATGCTGAACTTCCTGCCCGGCGGCGGCGATGCACTGGGCTTGACGGGTGTGCGCCTGGCGATCGCCGTGGCGGGCAACGCCATGCTGGGCGCGCTGATGACGCTGGGCATCGGACTGTATGCGCCGTGCATGGTGCTGATCGCGCTGATGGGCATGAATCCCAAAGCGGCGTTTCCGATCATGATGGGATCGTGCGCGTTCCTGATGCCCGTGGGCAGCATACGGTTTATTCGCACGGGCCGCTACAATCTGAAGGCCGCCCTGGGGCTGGCCATCGGCGGAATTCCGGGGGTGCTGCTAGCGGCGTACCTGGTGAAATCGCTGCCGCTCGGTGCGGTGCGCGTGCTGGTGGTGATCGTGGTGGTGTACACGTCGGCGATGCTGCTGCGCTCGGCCCGAGCGGAACACCGCAATAATCCGCACGCTTCCGCGCAACCGATGCGGCCTGCGCTCGAAGAAGAGTAACCGCCTTAAGCGAGCAGGCTGGAGAGGCTCCAGGAAGAGCCGGTTGGCAGGCGGAACTGCCGGCGGAACTGCCTGCCCACCGCGAAGGATCCACAGCTTGCGGCTACTTGTGGGACAGCCGCTTCCGCATGGCGCCTCCGCCTGTCAACGTTCTTCAGCGACTTCTAGCCGATCGAGAACAGCGGCTTTCCGAGCACGTCCCATCGCGGCGTAATGCCCAACCCGGGCGCCTTGCCCGTCGCCATCCGTCCGTTCTGCCGCTGCGGAGCGCCTTCCGCGATGCTCACGGTCACGTAGCTGTTGAAGTCCGTGGTGGTGAAAAGGTAACTGGGCGGCGTGCTGTGCGCCAGGTGGGCGATGGCGGCGGTGGCGATATCGCCCCCCCAGGTATCTTCGATGGTCAAGGCGATGCCCATGGACACGCAAAAATCGCGGATCTGCCGCGCTTTGGTCAGGCCACCGACTTTGGAGATCTTCAGGTTGATGACGTCCATGGCCTGATCGGCGACGGCTTCGGCTACCATGCCGAGCGAGTCCACTACTTCATCCAGCACGAAGGGGCGATTGGTGTGGCGGCGGACGGCCAGGCATTCGCGGTAACTGGCGCAGGGCTGCTCGATGTAAACATCCACGTCGCGCACGGCGTCGGCGACGCGGAGGGCCTGGTGCTGTGTCCAGCCGGTGTTGGCGTCGGCGATCAGCACGTCGCCGCGCTCGAGTCGGGCGGCGCACTGGCGGATGCGTTCGATGTCGGTGCCGGGGTCGCCCCCGACTTTGAGTTGAAA
>Ga0335085_10006581_pt1 | contig 18273 bp, 15 predicted proteins | sample Lox_Sample_45_FD_206712 | JGI IMG/M metagenome (GOLD analysis project Ga0335085, IMG submission 206712) | Soil microbial communities from Loxahatchee National Wildlife Refuge, Florida, United States - Lox_Sample_4.5 | ecosystem: Environmental > Terrestrial > Soil > Wetlands | place: USA...
AGCGCGACCGCCGACGCGGCCAGCGCGCCGGCGATCAGGCCGGCCGCCGCGACCGCGCCACGGTGGCGGACCGCGATCAGGTAGCCGAGCGACCCGGTGAGCACCCCGCCGATGACGCCGATCACGAAGAACCAGACGTCCGCCACGATGAAGGCGGTCGTCTCGGCGTTCACAACCACGGCGGTTCCGTGCCCGGCGACCCGCACGAGGACCCGCGGCGCCACCGCGCCCCAGGCGAAGCCCGCGGGTATCCCGAGGACGGCGGTGGCGGCCGTGGCGGCCGCGAAGACCGCGGCGGCGGTGCGCACGGTCCGCGCTCGTCGGCCTGGCGTGCCTGCCGGGGCCGCCTGGCCAGTCTCGGCTGCCGGGCGCACCTCGGCCGCCGGGTCCGGCCCCGCGGCCGCTCCGGGCCGGGCCGGCGGTTCGCCCCCGGGAGGGAAATGCGTGGTATCCGTGATGCTCCTTCTCTTAGGGTCTGGTCGAGTATCTCGACCTCGGAGATCGTGTACGCCACCATGGCTCAATTCTGGAGCACGTGCAGTCAGGCACACCCGAGGGACCTGGCGCGCCGGGCTGGGCGTTACGCGCCGCGGGCGCTGGCGGCGCGCAAGCGGGTGATCGGGCTGCCTGCCGTCTCCCGGCCGGTCTGGCCGGGGACGGACCGGCGGGCGAGCTGGAGTATGGCCTGTATCACGTGGTCGGCGGGTCCTAGGCCGGTCCGCCACCGAGCCTCGATGTGCACGGGGGGCAGCGTGGCGGCTGTGTCAAGCTGGACGAGTTCGCCTGCGCTCAGGTAGCGGGCCGCCGCCAGCGAGGGCAGCAGCGCCACCCCGCGGCCGTGGGTCAGCATCCGCAGCAGGGCGCCCAGCGATCCGGTGACCATGCCGATCGGCGCCCGGTGGGTGAGATCGCGGCCAAACTGGTCGACCAACATCTGCGTCGTGCACCCGGGCTCGGCGATCAGGAACTCCGTGGCCAGCAAGGCATCCACCGTAACCAGGCGGCGGCAGGCCAGAGGATGCTCCGGGGCCGTGACCAGGACCGTCTCGTCCTCCCCGACCACCGCTTGCGGGCCGGTGGCGGCCGCCCCATTGTCGAACAGGAAGATCAGATCCAGTTTGCCGGCATCCAAGTCGGCGGTGAGCCGCGCCCGGTTGCCCACCGACAGCGCCACGTCGGCCTCGGTGCCCGGGCCGCCCGCGCCGTAGCCCAGCGCGGCCAGGATGTCAGGTAGCCATTCGCTGGCCAAGGTCTCGAGGCCGCCCACCCGCACGCTCGGCCTGGCCCGCACGGCGGCCCGGCGCATCCGGTTGTCCAGGTCGAGCGACTCCCTGGCGTACGGCAGCAGCCGGTTGCCGGCCTCGGTCAGCGTGGTACCGGACGTTGTGCGGTTGAGGACCCGTACGCCGAGTTCACGCTCGAGCGAGCTGATCTGAGCGCTGAGGCTGGACTGGGCGTAGCCCAGATGCTCGGCCGCCGCCGAGATGCCGCCGAGGTCGGCGACGGCCACGAATGCACGAAGGCAACGTGAATCCACTAGCCCATGATGCCATCGGATTTTCCGTTAACGCCATCGGCAAAGCCCGTTGGCGGTTCCGGTGGCCGTCCGCGAGCCTGACGGCATGGCTATCACCAGACGCACTCGCGCTCACCCATCCGGCGAGAACGCCGGCCCGCGGCATCCAGCGGGCCGCCGCGCCCGCTTCCTCGGCATCGTCGTGGGCAACTTCATGGTCCTGCTCGACGTCTCGATCCTGAACGTCGCGCTGCCTGACATGCGCCATGATCTGCACGCGTCAGCGGCGGCGCTGCCATGGGCCGTCGACGCCTACACGGTGGTCTTCGCCGGCCTGCTGATGGCTTCCGGGGCACTCGCCGACCGGTGGGGCCCCCGGCGTGTCTACCGGGCTTCGCTGACCGGGTTCGCGGTGATCTCTGCGCTGTGTGCCGCCGCACCCAACGTGGGCGCGCTCATCGCCGGGCGTGCCCTGCTCGGCGTGGCGGCGGCCGGACTGGTCCCGTCCTCCCTGGCCCTGCTGGCCGCGCTGTACCCGGATCCGGCCCGACGGTCCCGCGCCGTCGGCGCGTGGGCGGCCGTCAGCAGCGCTGGCCTGGTGGCCGGCCCGGTGCTCGGCGGTGCCCTGGTGGCGGCGGGCGGATGGCGGCTGGTGCTGCTCGTCAACCCGCCGATCGCGCTGGCCGCGCTGGCCGGGACCCGGGCGCTCAGCGCCCACCGCCCGGCGTCGAACCCGCCCATCGACGCCCTGGGCCTGGGCCTGTCCGTCATCGGCCTGGGCTCGCTGGTGTTCGGCTTGATCGACGGGGGGACGTCCGGCTGGTCGCGGCCGGCACCGCTGGCCGCCGTAGCCGTCGCCGTGGCCGCCATCGGCTTGCTCACCGTGTCCGAGCGGCGGTCCTCCTCGCCCATCCTTCCTCCGTCCCTGCTGAAGCGGGGGCGGGTGAGCGCGGACCTGGTCGCCGGCGGGGTGGCCTCGCTGGTGTTCTACGGGGTGCTGTTCGCGCTCACGCTCTGGCTGCAGACCGAGCGGGCGCTCACCCCGCTGCAGACCGGGCTCTTCTTTCTCCCGATGACCCTGCCAATGTGCATCATGCCGCTGTACGCCGGCCGCTTCGTGGTCAGGTTCGGTGCCCGGCCGGTGATCCTCGCCGGCCTGGGCGCCGATGTGCTGTCCGGCATACTGATGGCTTTCGCCGGGCGGCACGCCTCGCTGGGCTGGATCGTCGCGGCGGAAGTGGCACTGGTGCTGGGCAGCACGCTCGCCATCCCCGGGGCCACCGCCGACATGTCGACGGCCGCGCCGAAGCACCTGGCCGCGACCGGGCAGGGCACGCTCAACGCGGCCCGGCAGGCCGGAGCGGCCCTGGGCGTGGCCATCCTGGGCACGATGGCTTCACTGCGCGCCGGCGGCCTGGTCCTTGCCGGTGGCGCTCTCCTCGCGGTGATCGTCGTGGCGATCACCCACCGCGTTCAGCTCACCTCAACTCCGGCGGCGGCCGACCCGGCCACGGCGCCCTCGAGCGCATCGCACTCCTGAGCGCCGCCGCTGACCGCAGTCCCTGACCGTCCCCCTGACCGCAGCCGCCATTACGCACGGCCGCTGCCCTTCGTGAGTGGCTGCTCGTCTTCCGGGCCGACTGCGTGCCTCCGGGCCGGCTGGCTGTCTTCCGGGCCGGCTGGACGATGCGGAGTCGTCCCCGTCCATCCGGCCCGCGCCAGTGCCGTCGTTTCCCCCGCTCCGCGGGTAATCGACTGCCTGGACGGGCCGGCCCCAGGGGGGCCCAGGGGGTCTACTCCCGCGGGGCCACCGATATCGGACGCGGAGACCACGCGTGGGTAGCCAGCCATTAAACGAAAAGCGTTAGCCTGGACCAGGAACTGATATTTACCTGGACCGGAAACCGGACAGCGGGATCCTTATTCCAGACGTTGCGGCGAAAACCCCGAATTGGGTCCCGGGCTCAGCATATGGCGTTGACGCACCATCGGGACTACCGTAGCATTTGACGAGTGAGCCCATATCTGGGTCTGTTGGTCTAATTCACAAGCCTATTCCGCCGTGGACGTGCACGGCGGATGACGTGGCCGGCCCAATTCCTTAACGCTAATTTAACATCGCCGGGACTTATTACCCGGTAGCTGACCGGCATTGTTTTATGCGACACTGACGGCAACAGCTAACGACTGAGAGCCGTCACATTTAGGGACACCGAATCGCATGTTCATCCGGCCCTGCAACGCGAACGGTTTTCCACCGATGATCCCGATGATCCCAGCGAATCCTGACCGCCGGGCAGATCACAAGCCCGCTGTTCCCCCTTCTCCGGTATCTGGCGGAACCAGCAACTCACACGGGCCAGCGCCTCCGGGCGGGACGGCCCCGGAGCGCCGCGGCCATGATCGCTCTGTCAGCCATCGGGGGTGTGACATGGACCTGACTTTACTGCGGACGTGTCTTGCGGTGTACCGCACAGGGTCGCTCACCAGGGCCGCCCGGGAACTGGGGCTGTCCCAGCCCGCGGTGACGGGGCAGCTGCGCGCCCTGGAGGCAAAGCTCGAACAGCCGCTTTTCCTCCGGGTGCCCCAGGGCGCGGTACCGACTGAGGCCGCACACGAGCTGATCCGGGAGACGGCCGAGCCGCTGGACAAACTGGAATCGGCGCTCCGGCGCCGGCTGACGCCGGAGCAGCTGAGCGATCGCACGGTCCGGCTCGCCGGCCCGACAGAGATCATCACGGAACGGATCCTGCCGGCGGTCGCCGACCTGATCGTGGACGGGCTCCGGCTGCAGGTCAGCTTCGGGCTCACCGACGACCTGATCGCCGGACTGATCAACGGCCTGTATGAACTGGTTATAGCGACGCGCCAGCCCCGGCACGGGGCGATCGTGTCCACCCCGCTGATGGACGAGGAATTCGTGCTGGTCGGGTCGCCGGACTGGGCCGCGCGGATCTCCGCGCCTACGCTCAGCGGGCAGGGGGCCGAGGCGCTAGCCGGCGTCCCGATGATCTCTTACTCCGGCAACCTGCCGATCATCAGGCACTACTGGCTGACGGTATTCGGCCAGCCGCCCACGCTCACGGCCCGGGTTACGGTCCCGGACCTGCGGGCAGTGCTGGCCGCAGTATGCGCCGGTGCCGGGGTATCGGTGCTGCCGAGCTACCTGTGCACGGATGACATCGGCAGCGGCAGGATCACCATCCTGCACCCGGTGGAACTGCCCCCGCTGAACACGTTGTTCCTGGCCACCCGGGCGGATGCGCGGCCAAGCATGAGCCTGACGGCGCTCAGGTCGCACCTGCTGGTAAAGGCCCGGCTGTGGCACTGATGATCGCTCGGGCCAGTTCCGGCGCTGACGCCGGATTCTGCCCAGTGAGCACCGGGCCGTCCCGGACGACGCGGGGCTTGAACGGCTCGCCAAAGGAAGGCGCGGCGCCGTGCCGCTGGAGTTCGCCGGCCAGCGAGAACGGCAGCAGGCCGTCCAGTGCGAGCAGTCGCTCCTCGGCAGGTGCGGCGGCGGTGACGGCGCGGCCGGCCAGCAGCCCGCGGCCGTCGGCCGCGTACACGCCCAGTAGGCCGGCGACCCCGTGACCGCACGCCGCGACCATTCCCCCGGCCGCCACCACCGCGCCGGTGAAATCGGTCAGCATCCGGTCGGCGGCGAGGTCGAACAGCGCGCCCCCGCCGCCGGCGTACACCACCAGGCTGAAGTCGCCAGCTGAATAGTACTCAGCGCGGCGAGTGCGGACCAGGCTCGCGCGAACGGTGTCATCGGCGAGAAACTGCCGCTGCACCGGGTCGGACTTGTCCACCCCGCCGGGCTCCGGCTGCCCCTCGCGGGTGCTGATCGCCACGACCTGCCAGCCGGCCCGGGCCATGGCCAGCCATGGATACGCCGCCTCCGGGAGCCAGTAGCCCGCCCTTCTGCCGTCACCCAATCGGCCAGCGGAAGTGAGCACCACAGCGGCGCGGGTCCTCGGCATACCGGTAATCCTCCAGCATCTGGGCCTAGCGGTGATTCCGGCGGAGAAGCGGCGCGCTCAGGGAGCGGTCCCGGTAGGGGCAGGCCATTCCGCAGGGACGCTCAGTAACAGTTTACATTCGCGTGGTAACTGCACCCTTCATATCCTATCGCAGCCGCTATCGGTTGCACATTGCCACAAGAAAAGCTGATAGCCCCCCAATCCCCGCTTATTTGAAGCACCGATGGCCGGCTGGTTTAGTTCAAAGCGCCTGGCATAATGCCGGGACTCAGCGATCCTGGTAGCAATAATTGGCCATCGGAAGGCGGTATCAGCATGACGGCCATCGAATCGATCGCGGTACTTGGTTATGAGAAGGTGAGCGAGCAGGATTCCATCACCCCGCTGGAGATCTTCCGGGGTGCCGCCCTCGCCGTCACCGGCCAGATCGCGCCCTGGCAGCGTGAGGTGCCACCGGGCAAACTGGACGTGAAATTCGTGTCCGTCAAGCCCGGGGTCGTGACCATGCAGATGGGCACGCAGGTGGTGCCGGATATGGCCCTGGAAGACGGCGAAATGTTCGACATCCTTTACGTCCCCGGCGGCGTCGGTTCTGGCGCGGTAGCCACCGATGAGCGAATCCTCAACGTGATCCGGCGGCACCACGAGGCAGGAAAGGTCATCGCGGCCAACTGCTCAGGGGTCGGCATCATCACCCGGGCCGGCGTTGTCGGCGACACACCGGTCACGTGTGTCGCGGCGGTGGCGCGCGGGCTGCGCTCGGAAGGTGTCAACGTGCCTGCCGCCCGCAGGATGTGGATCGGCCGCCCGGAGCAGCGGATCTGGACATCGACCGGGTCCTATGGCGTGCACGGCGGCGCGGTCGCCCTCGTCGCGCATTACCTGGGCCGGGAGATCGGCACGATCGTGTCGATGATGTTCGACACTCTCGGCGGCCTGGGCGATGTCATCTACGAACTGACCGGGCCGGAGTTCTACGCGCACGACGAACTCGAAGCGACGTTCCAGGACTACTTCGAGAGCATGCTCCTGCCGCAGCCGGCCGGCGACCCGGAGCGGCCGGGCCCGAACGGCACAAGCCCCGCGGCAAATGGCATGGCGAACGGCAGGCCTGTCGCGATCGCGGCACCCGGCTGACCGGCCGCCCGTCACCACTCACAGAAAGAGATTCGCCATGCCAGCCGGCTACCGCCAGGGAACGACGCCTGTCCAGTTCCGGGAAATCAACTGGATCAGGGGTGCACTGCAGACGGCTCTTGCCCTTGAGCATTCGACGATGCCGCTGTATTCGGCGGCCATGTACTCGCTGGAAGTACAGAATTATCCGTCCTACAACCTGATCCGCAGTGTGCTCATGGAAGAAATGCTGCACATGGCGGCGGTCGGCAACATCCTGGCCGCGCTCGGCGGCTCGCCGCGGATCAAGGACCTGCAGCCCCGGTTCCCAGGCCCTGGCCTGCCGGGCCAGGTCGCCCCGGACCTGTTCTGCGTCCTGGCCCCGCTCTCATCCCGCCAGCTGCAGAACCTGATGCGCATCGAGACGCCGCTGTACCTGCTGCCCAGGCGGCTGCAAGGCGCCGCGTACGCCACGGTCGGCCAGTTCTACGACGCGATCCGGGCGGCGGTGACGGCCAACGCGGCCGCGGTACGCCAGGCGGTCGCCGAAGGCGGCCCCGCCAACCAGGTCGGCGGCAACCTGGGCTACCGGTCGATTGTGCCCCGCCGCGGCGCTGATCCGGTCGAGGAGATCCTCCGGGCCATCGACATGATCACCGAGCAGGGCGAGGGCAGCGGCGCCCGCCTGCAGACGGGGCGCGACTTCCAGAACGACCATTCCCACTACGCGCGATTCGCTGAACTGCGCTACGGCCGGCGGTACTCCGCTCCCGCGGGGGCGCCCCCGCTGACCCGGGAATCCGAGGAGAGCTACTTCCGCGGCGACGAAATCACCCCGCCGGTGGTGATCAACACGCTGGCCGTTCCCGCGGACGGTTACGCCACGATCCTGACCGGCGACCCCCAGTCCGCGATGGTCAGCCAGGAGCTGAAGTCGTTCGACGCCGCCTACACGGCGATGATGGTCGCCCTGGACGACGCATGGAAAGGGGCGCCGGAGCAATCGTGGCCCAGCCTGGGTGAGGCCGTCATGCAGATGAACGAGATGCGGGTCCTGTCCTGCTTCAACATCATGCGGTACCAGGTTCCGCCGGACCTCATCGACCGGCTGGCCACGCTGTACCCGGCCGGATACCAGACGATGGCGGCCTATACCGACCTGAGCCAGCCGGTTTTCTACGGGCCCAGGTTCATCAACATGGCCGCCGCTTGAGCAGCACTCTTCAGGCCGCCCCGGACTCAGCGGGCCCGGATATGCGGCCGCTTCACCGCCGGCTGATATTCCACGATTCGGCAAAGGAGAAGAAATTGATCACGGTGACTGCCGTCCAGCATGTCCGGCCCGGGAAAGAAGCCACACTGGACGCGCTGATGCGCGGCCTGAAGGCCGACATCGAGGCCAACGAACCGGGATGCCTGCGTTTCGACTACCTTCGCGCCGACGGAAAGGCGAACATCCGCCTCGTCTACGAACAGTACCGGGACGCGGTTTCGTTCGAGTACCACAAGAACACCGGCTACCTGCGCACGTTCATCCCGGCGCTGCTTGACTGCCTGACCGAGCCGCCGGCGGTCACGACCTACGACGACGTTCTGGCTCCGCGCCGGCAGCCATCCTTTTTCCACGTCGGGATGGTGGTGACCGACCTGGAGCAGGCCGTGCGGCACTATCGCGACATCCTCGGCATCGAATTCACCGAGCCGGCCGTGTTCGACATTCCGCGGCTGGAAGACCCGTTCCCGCATCCGTTCAAGATGACCGCGGTCTTCTCACGCACGGAACCGCCCTATTACGAGCTGATCCAGGCCGAGGGGGACGGAATCGTCTCGGCCGCTCAGGCGGGCAAGATCCTCTATTACGGCGTCTGGGAGCCGGACATGGCAGGACGGGTCAAGCGCCTGGAGGAACAGGGAGTCGGGATCGACGCGGCGTTCCGCATGGACAGCGATTCCACGCCCTTCGCGCTCATTACCGCACCCGATCTGCTGGGCACACGGATCGAGTACGTCAGCACGGATGACATCGGGCCCATCGAGGAATGGGTCCGGACGGGCCGTTATCCAGGCGGGATCGGCGCCTGACCGCGGCCAGCCTCCAACGCGGGCCGCCAGGCATCGCGACGGTACAGGGCACGAATGGAGGCCCCTCCCCGGCGGACCGGGGGAGGGGCCTCCGGCCTGCGGTGGCCGGGGCGGCGCCCGGCCCGGTCAGTTCTCCCGGTCGCGCAGCGCCTCCACCACCAGTTCGGCGGTCCTGGGCGCTGACGCCGGGTTCTGGCCGGTCACCAGCCGGCCGTCGGCCACCACGTTCTCGGCGAAGTTATCCGCTTTGACGAACGTGGCTCCCCGCTCGACCAGTGCGCTTTCCAGAGCGAACGGGACGGTGTCGATGAGACCGACCGCGGTCTCCTCCTCATTGGTGAACGAGGTCAGCCGCTTACCGTGCACCAGGTAGGAACCGTCGTCCAGCCGGAGGTTCACCAGGCCCGCCGGGCCGTGGCAAACCGCGCCGACCACGCCGCCGTTCGCGTAGACCGTCGCGGCGAACTTCGTCAGTTCCTCGCTGTCCGGGAGATCCCACATGGTGCCGTGGCCCCCGACGTAGAAAACCGCGTCGTAATCGGCAGCGTCGAGTTGGTCGGGGGTGGGGGTGCTGGCCAGCCGGGCACCGTGCTCGCGCAGGAAGCCGGCCACCACGGCGTCGCCCGGCTTGACGCCGTCCCGCGGTGGCTCGCCGCCCTGGACCGAGACGAAGTCCACCTCGTAGCCGGCCTCGGAAAAGACCCGGAACGGGTGGGCCGCCTCGGGCACGTAGAACCCGGTGCTGCGGCCCGTGTCCCCCAATTCCTCGTGGCTGGTCAGAACGAGCAGGATTCTTGACATGGCAGATGTTCCTTTCTGATTTTCCGTGGGAAAGCCCCGCCGTGGGCCGGCGGGGCTGGCGCGGATCAGGACGCCGGCCGCAGCCCGCTCAGCCGGCTGCGAGCAGGGGCAGATCGCCGAGCTCGAGCCTGCGGACGCCAGCCCGGGCAGCGTCGGCGAGATCATGTGCCGTGTGATAGCCCCACATCGCCCAGTGCGCCGACGCACCGGTGGCGGCTACCGCGGCCACGTTGGCCAGGTTGTCGTCGACGAAGGTCACCGTGGCGGAGCTGACACCGTGCCGGGCGCACAGATCGCGCACCGCGTCGGCTTTGCGCCCGCACTCGCCGATCACCTCGGCCACGGCGTCACCGAGCCCATGGTGTTCCAGGATGGCCCGCACCGAGCTCTCGTCCTTCGCGGTAACCACGGCCACTTCTCCGGCCCGGTCCCGCAGCAGCTCCGCTATACCGGGGTACACGGTGTGCAGGTCGAGCCAGAAGGACGGCTCTTCCTCCCGGCACCGTTGCCTGGCCCCGCTAGCCCCGCGGCTGAACTCCCGGACGTACGCCCTGGCGATGGCGCGGAACGCCGTCTCGAACTGCGGCCGCGTGGTGATACGGGCCGCCGCGGGCCGGTGCGCGACCAGGAAATGCTCCAGCAGCCGCGCGAAGCCCCGGATGTTGCGGAACCGGTCCACAAATCCCCGCGGCATCGCCGTCAGCTGGGAGCTGACGGCGACGCGCGGGCTGGGCGGGTGCACGCCCAGCCAGGTGACCAGGGCACACTCCTCCAGGGCGTCACAGACGACGCCATCGAAGTCCATGATGAGCCTGGGGGCGGCCATTACGCGGGCAGTTTCTCGCGCGACAACTGGGCGGCGGTGACGAACACCGCTCGCATGAATGCTCCCACGTAGCCGTAATAGGAGCAGGTGATGATGTTGCCGTCCACGATGACGTCGCTGTCCACCACGTCGGCCCCGGCGTTGATGACATCGTCCCGCAGACCGATATACGCGCACGCTCGGCGGCCGCGGAGCACACCGGCACTCACCATGATCCATGGGCCGTGGCACAGGCCGGCGACGACCCTGCCCTGCTCGTCCATCGCGCGGACGAACTCCAGTACGCCCCGGTCCTGACGGACCCGGTCCGGCGCCTCGTGACCGCCGGTGAGGATGACCGCGTCATAGTTCGCCGGGTCGAGCTGGCCGAAGGAGATGAGTGGCTGGGCCGTCTTGTCCATCGGCAGCGGAACACCGTACTTGCCGGTAGCCGGTGCCCCGTTCTTCGTGGCCACGTCGACATTCCAGCCCTCTTCGAGCAGGCGGTAGTAGGTGTATATGACATCGTGGTCCTGGAATCCAGGGCCGGTGATAATGACAGCGTTTTGCGGCATGGCTCGGTACCTCACTTTTCTTGTCGGTGCAACACGAACGAGAAATGTGGCCGATGAGCTTACAGCTGGCTTTTACTCACCGCGCGCGATGCACAGGTAGATTTTTTCGGAGTCGGCCGCCTGGCCATGGCCGCCGGTGAGAATATTCAGCTCGGAATAAATGACGCCGGACATGCATAGCGGGACGTAGAAGATGTCGCTGCTGCGCCGCCGGTAGTAGATATCCATACCGGTACGGAGCTCGAATCTGAAACGTCCGTCGGGAGTACGCTCACGCATCCGCGTGTTCCGGAGGTAGGAGACCGGCCGCATCGGGAATTCCGGCGCGGCAAGCGCCTGGGACTCGTAGGAGGCGCCGGCCCGGCTGTAGTCGTCCCGCAGGCGCAGCAGGTCGAACTTGTTCCGCGGTGCTTCGACCTCGATGAGTTCCAGCGGCTCATCCCCGACGTTGCGGGTCGAGTGGAACGCACCAGCCGCGATGCGCAGAATCGTGCCGGGCCCCACGCTGAATTCGCTGCGCAGCCCGCTGGCCACGCCTCGGCCGCCGAGGCAGATGAGGTAGGTCAGCTTACGCGGATGGGCATGCAGCGACGTGGCATGCGGAGGATCAATGTGCAGGCTCCAGAAATCGAAATACTCATCGACGTAAGCCCGGTATTCGTACCCCCATGGCTTAGGGATTACCTGGTTGAGTCTCGTCTCCGCATCGAATTGCTCATTTTCTGCTCGGGCGCCGGCCCGCACGATCCGGTTGAGCTCAGCGATGTCGGCCGGGCCAGCCTCTAGGCATGCCGACCGATACGGCATGCGCGCCGCGCCAGAACGAGTCACGGCACCTGCGAATGTAACGGTCAATGTCTGACTCCCTGCGTCGAACGTAATACGATGTGCAGTTCGTACGAAATGAACTAAACAGGACTCCCGGCGAGGGATCAAATAAGCAGATATAGGGGCACTATCAGCACACTTTGCGCACCGGGGCCGGGATGCCGCATGGGGAAGCCGTATTCGCCCGGACGGACGGCCGCGGGCCGGGAAATTTGGAGCACGCCGCATTCCCGCGCGGGAATGCGGCGTGCTCTGGCCGGTGTGACTAGCCGGAATGACGTACGGTCCCGTACGCCGCGAACGACTGCCGGTCACCGGTCCAGGCGCCGCGAGGGACGACGGCCTCAATCTCGGCGAGGTCGGCGTCCGACAGCGCGATGTCCGTGGCGGTCGCGTTCTCCTCCACTCGCTTGGGACTCGTGGTGCCGGGGATAGGGACGACGTCCGCGCCCTGAGCGAGCAGCCAGGCGAGGGCCAGCTGGGCAGTGGTCACGCCACGGTCCGCCGCCAGGCGGCGGAACTGGCTGGCCAGGGCGAGGTTGCGATCCCGGTGCGAGCCGGAAAAGCGGGGGTCACGGCCGCGGAAATCACCGGCCCCGAACGTCTCGGGTACGGGTGCATCGGTAAGGAAGCCGCGGCCGAGCGGGCTATAGGGCACCAGGCCGATCCCCAGGCGACGGGCCACCGGGATGACGTCGTCCTCGGGCTCACGCCACCACAGCGACCACTCGAACTGCAGGGCGGTGATCGGATGGACGCCGCCGGCACGCTCGATCTCATCGGCGCTGCACTCCGAGATACCCAGGTGACCCACCTTGCCCTGGGCGACGAGGTCGGCCATCGCCCCAATCGTGTCTTCGACCGGGACCGCGCGATCGACCCGGTGCAGGTAGTACAAGTCGATGTAGTCGACGCCCAGACGGGTCATGGACGCCTCGCAATAGGCGCGGACGCGTTCGGGGCGACCGTCGAGGCGGACACCGTCCGGTTCGCGCACGATGCCGAATTTCGTCGCCAGCGTCACCTGATCACGGTGACTGGCGAGCGCCCGGCTGACGAGCCGCTCGTTATGCCCGCTGCCGTAGCTCTGGGCCGTGTCCCAGAAGGTGACACCCAGGTCGAGAGCCCGGTGCAGCGCCGCGAGCGATTCGTCATCGTCCGCCGGCTGATATCCCTGTGACATCCCCATGCAGCCCAGTCCGAGGGCCGGGACGGCAAGGCCGTCAGGTCCGATAGTGCGCTTGTTCATGATGGCGAGCGCGGATCCATCCAGGGCCGCGCTCGTCCCCCTTTCCGTGATGGGCGGTTCAGTACCGGACGTTCGCATGCCCGGCCGTGGACCATTTCTGACGCCACCGGCCCGGCCACTTCATGCTGCCCAGTGCCGTCGGCGCGAACAAATAGGCAGACCTGAAGACGGTCATCAGTTCGCTGATAAGCAGCGGCCACGACCGTTGCGCCTACAGCGGGCCGTCGTCGGGGACGTAGTGCCGGCTGCCGTCGGCCGGATCGGTCCAGACGCGCATGATCGTGCCGCTGGACGGGTCGCGGAACCGCTCTGGAGTGGGCACCCAGCCGGGCTGCGGCTCGGCCACTTGGGCGTGTCGGCGGCCCCATCGCGGCCGTCCCGCGCCGCCGGGAGCGTTCCCGCCGGACACGCCCGGCCCGGCGGTCCCGGCGGCGATGGGCGGCAGATCAGCCAGGGCCGCGGCGGCTTCGTCGGCGTAGGCGGCGGCCAGGACGACGCCGACCCGGCGGCGCAGTTCGTCCAGGCTGATCCGGCCGGCCGCGTAGTGCTCGCGCAGCAACGCGGTCAGCCGGTCGCGGTCGGCGTCCCCGATCAGCGACCGGGGCGCACCGGCCGCACCCCCGGGCGCGGTAGCTGGCATGCTCAGGCCGACGGGGTGACGACCACGGCGGTGCCGTAGGCCACGATCTCCGTAAGCCCCTGGCCGCCAATCTCGGATGAGTCAAACCGCATCGCGACCACGGCGTTGGCGCCGAGCAGCCTCGCGTTCTCGATCATCCGGTCGATCGCGTGCCGGCGGCTGTCCTCGAGCAGCTGCGTGTACTGCGTGACCTCACCCTGGCGCATCGCCTTGAATCCGGCGCCGACCGACTTGACCATGCCCATGCTCCGGACGACCAGGCCGAACGCCACGCCCAGATCCCGTTCGGTCGTCATGCCCGGCAGCGTGAACCCGGTGGTGACCGGAAGGGCCGACATCCCCGTTGATTCCGTCATGCCGCGCAGTACACAGGCCCGCCCGCACGGGTGTCAACGCGCCGCGCGTTTCCCCGGGCCGATGCCGCCGGGCGCCGCTGCGGGCGGCGGGCCAGCTCGCACCGGGCCACTCCCGGCCGGCGTAGCGCTAGCTGATGCAGGCGGGGCCGAGGAGTTGCTTCAGGTCACCCAGCAGGGCCGACGAGGTGGCGACGCGAAGCCTCTCATCGAGGCGCACCACGGTCGTCCGCTGGGCCCCGCGCAGCCGCAGGTGCACCTCCGTCGGCCCAGGATGGGTCATCAGCACCTCCTTGAGCTGCTCTACCACCGGCGGAACGCACCGCGTCACCGGCAGCGACAGCACGAAAGGGCCGCCGTCGCCTACCGACAGGTCCGGGACGGTCACGTCCATTGCGATCAGCTTCGGCACGTCGTCCCGGCGGTCGATCCGGCCCTTGACCGCGATGATCGCGTCCTCGGCGATAGAGGTCGCGTACAGCTGGTAGGTCGCCGGGAAGAAGAGCACTTCGATCGCTCCGGCCAGGTCCTCCAGAGTGGCCGCCGCCCACGGGTTGCCCTGTTTGGTCACCTTGCGCTGCACGCCGGACAGGATGCCCGCGACCTTGACCACTCCCCCGCTATCGTTACGCTCACCGCGGGCCCGTTCGGAAGAATCTTCCCCCGACGTGAGCAGGTCGGCCAGCGAGCAATCGGCCTCCCGGGCGAGCAGGTGCTCGACCCCGAGCAGCGGGTGGTCGGAGACGTACAGGCCGAGCATTTCGCGCTCGAAGCCGAGCCGGGTGGACTTGTCCCAGTCACCGTCGGGAATCGGCACGTCGAAGAACGCCTCGGTCTCGGCGTCCCCGCCGAACAGCGAGTCCTGGCCGATCGCCTCGTTGCGCTTGATGTCGATCACGGCGTCGACGGCCTGCTCGTGCACCATCACGAGGCCCTTGCGCGGATGATCGAACGAGTCGAACGCGCCGGCCTTGATCAGCGACTCGATCACGCGCTTGTTGCACACCACCGCGGGGACCTTGCGCAAGAAGTCGGAGAAGCTGGTGAACTCGCCCTTGGCCTTGCGGGTGGCCACGATCGCGTCGACCACGTTGACGCCGACGTTGCGGATCGCGGCCAGGCCGAACCGGACGTCCCGGCCGACCGCGGTGAACGTCGCCACCGACGAGTTGACGTCGGGCGGCAGCACCTTGATGCCCATCCGGCGGCACTCGCTCAGGTACAGCGCTGACTTGTCCTTGTCGTCCCCGACCGAGGTGAGCAGGGCGGCCATGTACTCGGCCGGGTAGTTGGCCTTCAGGTAGGCGGTCCAGTAGGACACCAGGCCATACGCCGCCGAGTGGGCCTTGTTGAACGCGTAGCCCGCGAACGGGACCAGGACGTCCCAGACCGCCTGGACGGCCTTGGCGGAGTAGCCCCGCTCCCGGCAGCCCTGCTCGAAGGGGACGTACTCCTTGTCCAGGATCTCCTTTTTCTTCTTGCCCATGGCCCGGCGGAGCAGGTCGGCTTGCCCGAGCGTGTACCCGGCCAGGATCTGCGCCGCCTTCTGCACCTGCTCCTGGTAGACGATCAGGCCGTAGGTGGGCTCGAGGATCTCGCGGAGGGGTTCTTCGAGCTCGGGATGGATCGGGGTGATCTCCTGCAGCCCGTTCTTGCGGAGCGCGTAGTTGGTGTGCGAGTTCACGCCCATCGGGCCGGGCCGGTACAGCGCGCCGACGGCGGAGATGTCCTCGAAGTTGTCCGGCTTCATCATCCGCAGCAGCGAGCGCATCGGGCCGCCGTCGAACTGGAAGACGCCGAGCGTGTCACCGCGGCCGAGCAGCTCATAGGTGGGCTTGTCGTCCAGCGGGAGGCTCAGCAGGTCGACCGTGATGCCCTGGTTCTTCTCGATCGCCGCGACCGCGTCGGCCATGATCGTCAGGTTGCGGAGGCCGAGGAAGTCCATCTTCAGCAGGCCGAGACCCTCGCAGGTCGGGTAGTCGAACTGCGTGATGACGGCGCCGTCGGCGTGCCGGGTCCACACCGGGATGTGGTCGGTGATCGTCTCGGCTGACATGATGACCCCGGCCGCGTGCACGCCGGGCTGCCGGATCAGCCCCTCGATGCCCTTGGCCGTGTCGATGACCTGCTTGATCTCGGCTTCGGCCTCGTACAGCTGGCGCAGCTCACCCGCCTCGCTGTGCCGGGGGTGGCTGGCGTCGAAGATGCCGGACAGCGGGATGTCCTTGCCCATCACGGCCGGCGGGAACGCCTTGGTGATCCGGTCGCCGAGCGAATAGGGGAAGCCGAGGACGCGGGTGGAGTCTTTGATCGCGGCCTTGGCCTTGATGGTGCCGTAGGTGACGATCTGCGCGACCTTGTCGGAACCCCACTTCTCTGTCACGTAGCGGATGACGTCCGCCCGGCCACGTTCGTCGAAGTCCACATCGATGTCGGGCATGGACACGCGCTCGGGATTGAGGAACCGCTCGAAGATCAGGCCGTGGACCAGCGGATCGAGGTCAGTGATGCCCAGGGCGTAGGCGACGATCGAGCCGGCCGCGGACCCGCGGCCCGGGCCGACCGCGACGCCGTGGTTCTTGGCCCACATGATGAAGTCCGCGACGACCAGGAAGTACGCCGGGAACCCCATCTGGCAGATGATGTCGATCTCGTAACCGGCCTGCCGTTTGCGTTCCTCGTCGTAGCCGTCGGGGTAACGGCGGTCCATGCCCTTCCACACCTCGGCGCGGAAGAGCGCCTCTTCGCTCTCGTAGCCCTCAGGGATGGGAAACCGCGGCATGAGGTTGACAAAGTCGAACATGCCGGTGGTGTCCACCCGGTCAGCGACCAGGAGCTGGCTGTTCCGGCAGCCTTCCTGCCAGACGTCGGAGGTGTCGGTGGCGTACATCTCGGCGGCGGACTTGATGTAGTAGCCGCTCCCGTCGAAGCGGAACCGGTCCGCGTCGGCGAGGGTCTTGCCGGTCTGGATGCAGAGCAGCAGGTCGTGCGAGGTGGCGTCGGGTTCCCGGGTGTAGTGCGAGTCGTTGGTGACGACCGGCGGGATGCGGAGTTTCCGGCCGATTTCTACCAGGCCGTCCCTGACTCTTCTCTCGATGTCGAGCCCGTGGTCCATCAGCTCCAGGAAGTAGTTCTCCTTGCCGAAGATCTCCTGGTATTCGGCAGCGGACCGGAGGGCCTCGTCGAATTGGCCGAGGCGCAGCCGGGTCTGCAGCTCCCCGGAGGGGCAGCCGGTGGAGGCCATCAGGCCGCTGGCGTGTTCGGCCAGGATCTCTTTGTCCATCCGCGGCCACTTGACCAGCCAGCCCTCCGCGTAGGAGCGGGAGGACAGCTTGAACAGGTTGTGCAGGCCGCTGGAGTTGCGCGCCCAGATGGTCTTGTGCAGGTACGCGCCGCTCGCCGAGACGTCGTCCTTCTTCTGGTGCGGCTGGCCCCACAGGATGCGCTTGGTGTTGGCCCGGCTTTCCGGGGCCACGTAGGCCTCGATGCCGATCACCGGGGTGATACCGGCGTCCTTGGCCTGGCGGTGGAACTCCGCCGCGCCGTACATGTTGCCGTGGTCGGTCATCGCGACATGGGTCATGCCGTGGCGCCCGACCTCTTTGAACAGCTCCTTCAGGCGGGCGGCGCCGTCCAGCATCGAGTATTCGGTATGCACGTGAAGGTGCGCGAACGGCTGGCCGGTTTTCCGGGCCCGACCGGACGGGGCGTTGCCGGACTGGGCCTGACCGGACGGGGCGTTGCCGGACTGGGCGTTGCCGGAGTGGGGCTCACCGGACTGGGCGTTGCCGGACTGAGGCTGACCGGACTGACCAGATTGACGGGCCGCGGGTTCCGCCATGGGACTGAGCCGCCTCCTTCGGGCATGCTTCGCGGAGCCCTTAAGCCTTCAGATCCGGCTCGGGCTGTGCGGGCACGCGTCATCGTTACCGAACGGTTTCCGGGGGGAAGGCGACGCATGCCGTACCCGTGCGCGTGAGGCTTGACTGCCCCTCGCAGCAGGCCTCCGTGCTGGCGATCTTTGCCTGGGGGGACCGCGCCGACCCGGTGATCCGAGCCTACATCGCCACCCCCGATCGGGGGTCCCGCACACGCCGGGTAGGGGTGGAATGGGGAGACTTTCCGCCCGGATCTGCCCGGGCCCAGGTGGCCGGGGGGCTGGACTGGCCGGAGCAGCCACGGCGGCCGGGATGCGCGCGGCGGCCCGGGAGCCGTGGCCGCCGGGGCGATTTGGGGCGGTGATCGGGCTTTGCCGGCTTCCCATTTCCGCGCCATCGCACAGCGGCTCATGGCAGCTTCCATTAACGGTTTCTCCTAACAAG
>Ga0335085_10006582_pt1 | contig 18269 bp, 20 predicted proteins | sample Lox_Sample_45_FD_206712 | JGI IMG/M metagenome (GOLD analysis project Ga0335085, IMG submission 206712) | Soil microbial communities from Loxahatchee National Wildlife Refuge, Florida, United States - Lox_Sample_4.5 | ecosystem: Environmental > Terrestrial > Soil > Wetlands | place: USA...
CGGGGCGGCGGCCGCCGCCGCCCGGGACACGGGGGGGATCCAGGAAATCCGGGTCGTCGTCAAGGGCGGTTATACTCCCGACACCATCCTCGTCCAGGCGGGCAAGCCGGTCCGCCTGATCTTCTACCGGGACGAGACCGCCGACTGCTCCGAACGGGTGGTGTTCGAGGCGTTCCACGTCGATCAGGCCCTGCCCGCCTTTCAGGAAACCGCCGTCGAGTTCACGCCCCGGGAACCCGGCGAGTTCCCGTTCCGTTGCGGAATGAGCATGCTGAAAGGACTGCTGGTGGTGGAGCCCGCGGGCGTCGAGCGCCGCGCGGCTCCTTCGCCCCACCCGGCTCATGGCTAACGCCCGCATCATCCTCCCCATCGAAGGGATGAGCTGCGCCTCCTGCGCCATCACGGTGCAGCAGGTCCTCGCGGCGCGTCCCGCCGTCACCGGCGCGAGCGTGAACTACGCCACCGGGCGCGCGGCCGTGGACTACGACGACGCCGGCGTCGGCATCGGCGACCTGGTACAGGCGGTGCGCGGCGCCGGCTACGACTGCGGCCTCGCCACCCTCACGGTGGCGATCCAGGATCTCCACTACGCCCCCACAGTCACCGCGCTCGAGAAAGCGGTCGGGCGGGTCCCCGGCGTGGTGAAGGCCACGGCGAACCAGGCCCTCGAACGGCTGACCGTGGAGTACGTGCCCGGCGTGGCCTCGGCTACCGCGCTCGAGGAGGCGGTGCGCGGCGCCGGATTCCGGGTGGCCGAGCCGGTGGCCGCGGAGGATCCGGTGGAGCGTGAGCGTCTGGCCCGGGCCCGGGAGGTCCGGGTGCTGGGGTGGAAGCTGGCGCTCGCGGGCACCGTGGCCGTCGTGGCGATGCTCGGCGGGATGCTGCTGATGGCCGACCGCCCCCTCGACACCTTTCACCGTTTCGACCTCCTCGGGCGGCTCCTGATGCCCGCGGCCGAGCGCCTGCGTGACGCGGTGCAGGGGCGCTGGCCCCTCGATCCCGCCTGGATCCGACTCGTCCTGGGCCTGCTCACCGTCCCCGTGATGGTCTGGAGCGGGGGGCAGTTCTACCGCGCCACGTGGAGCGGCCTGCGGCACCGGACCGCGGACATGAACACGCTGATCGCCGTGGGGACGGGGGCCGCCTTCCTCTATTCCGCCGTGGCCACCGTGGCGCCGGGGCTCTTTCTCGGCGCGGGGCGCCCCGCGGACGTCTACTACGAGGCCGTCTCCGCCATCATCGCGCTGATCCTCCTCGGCCGCCTGCTCGAGGCCCGCGCCAAGGGGCAGGCCTCGGCCGCCATCCGCGGCCTGGCCGCCCTCCGGCCCAAGACGGCCCGGGTCCGGCGCGGGACGGCGGAAGCGGACGTCCCCGTGGACGCGGTGGTGGTGGACGACCTCGTCATCGTCCGGCCCGGCGAGCGCGTGCCGGTCGACGGACGGGTCACCGAGGGCGTCTCGGCGGTGGACGAATCCATGCTGACCGGGGAGCCGATGCCGGTGACCAAGAAGCCCGGCGACGAGATCGTGGGCGGCACCATCAACACCACCGGCAGCGTGGTCTTCCGCGCCACGCGGGTGGGCAAGGACGCGGCACTCGGGCAGATCATCCGCCTGGTCGAGGACGCGCAGGCGTCGAAGGCCTCAATCCAGTCGCTCGCGGACCGTGTGGCCGGGGTGTTCGTGCCGGTCGTCATCGCGATCGCCATCGCCGCGTTCGTGGTCTGGTTCGATGCGGGGCCCGCGCCGGCCGTGCTCTACGCCGTCGTGTCCTTCGTGACGGTGCTGATCATCGCCTGTCCCTGCGCGCTCGGCCTCGCCACCCCCACCGCCATCCTGGTGGGGACGGGCCGCGCGGCCGAGCTGGGGATCCTCATCCGGGGCGGGCAGGCCATCGAGGGGCTCTCCCGCGTGCGGGCGGTGCTGCTCGACAAGACCGGGACGATCACGGAAGGCCGGCCGGCCGTGACCCACGTGCTCACGGCGAAAAAGAGCGACGGCACGCCGATATCGCCCGCCGATGTGCTGAAGTGGGCCGCGTCCGTGGAGCAGCGGTCGGAACACCCGCTCGCGGTGGCCATCCTCGACGCGGCCCGGGCGAAAGGAGTCTCCATCCTCTTGGTGGACAAGTTCGCGGCGATGGAGGGACGGGGCGTGCGCGGCACGGTGGACCGGCGGATCGTCGAAGTGATCTCGCTCCGCCACGCCCGCGAGCGCTCCCTGGACCTGGGGACCCTGGCGGCGGACGCGGACCGGCTGGCCGGGGAGGGCCGCTCGCCGGTGATCGTGGTCGTGAACAACACGGTCTACGCCATCATCGCGATCGCGGACCCCATCAAGCCCACCTCGCGCGACGCGGTGGCGGCGCTCCGGGCGCGGGGCCTGTCGGTGACGATGGTGTCGGGAGACTCGCGCAAGGCCGTGGAGGCGGTGGCGAAGGAGGTCGGGATCGACGATGTGGTCCCGGAAGTCCTGCCGTCGCAGAAGGCCGACCTGGTGAAGAAATTCCAGCGGGGGGGACGGCGGGTGGCGATGGTGGGCGACGGCCTCAACGACGCGCCGGCGCTCGCGCAGGCGGATGTGGGCATCGCGATCGGCACCGGGGCCGACGTCGCCCTCGAGGCGTCCGACGTCACGCTGATCCGGGGCGACCTGCGCGCGGTGGACACCGCGGTGGACCTGTCGCGCCGCACCCTCGCGACCATTCGCCGGAACCTGTTCTGGGCGTTCGTCTACAACGTGGTGGGCATTCCGGTCGCGGCGGGTGTACTTTACCCGACCACCGGACTGCTGCTGTCACCCGTGATCGCGAGCGCGGCGATGGCGTGGTCCAGCCTCTCCGTGGTCCTGAGCAGCCTTACCCTGCGCCGATACCAGCCGGCCGCCTGACGGGAGCGTGCATGCGGTACTTCCACCGGACCCACCTGCCCCCCGACGAGGTCCTCGCCGCCGCGCAAGCGTACTTCGGCGCGCATCTCGCGCCGTCGGAGGAAGCGCCGCGCCGCCGCGCCTTCGCGGGAGCGCTCGGCAAGGTCACCGTGGCGGCGCGGGCGGAAGGGGGGCACTATACCTTCGTCGACGTCACCACCGACCAGGTCAGTGAAGCCGAGCTGGACAAGGTGGCGAAGCGGTTCCTCGCCCTGATCCACCAGAAGGCGGAGCCCACGCACCGGCTCCGCGGCGCCTACTAGGCCGCGACCGCCGCCCGGTAGCCGGCGCGCTCGACGGCGGCGATCAGCTCCGCCGCGGACACCGACTCGCCGGACTCGACCTCGGCCACCCCTTGGGTCCGGTCCACGGTCGCGCTGTAGACGCCGTTCACGCCCCGTAATGCCTGCTCCACCTTGGCCTGGCAGTGTCCGCACGTCATCCCGGACACCGTAAGCGTCGTGCTCGCCACCTCGTCCTCCGCTTGATTTGAGCTCACACCCTCTCCAACTTTCACGCCCATCACAATTTACGACACGTGCCCGGGTCTACGTCCGTCTCCAAGTCGCCCCCGATTCCGGCGGGCTTGAGCCGAGATCAGCTGCTCGAGATCTATCGGTTCCTCCGGCTTACCCGGGTTCTGGAAGAGCGGCTCACCGCACTCTACAAACAAAGCAAAGTCATCGGCGGTTTGTTCCGCTCCCTGGGACAGGAGGGGGAGTCCGTGGCCTCGGCGTACGCCCTGGAACGGGGGCGCCACCGGGACTTCCTGTCGCCGCTCATCCGGAACCTGGGCTCGCTGCTGGTCATGGGAGCGCGGCCGGTGCAGATCCTCCGGCAATATATGGCCAAGGATCAGAGCCCGACGCGGGGCCGGGAGCTGAACGTTCATTTCGGAGACCTGGAGCTCGGGTACCTGGGGCAGATCTCCCACCTGGGGGACATGGTGCCGGTCATGGCCGGGGTCACCCTGACGTTCAAGATGCGGCGCGAGCCCCGGGTGGGCCTCGTGTACATCGGGGACGGCGCGACCTCCACGGGCGCCTTCCACGAGGGACTCAACTTCGCGGCCGTCCAGCGGTGCCCGCTCGTGGTGATCGGCGAGTACAACGGCTACGCCTACTCGACCACGCCCGACCGCCAGTTCGCCGTCACGAATCTCGCCGACAAGGCGAAGGGGTATGGGATCCCCGCGGTGACCGTGGACGGTAACGACGTGCTGGCGGTCTACGAAGCGACCAAGTACGCGGTGGACCGGGCCCGGATGGGGAAGGGCGTCCACTTCGTCGAGGTGAAGACCTTCCGACGGAAGGGGCACGCCGAGCACGACGATCAGCACTACGTGCCCAAGGAGGACCTGGAGCGCTGGGCGAAGAACGACCCCATCGACCGCTACCGGCGGCAGCTGGTCGAGACCGGTTGGGCCGAGGCGCGGGACCTCGAGGACATCGACGGCGACGTGCGGGACGAGATCGACCAGGCGACCGACGCCTGCGTGGGCGAGCCTCTGCCGCCGCCCGAATCGGCGCTCGCGGGCGTCTACGCGCATCCGGCCGCGGCGGAGCGCCTCTGGTTCCGGAGCGCGAGTGGCTGAGATCACGTTCCTCGAGGGTCTGCGCCAGGGGCTCCGCGAAGAGATGGAGCGGGACGACCGGGTCTTCATTCTGGGGGAGGACGTCGGGGCCTACGGCGGCGCCTTCAAGGTCACCGAGGGGTTCCAGAAGCAGTTCGGAGAAGCCCGGGTGATCGACACCCCCATTTCCGAGGCGGCCATCGTCGGGGCCGCGGCCGGCGCGGCGCATCTCGGGATGCGCCCGGTCGCGGAGATGCAGTTCATCGACTTCATCTCCTGCGCCTACGACATGCTGACGAACTACGTGGCGACGGCGCGCTACCGCGCCGGCCTCCCGACGCCGATCGTGGTGCGGGGCCCCTGCGGCGGATATGTGCGGGGGGGGCCGTTCCATTCGCAGAATCCCGAGGCGGCGTTCTTTCACACGCCCGGGCTCAAGATCGTGTATCCGTCCACCGTCCGGGACGCCAAGGGGCTGATCAAGTCGGCGATCCGGGACGAGGATCCCGTGCTCTACCTCGAGCACAAGTGGCTCTACCGGCGCATCAAGGAGCAGATTCCCGAGGGGGAGGAGATCCTCACGCCCATCGGGTCGGCGCGGCTGGCGCGCGCGGGCACGGATCTGTCCATCATCACGTACGGGGCGACCGTGTGGAAATCGCTCGAGGCGGCGGAGCTCCTGGCGAAGGAGGGCGTGTCGGCCGAAGTGCTCGACCTCCGGACCCTGCTCCCGCTCGACGACGACGCCATCATCGCCACGGTCAAGAAGACCAACAAGGCGCTGATCGTGCACGAAGATACCCGTACCGGCGGCCTGGCCGGGGAGATCACGGCGCGGATCAGCGAGCGGGCGTTCGAATGGCTGGATGGGCCGATCATGCGGGTCACGGCGCACGACGTGCCGCTCCCCTACGCGCCCACGCTGGAGGACTTCGTGCTGCCGCAGACGGACGACATCGTCAAGGCGGCGAGGTGGCTGGCTAGCTACTAGGAGATCGCATGGCCCGGATCGACGTGCTGATGCCGCAAATGGGAGAGTCCATCGCCGAAGGGACTCTGAGCAAATGGCTCAAGAAGGTCGGCGACGACGTGAAGCGGGACGAGCCGCTCTTCGAGATTTCGACCGACAAGGTGGATGCCGAGATCCCGGCTCCCTCGGCCGGCGTGCTGGCCGAGATCAAGGTCCAACAGGGCCAGACGGTGCCGGTGCAGACCCTGGTGGCGGTGATCGAGACGGAGAAGGGTGCCGCGGCTCCGGCCGGCGCGACCGCTGCCCCCCCCTCCGCGCCCGCCCCGCCCGTCCCGCCCGCGCCGGTCGCGTCGCCCGCGGCTCCCCCGGCGGCAGCCCAGCGGGCGCCCGCCGCTCCGGGCGCCGCGAGCGCCGCACCCGCCGTGCCGGCACCGAGGGCTCCCGCTCCCGTTCCGGCGAACGGCGACGAGACGGCCGAGGAGCGCCTGCGCCGCCGGTCCACGCCCCTGGTGCGGAAGATCGCCGCCGAGCACCAGGTGGACATCGCGGGCATCTCCGGCACCGGGTTCGCGGGGCGGGTGACCAAGCAGGACATCCTGGGATACATCGAGCGCGGCGTGCCCGCCGTCGCGCCGGCGGCGCCGCGGATCCCGGCGGCTGCTCCGTCCGGGTCCGTCGAGCATCCGGCCGTCGAGCCCTGGCCGGGCGACCGGGTGGAGCCGTGGTCCAAGATCCGCAAGATCACGGCCGACCACATGATCCTGTCCAAGCGCGTGTCGGCTCACGTCGCCTCGTTCTTCGAGGTGGACTACACCCGGGTGGCGCAGCTGCGCGCCAAGGCGAAGGCGTCCTATCAGGAGCGGGGCGTCAACCTGACCTTCCTGGCGTTCATCGCCAGGGCCTGCGCCGAGAACCTTCGGAAGCATCCCGTGATCAACGCCGCCGTGTCGGGGGACAACACGATCTACCGGCGGGACATCAACGTCGGGATCGCGGTGGCGCTCGACTGGGGGCTCATCGTCCCCGTCATCAAGCACGCCGACGAGCTGTCGCTGATGGGCACCGCCCGGGCGATCAACGACCTGGGCGAGCGGGCCCGCACCAAGAAGCTCTTGCCCGACGACATCCAGCGCGGCACGTTCACGATCACGAACCCCGGCATCTTCGGGGACTACATCGGGATCCCCATCATCAATCAGCCCCAGGTCGCCATCCTCGGCATCGGCGCGATCGAGAAGCGGGCCAAGGTGATCACCCAGCCCGACGGCACCGACACGATCGCGATCCGGACGATGGGGATGATCAGCATGTCCTACGACCACCGCGTCGTGGACGGGGCCGACGGCGACCGCTTCCTCGCGGACGTGCGGAAGATGCTGCAGGAGTTTCCGGAAGGAGCGGTGTGACGATGGCGAAAGTCCTGACCGCGGCGCGGGTCCGGGTACCGGCTCCCAACGAGCGCGACTACCTGGCCACACTGCGCGATCTCTGCCAGTTCGCGGAGGCCCGGGGGCAGCGCATCTGGGTGTTCCGGAACGCCAAGGACCCCCGGCTGTTCATCGAGTTCTCGGAGAGCCCGACGGAAATGAGCCACCGGGCCCAGGCGTCGCGGCTCCCCGAGGAAATCAAGCTCGAGAAGCGGCTCCAGAACCTCGTGACCTATGCGCCGGACGCCTGGGAGCTGTGGTCCGAGGTGTCCCTCACCGCCCCGGCGGAGGCCTGAGATGGCGCGCCGCGGCGTCGTCGTGGAGGGCGAATCCTGGGACGTCGCCCCGTCGGGACACCCGACCGTGTACGGCAAGGATCAATTCGGCCTCAGCTTCCAATGCGGCACCGGTGCCGGCCGGCGGCGGCGGTTCACGCGGTTCTCCCCGCTCGGGAGCCGCAATCCCGACGCGGCGCTGAACGAGCTGTCCGACCGCCAGCTGCTCGAGCTGTTCCGCCAGTCACAGCCCGCCTGGACGGCCCCGGAGAGCGCCTACGGCGTTCGTTGACCTGCACTGCCACTCCACCGCCTCGGACGGGGAGTGTCCGCCCGAGCAGGTGCCGGTCCGGGCCCGGGATGCCGGCCTCGCCGCCATCGCCCTCACCGATCACGACACGCTGGACGGCGTGAACGCCGCCGCGGCCGCCGCCCTGCCGCTCGGGGTGCGGGTCGTGCCCGGCTGCGAGTTCAGCGTGAAGGTGCCCTGGGGGGAGATGCATCTCCTGGGCTACTTTCTCCCGCCCGGTCACCCGGCCCTGGAATCCTTCCTCACCGGCACGCGCCAGGCGCGGGAGCGCCGCGGCCACGAGATGGTCCAGCGGCTCCAGCGCGCGGGGGCCGCGATCGATCTCGCCGACGTGGAGGCGGAGGCGCAGGGAGGGGCGCTCGGACGTCCCCACGTGGCGCGGGCCCTGGTCCGGCGGGGCGTGGCCGACGACTTCACGGACGCCTTCGCCCGGTTTCTGGGACGGGGCAAGCCCGGATACGTCCCGAAGCCGCTGCCGGCCCTCGATACCGTGACCGCGCTCGTCCACGAGGTGCGCGGCGTCGCGGTCGCCGCGCACCTGGGCGAGCGCGGCACCGAGGCCCAGCTCCGGGAGTTCCGCGCGGCGGGCTTGGACGGCGTGGAGGTCCGGCACCCCCGGCACTCCCCGGCCGCGGAAGCCCGTCTCACCCGGCTGGCCGGGCGGCTCGACCTGGCCGTCTCGGGGGGCTCCGACTGGCACGGGGACGGCGACGAGGGCGCCTCGCACGCGCCGCTGGGCGGGATGGACGTGCCCGCGGAGTGGCTGGACGCGCTCGAAAGCCGCCGGCCGTGACGAGCTTCGAGAGCAAAGTGGTGCTCGTGACGGGCGTCGGCCGTCCGGGGCAGATCGGGCACGCGATCGCGGGCGCGTTCGGGCACGCGGGCGCCAGCCTTGTCATCGCCGACCGGGAGGCCGGGCTGGTGCGGGACCGCGCCCGGGAGCTCGAGCGGGCCGGCGTGCCGGTGGTGGGCGTGTCCGACGACCTGACGACGGCGGAAGCCGCGCGGGGGGCCGTGGAGGCCGCGACCCGCGAGTTCCGGGGGCTAGACGCCGTGGTGAACGTCGCCGGCGGCTTCCTGGCCGCGGGCCCCCTCGAAGGGATCACGGCCGAGCAGCTCGACCGGACCTTCGCCGTCAACTTCCGGACGGCCTTCAACCTCTGCCAGGCGGCGGCGCCGGTGCTGGCGCGGCGGGGCGGCGGGGCGATCGTGAACTTCGCGTCCGTCGCGGTGCTGCGTCCCGCGGGGGCGATGAGCGGGTACGCGGCGGCGAAAGCGGCCGTGGCGGGGCTTACCAGGGCGCTCGCCGCCGAGCTCGCCCCCGCGAGGATTCGCGTGAACGCCGTCGCGCCGGAGTCGGTCCGCACGCCCGAGAACCTGTCCCAGATGGGCGCCGACGCGCCCTACGTGGAGATGGAGGATCTGGTGCGCGTGGTGCTGTTCCTGGCGGGCGACGACGGCCGGTCCGTCACCGGCGAGGTCGTGCCCCTGTCCAGCGTCCGCGGACGGTGACGCTCGAAGGCCGGGCCGCCCTCGTGACGGGGGCCGGCCGTCGGGTGGGGCAGGCGATTGCGGTCGGCCTGGCGCGCGCGGGCTGCGACGTGGCGGTGCACGTGCACGGAACTCCGGACGGTGGAGCCGAGACGGGCGGGCGGATCGCGGCCCTGGGACGGAAGGGACCGGTGCTCGCCGCGGACCTGACCGATCCCGCCGCCGCCCGCGCGCTCGCCGGCCGCGCCGCGCAGGCGCTCGGCGGGCGCCTCGACATCGTGATCAACTCGGCGGCCATCATGGTCCGGCAGGCCGTGGAGGACGTCACCCCCGAGTCCTGGGACCGCACCCAGGCCCTCAATTTGCGGGCGCCCTTTTTCGTCACCCAGGGCGCGCTCCCCCACCTCCGGCGCGCGCGCGGCAAGGTGGTGAATCTGGCCGACGTCGCGGCACTCGAGCCCTGGGCCGCGTATGTCCCGCACGGCGTCAGCAAGGCGGGGGTGGTGATGCTGACCAAGGGTCTGGCCCGCGCCCTGGCGCCCGAGATCACGGTGAACGCCGTCGCCCCCGGCGCGGTGTTGCCGCCGGACGACTGGGACGCGACGACCCGCGCGCATTTCGCCGAGACGACGCCGCTGGGCCGGCTGGGATCCCCGGACGACGTCGTACACGCCGTGCTGTATCTCCTCGAGGCCGACTACGTCACCGGGACCGTCCTGGTGGTGGACGGCGGGCGGGTGATCCGGTGACGGCGCCGGCCGTGATGCGGGACGTGATCATCGTGGGCGGAGGCTGTTACGGCACCTTCTACGCCGGCCAGCTGTCCCGCGCCCGGGAGCGGGGACGGGCGACCTTCCGCCGAGTCGTGATCGTGGATCGGGACGGGAGCTGCCGGGCGCGGCGGGAGCTTCCGGTGGCGCCGGACCGGGAATTCGTGGCCGCCGAGTGGTCCGAATTCTTCGACGACTATCTGGGGGCCGCCCGGCCGGCGGGGCCGGACGCGCCGGGGGATTTCATCGTGCCGTCCCCGCACATGCCCCACCTGATGTTCGAGTGGGTGCACCGCAGGGCCCGGGCCCGCTGGCCGGGGCGGGCCGTGGAGGTGGAGGCCGTACCGGACGCCCTTGGCACGCCCTACGACCGGATCGCGCCCGATGGGACGCGCTACGTCTCGTACGCGGATTGGATCTGCCCCACCCACTGCGTGGAGCCGGCGACGTGTCCGGCCATCGGCGCCCCGCGCACCTGGGAGATGGGCGACGCGGTCCGCGAGCTGGGCGCCCGCCTCACGACCGCCGCCCGGCCCGTGTTCGGACCCGCGCTCTTCGTCTGTAAGCACCACGTCTTCGGCGTGGGTACGTTTGCGGTGGATCAGGTCCTCGGCGGCGACGATCTGGTGGCCCGCGCGGGCCGGGGAGGGGAGGCCGTCGCGGTGCTCGTGGGGACGGTTTCGAGCTGTCACGGGGCCTTGAACCTCCTCGCCCTGGGGCCGGCCTGACCCCGGAGGCCCGGCGGGCCCAGCTCGAGACCGCCCGGGAGCTCTTCAATCGGGGCGAGTACTGGCTGGCGCACGAGGCGCTGGAAACCGTCTGGCGTTCTTTAGAAGGAGACCGGCCCGACGAGCGCCGGGTCTGGCAGGGCCTGATCCAGGCCTGCGCCGCGCTGGTGCACCGGGCGCGGAACAACCGCGCCGGCGTCATCCGGGTCGGGGCCGCGGCGGTGGAGAAGCTGGCCGGCCCGCAGCGCCCGGAGGTCGAGTTCGAAACGGTCCGGTTCCGCGCCGAGCTTATGCGCGCCCTGGCGGGGGAGGGAGATCCCCCACGACTGGAGTGGCGGACATCATGACTGACGCCGAGATCAAGGACTTCGATCTGATCATCGTGGGCGCGGGCCCGGCCGGGCTTTGCGCGGCGATGTACGCCGGGCGCGGCATGCTCAACGCCGTGACGCTCGAGCGCGGAGCGCCGGGTGGCGAGCTGCTCAATACCGACCTGATCGAGGACTACCCGGGGTTCGCCAGCGTGAAGGGCTGGGAGCTGGCCCAGCAGATGGCGGACCACGCCCAGAAGTTCGGCGCCCGCATCGAGACGGCGACGGTGGAGCGGGTCCGGCGCGACGCCGGCGACCGCTTTTCCGTGACCACGGTCGGCGGCCCGACCTACCGGGCGCCGGCGGTGATCCTCACGGCCGGGGGCACGCCGGTGAAGCTCGGGATTCCGGGCGAGAGGGAGTACGCCGGGAAGGGGGTCTCGTACTGCGCGGTGTGCGACGGGGCGTTCTTCAAGGGCGAGGTGCTGGCCGTGGTGGGCGGCGGCGACGCCGCGGTCGAGGAAGCGGAGTACCTCACCCGGTACGCGTCGAAGGTCTACATCGTGCACCGCCGCGACCAGTTCCGCGCGTCGAAGATCGTGCAGGAGCGGGCGTTCGCGAATCCCAAGATCGACGTGATCTGGAACAGGACGGTGCCGGAGATCGTGGGAGACGAACGGGGGGTCCGGCACCTGGTGCTCGAGGACGTCCGGACCGGTGAACGCTCGACCCTCCCCGTCGGGGGCGTATTCATCTTCATCGGATTCAAGCCCAACACGGGACTGGTGGAGGGCCACGTCCGCCACGACGCGGGCGGTTACCTCCTCACCGACGAACGGATGATGACGTCCGTTCCGGGCCTTTTCGCCGCCGGGGACGTCCGGGCGCAGGTGACGCGTCAGGTCACCACCGCGGTGGGAGACGCGACGACCGCGGCCATCGCCGTCGAGAAGTACCTCGCGTCCTGGCGCGAGGCGCACGCCGCGGTGCCGGCGTGAAGGTCGTTCCCATTCCGGGTGGGCAGTTCGTCGAGAACTGCTACCTCGTGATCGACGAGGACGCGCGTGCGTGCGCGGTCATCGACCCGGGCGAGCAGGCCGGCCTCATCCTTCACGCGCTGCGGGCCTCGGGCGCCACGCCGGCCGGGATCTGGCTCACCCACGCGCACCTCGATCACGTCCTCGGCGTGCCGCGCCTGGCGGCGGAGACCGGCGCGCCGGTGTTTCTCCATCCGGCCGACCGCCCGCTGTACGACGCCGTTCCCGATCAGGCCGCCTGGTTCGGCCTCGAGGCCGATCCCCTCGCGCCGCCCGACCGGACCCTGGCCGCGGGGGACCGCCTGCGGGTCGGCGGTCTGGAGCTCGAAGTCCGGCACGCGCCGGGGCACTCCCCGGGGCACGTGGTGTTCGTGGCGCCGGGGGCGGTGTTCGGCGGCGACGTGCTGTTCCAGGGATCGATCGGGCGCACCGACCTGCCGGGCGGAGACCTGGACGCGCTGCGCGAGAGCATCGCCCGGGAGTTGCTTGTCCTGCCGGATTCGACCATCGTGTACCCCGGGCATGGACCTGCGACCACCATCGGCGCCGAGCGGCGCACCAATCCCTTCCTCGCCGACCTCCGCCGCTCCGCCTAAGGCGCGGCCGACCTGCCTGCGCTGCGGCGCGGAGGTCCGGCCCAAGGCGCGGGGCTGCAAGAACCCCTGCTGGAACTGCGGCTTCATATATCCCCTCGGAGACTGCTCTGACTGACGCGACGGGCGGCGGGGGAGGCGCGTGACCCGCCACGTCCTCGCCATCCTGCTCCTCGTGCTGGACACGATGGTGCGGGCCTGGCGCATTCAGCTCTCGGTCTGGTGCGCGGGCGGCCGGCTGTCGCTCTGGCACGCCGTCCGCCTGAACCTCTACGGAGAGGCCGCGTCGGCCGTGACGCCCAACCGGCTGGGCGGGGAGCCGGCGCGGTTCGTCGGAATGACCGAGTCGGGGCTGCGCGTGGTCACGGCCCTGGTGGGGCTCGGCGTCGAGGTCGCCGCCGAGTGGCCGGTGTTCCTGCTGATGGCGGCCGGTTTGGCGATCTACTACGTCCCCGACTTCGAGACCCAGGCGGCGATGTGGCTTCGCCATCATCTGGCGTCCGATCTGGTGGTCATCGAGCTCGGGGTGCTGCTGGTCCTGATCGCGATCTACCTGATCCAGCGGGTGGTGAAGGGGGGAACGATCCGCCACCGGGTGCGGCGGCAATGGCGGGTGGCGTGGGCGCACGTGCGCCGGGCGCCCTGGTGGGTGATGGCCGCGAACGCGGCCCTGACCGCCGCGAGCCTGGCGGCGCGGGCCGCCATCCTGCCCGCCCTCGCGTACGGAATGGCGGACGGGCCCGATTTCGCGGAGATGTTCTTCGGGTCGCTGGCCCTCTTGGCGGCGCCGCTGGTGGTGCCTCTGCCGTCCGGCGGCGGCGGCATCGAGGCGGTGTTCCTGCGCGGGTTCGCGGGGGACTTCGGCGACGATCAGGTGGAGATGCTGCTGCTGTGGCGCGCCTACTCCTACTTCGTGCCCGCGGTGCTCGGCGTCTACACGCTGATCCATTCCCTCGGGTTCAAGGCCGCGAAGGAGCTCTTCAGCATCGGGTACGGAAAGCGGTCCCGGCCCGCCTGACCCTATATTGCCACCATGGACACGAGACTCGAGAAGGATCCGCTGGGGGAGCTCGCGGTCCCCGCCGCCGCCCTCTACGGGGTGCAGACCGAGCGGGCCCGGATCAACTTCCCCATCTCCGGCCTGCTCCCCCTCGCCCCCTTCGTCGACGCCGTCATCTGGATCAAGAAGGCCGCCGCGCTCACCCACCGCGAGACCGGCCGTCTCGAGGCCCGCCTGGCGGACGCCATCGTCCAGGCCGCGGACGAAGTGCTCGCCGGCCGGCACCGGGACCAGTTCGTGGTGGACCCGTACCAGGCCGGGGCGGGGACGTCGCACAACATGAACTGCAACGAAGTGCTCGCGAACCGCGCCAACGAGATTCTCGGCGCTCCCCGGGGCGAATACCGCCCCGTGCATCCCAATGACCACGTCAACATGGCGCAGTCCACCAACGACGTGATCCCGACCGCCATCCGGCTGGGCGCACTGGCCCGCCTCCCCGAGCTCCTCGGGGCGATCGACCGCCTCGCGCGCGCGTTCCTCGACCGGGGGAGGGCGTTCGACGGGATCCTCAAGTCGGGTCGCACCCATCTCCAGGACGCGACGCCGGTCCGGCTGGGGCAGGAGTTCGCGGCCTACGGCCACACCGTGGAGCGCAACGGCCGCCGCATCGCGCAGGCCGCCGCCGACCTCCGTGAGCTGGGCATCGGCGGCTCGGCGGTGGGCACCGGACTGAACGTGGAGCCGGCCTATCCGGGGCTGATGGTCCGGCACCTCCGCGCCCTCACCGGCCTCGAGCTGCGCGAGGGGGGTGACCGCTTTCAGCTGATGCAGTCGATGGGCGACGCCGCCGCGCTGTCGGGAGCCCTGCGCACCTACGCGGTGGATTTGGGGAAGATCGCCAGCGACATCCGCCTCCTCGTTTCCGGACCGCGCACCGGGCTCGCGGAGATCAGGCTCCCGGCGGTGCAGCCGGGCTCGAGCATCATGCCCGGAAAGGTGAACCCGTCCATCGCCGAGATGGTGAACATGGTCTGCTTCCAGGCCGTCGGAAACGACGCGACCGTGGCCGCGGCGGCCGAGGCCGGGCAGCTCGAGCTCAACGTGATGATGCCGGTGATCGCCCACAATCTCCTGTTCACGATGCGGATCCTCACCAGCGCGACGGCGGTCTTCGCCGAGCGGTGCGTGGCGGGAATCGAGGCGGACGCCGAGATGTGCGCCCACTGGCTGGACCGCAGTCCCGCGCTCGTCACCGCCCTCGCGCCACGGATCGGGTACGCGGAGTCGGCCCGGCTGGCCAAGGAGGCGCTGGCGAAGCACGAGACCGTGCGGCAGCTCGTCACGGACAAGGGGATTCTCAAGGGCGCGGAGCTGGACGCGGTGCTCGATCTGCGGGCCATGACGGAGCCCGGAGTACCGGGAGAGCGCAAGCAGGGGAAGTCCTGAACGTCGGACCTTCACCAGGAGCTGCCGATGAGCTGGATCGTCGCGGGGTTGATCGGGGGCGTGGTGGCGTGGCTGGCCGACTGGGTGCTGTGGAGCAAGGTGTTCATGAAGGGCATGGAAGATCTCGCGGTGAAGCTGTCCCCTGAGGAAATGAAGCGATTCATGGGACCCGCGATGGCGAAGTCGGCGATCCTGGCCCTCGCCTTCGGCCTCCTGTTCACCTGCCTGTACACGCGGTTCCGCGGCGCGCTGTGGGTGGAGGGCGGCGGCCCGCTCGCGGGCATGGAGTTCGCCACCGTGCTCTGGCTTCCGACCGTCGCGCTGATGACGCTGGGGAGCGGGGTCTGGTACGCGAAGGCCCGCGGGCTGCTGCAGGCCAACTTCTGGGCCTGGCTCATCCGGATGAACCTGGTGGGGGCCGTCACCGGCGCGCTGCTCAGGTAGCGTCCCGGAACAGCCCACGGCACGCCGGGCCGGTGAGCACGGTCACGGCCCGGCGTCGCGCCGCCACCGAAGTTCCTTCCATGACGACCAAACGACTGTTGCTGTGGCTGGCGGGGGGCGTCGCGGTCGCGGCCCCGCTGGCCGCCCAGCGTCCCGTCCGCCTCGGTCCCATCTATTCCTCGCTCTCCCTCGACGACGCGTCCGGGACCGGCCACCACTTCTCGGCCTTCGGCGGCACCATCGCCCTCCTGACCGCCGACGACGACGAGACCGGCCTGAGCGTCGTCCGGTACGCCGACCTGGCGACCTCCAGCTGCCCGCGGTCGCTCACCTTCTTCGGTCTGGACGACGATTACTTCCCAGTAGGCGCATCAGGCATCGCGCCCTTCGCCTCCACGGAGCTGGGCCTCGCCCGCGTGCTCGATACCGACAAGGGCCTCCTCGGGCTCTCCTGCTCGGCGCCCGCGACGACCACGCAAATCGGCTTCGGATTCGGCTTCGGGCTCCGCGTGACCGCGGGCAAGGACGCGAGCGCGCAGGTGGAGGGGCGCTTCTTCCAGGTGCCGAACAGCGCCATCCAGGCCCTGGAGGTCCGGGCGAACCTCTCGGTGCTGCTGGGACCCCTCCGGGCCACCCAGCTCACACGGGGGACGCTCGGCCCCGCGGTCGGGTTCCTGATCCCGATCTCCGGTCCCCTCGAAGGGCGCGGCCCCCTGCTCGGCGTGCGGTTTCGCCGGGACACGAAGAAGCCGTCCAACGTGCTGGGACTCGAGGTGGACTGGGCGCCCCTGAAAGCCGCGGGCGCCTGCAGCGGAACCGGATGCGCGGAGGACGCGGTGCTCTTCCAGCCCGGCTACGAGGCGTCGCTCCGCCCGTCCTGGGGACGGATCTACGGCGAGCTGGGACCCGTGCTGGCGGGATTCTTCTCCCAGGGCCCCGACCGGGGCGTGGCCCAGGGCGCGCAGGGCGGCTTCGGCGTGGACCTGGAGCGGCACGGCGTGCTGTACAACCTGAACAGCCGGCTGGTCTGGTTCCAGCCCGGGTCCGGCGGCAACGTGTTCGCCGTGGCGATCGGCTTCAGTGTGGAGCCCGCGGTCGCGCGCTGACTCCGCCGTTGATATCGCTTCCGCCTGCGTCCATATTCCGAACATGCGGGTGACCACGTGGGCGGAGTACGGCTTGATCGTGTCGCTGAATCTGGCGCGGCGCGTGGGCCAGGGGCCGGCGGCGGCCCGCGAGCTGGCCGAGGCCGAGCGGCTCCCGCACGACTACGTGGAGCAGATCCTGCTTCGTCTCCGGCGCGCCGGCCTGGTCGAGTCCGTGCGGGGCGCGAAGGGAGGGTACCTCCTGGCCCGCGACGCCCACGACATCTCGATCAAGGACGTGATGGAGGCCTCGGAGCACGTCACCTTCGAGGTCAACTGCGACCACCATCAGGTGGACGCGCACCGCTGCAGCCCCGACGCCGCCTGCAGCATCCGGCCGGTCTGGAGGATGCTGGAGCAGCGCATCAACGATTTCCTCTCGGGTGTCACCCTCGCCGACCTGACCCACGACGAATCCCGCCTGTACCAGATCACGGGTGTCTCGGCCGCCGGCTGAGCCCCCGTCGCACCGGTCCATGCCGTCCGGCTCCGTTCTCTCCCTGTCGCATTCCGAGGCCCTTCGGTATTCCCGGCACCTCACCCTTCCGGAAGTTGGGGCCGAGGGCCAGGAGCGCCTGAAGGCGGCCCGCGTGCTGCTCGTCGGGTTGGGAGGACTGGGGTCTCCGGCGGCCCTGTACCTGGCCGCGGCCGGTGTGGGCACGCTGGGGCTCGTCGACGCGGACCACGTGGACGCGTCCAACCTCCAGCGGCAAGTGGTCCACGGCTCGGCCGCGGTGGGGCGCCTCAAGGTGGACTCGGCCGCCGACCGCCTGCGGGACCTCAATCCCTTCGTGACCGTCGAGCGGGTGGCGGAGCGGCTCACCAGCGCCAACGCGCTCGCGCTCCTCGAGCGCTTCGACGTGATCGTGGACGGCAGTGACAACTTCCCCACGCGCTATCTGGTGAACGACGCCTGCGTGCTCCTCGGGAAGCCCGACGTGTACGGGGCGATCTTCCGGTTCGACGGACAGGCGTCGGTGTTCGACGCCCGCCGCGGCCCGTGCTACCGCTGCCTGTTCGCCGAGCCGCCGCCCCCGGACCTCGTGCCCTCCTGCGCCGAAGCGGGGGTGCTGGGCGTGCTGCCCGGCGTCATCGGGTCCCTGCAGGCCACCGAAGCCATCAAGCTGATCCTCGGTGTGGGGGAGCCCCTCGTGGGGCGACTGCTGCTGTTCGACGCGCTGAAGCTCGAGTTCCGGGATCTCGCCCTGGCGAAGGACCCCGACTGCCCGATCTGCGGGACGCATCCGACCGTGACGTCGCTGATCGACTACGAGGAGTTCTGCGGTGCGTCGGGATCGAGCGCCACGGCGTCCGAAGTCACGGTCCAGGATCTGGCGGCCGAGCGGCGGGGGGGAGCGGTCGTGGTCCTGGATGTGCGGGAGCCCTACGAGGTGGCGATGGCTCCGTTTCCGGATGCCCGGCACATCCCGCTGCGCCAGCTTCCGGCCCGGCTCTCGGAGCTCGACCCGCACCGGCCGATCGCCACGCTCTGCCATCACGGCCAGCGGTCCCTGCGGGCGCGGGAGATTCTGCTGGCGGCGGGGTTCAGCAAGGTCCGGAGCGTGGCCGGAGGCATCGACGCCTGGAGCCGGGAGGTCGATGCGGCGGTCCCGCGCTACTGACGGCTTGGCCACCGACTTCTGGTGACGCCCGATGCCGAAGGGGGGACTCGAACCCCCACGGGCTTGCGCCCACTGCGCCCTGAACGCAGCGCGTCTACCAATTCCACCACTTCGGCGTGATTCGGGAACGGCAAATCTAGACGGAGGTATAACCTCAAGTCAACAATCGGCTTGACCCTCGTTCCCGGTCCACCTAT
>Ga0335085_10006583_pt1 | contig 18262 bp, 16 predicted proteins | sample Lox_Sample_45_FD_206712 | JGI IMG/M metagenome (GOLD analysis project Ga0335085, IMG submission 206712) | Soil microbial communities from Loxahatchee National Wildlife Refuge, Florida, United States - Lox_Sample_4.5 | ecosystem: Environmental > Terrestrial > Soil > Wetlands | place: USA...
CAGGGGGGCCGAAATTCGCCCCACGACAGAGGCCCGAACGGGGACCAGTTCAGGTGATCACACTCAGTCCGCACCGTTGCCGGGCCGTCAAGGCGCCCCAGATCCCGGTCGGCATCGACGGCGAGACAGTCATGATGCCGACGCCGGTCCGCTGCACCATCCGGCCCGGCGCTCTCAGGGTAGTGCTGCCGCGGGAACGGCCCGGCGTCCCGGCTCCCAAACCGCCCCTGGACTGGTCCCGGCTCCGCGAACTCTCCTCCTTCCGTCCCGGTCCGACAGCCAGCTAAGGGGTCTCGCCTGTAAGTTCGTCGGGGGTTGGATCCAGGCAGTGGGGTCGTTGAGGTAGAGGCCGCAGGCGGTGTCGAGGGCGTCTTGGCAGGTGCCGGCGGGGAAGACCGATTCGTCGTAGTCGTCGTGGCTGGCGCGGTAGAGATGGCGAACTGCCACTGGCTGGCCGAGCCGACATAGCGCAGCCGGCACAGCTTGAGCGTGGTGCCATCGGCCAGCGTGGCGTTGACGTAGCTGAAGGTCCCGCGGTGGCGGATGTGCAGGCTGGCGATCTGCGGCCAGCGGTCGCGGGCCCGGGCGCGCAGCCGCTGCTCCAGGGAGGCCTTGGTGGAGTCTGGGTATCGGGCCACGGCACTCATCTTCTCCTGGCGTGTTGCGCCGTCGCGGTTTGCCTGGCGCCGAGAACTGGCCGGTTCGGCATGAAGAACTGGCGCTACGGGGATGAACTACCTTGTAGTTCTCCGGACGAACATGAACAGCGGGCAGCGACAAGCCGAGGTCGCGGACTGCTCTGGACCGGTACGGATGCCCATACTGGAATCTACGGATCTGAAGGCCGGTCGAGGCAGAGACGAACGACGTAGAAGCACAACGACCGTGATGGCAGTTAACGTTCAAGTACTGCCGCGTTCCTCTGCGCGATAGCCGAGGCTCGCGGGGACCTTCGGCCCTACAGGTCGCCTTGCCGCCGGGATCGCCTGGAGGCCAAGGCAACGCAGACGGGGGAACGATGGCAATCGATATCGGGCCGGTGGTGGCTGAGACTCCGGAAACGAGGCAGCGTTACCGGCGGCTGCGGGCATTCAACATCGCGGTCAGCGTGCTGCTGGCGGCAGAGGCACTCTACATGCTGCTCGCCAGCAATGATCTCGCGCTCCCGGTGACGGCGTCGTACCTGCGTACCGACCCGGTCGCCGTCACCGGCCCGACGATGCCGCAGGTGGTGTTCTCGGTGCGGATCGGCCCCGCGGTGGCCGTCTTCCTCGCCCTGGCAGCGCTCGATCACCTGCTGGTCGCATCGCCCGGCGTGCACCGCTGGTACGAGCGCGGGCTGTCCCGCCGCGCCAACTACGCGCGGTGGATCGAGTACTCCGTCAGCGCGTCGGTGATGATCGTGCTGATCGGGCTGTTTGTCGGCATCCGGGATCTGGCCGCCGTGGTCGCCATCTTCGCGGTGAACACGGCGATGATCTTGTTCGGGCTGCTGATGGAGCGCCAGCAGCGGCCGGGCGCCGCCGACTGGAGTGCCTTCTGGTTCGGCTCCCTGGTCGGCGTCGTGCCCTGGGCCCTGATCGCGGTGTACGTCGCCCAGCCCGCCCAGGTGCCGGGGTTCGTCTACGCCATCACCGTCATCCAGTTCGTGCTGTTCTTCAGCTTCGCGGTCAACATGGCGCTCCAGTACGCCCGGATCGGCCGCTGGCGCGACTACGTCCACGGCGAGGTCGTCTACATCGTGTTGAGCCTCACCGCCAAGTCGCTGCTGGCCTGGCTCATCTTCGCCAACGTCTTGCGCACCTAGGGTCCGTCCGTTAATCCGCCGGCTGCTCGTGCCCGATCGGGCGGCCAGCCCGTGCCCGGCATGGCCGTTCACGGTCAACGATGATCCGGGAGTTCTACCAGGCCAGCCTGGCCGGCGTCCCCATCGCCCTCAACATTCGCGCCTAGTGCTGCCTGTGGGCCGGGGTCCCGGGGCCGTCCCCGACGATCCGGGTCTATAGCACCCTCGGCAGATTCCTCGAGCACAGCCGGATCTACCGGTTCGAGAACGGTGGCGCGCCGGAGTTCTTCATCGGCTCGGCCGACTGGATGACCCGCAACCTCTCCCGCCGGATGGAAACCGTCGTCCCCGTCTGCGACCTGGCCATCAAGGCTGAGCTGGAGGACATCCTGCGCACCTACGAGCAGGACAACTGCTCGGCGTGGGACATGCAGCCCGACGGCGAGTACGTCCGCCGGCATCCGGCGGCGGGCCAGGCCCGGCGGGACGCCCAGCAGGTGTTCATCGAGCGCTCCGCGTCGTGCTGACCCTCGGGGGCCGGCGCCCGGCTCAGCGCGCACGCCGTCGGCGCCAGGATCGAGGGCCCGCAGGCCTTGCCGGCCGGCTGCAACCCGTACGAGATGACCGAGGGCGCCGGGCTCGGCTGGCGCGCACGGTTCGACGGCCGCACAGCAGGAAATCGGCTGGATTGCGGGCGACCCGGGGCGGGCGGGGTGAGGACCTGACCGCCGGCCTGGCCGGCCAGGCCGGTGGTCAGGTCCGCCAGGGAGGCGGCCCGGACTAGGCGCCCCGGCCGTTGGAAGTTCCCGCGGCGCTTGGCGGTTCCCTCGCCGCTGCTGCTACGCAGCGCGCCGATCCAGCATGGATCTTCCCTTTTCGGCCTGTATATCCTGTTCGGGACCAAGGGCCGCGCATGGGCCGGCGTTAGGCCCTGTCCCGGGCAGCGGGGCAGACAGAACCTGCCGGTCAGCAGGCGCGACATCCGGTTGCGCGCCCGCATGACCCGGGGGAAGGACACCGATGGGCCACAGCGCCAGCGGCACCGCCGCCGGCGAGGCCAGGCGGGCCGGGCAGCAGCCGCCAGGAAATGTCCGGCTGGCGGGCATGCTCACCTTGAGCTGCCTGATCAGCCCGACCGGACAGACCACGGTCACGTTCGCCGGCGAGCTCGATTACGCATCGGCGGACCAGGCCTACGAGTACGTGCGCGGCGCTATCGACGCCCACGGCGGACAGATCCTGCTGGACGTGGCCGGCCTGAGCTTTTGCGACGCCCGCGGGCTGGGGGCTCTCGCGCGGATGAGCAGGCACGCCGGGCAGGCCGGGTCCTCGTTGCACCTGGTGGCGCCGCCGCCACAACTGATGAAGATCATCCGCATTACCGGCCTGGAAGACAAGCTGCCGGTGCATCGCGAAGATCAGCCCGGGCAAGCGAACGTAGCATAAGACCGCCCGTGTCACTGGAGGCCGGCCGATTCTCCGAGGGTAACGGCAGTGGATCGGCGTTCCGCTGATCGGCGCCGGGGATCCTGCCGGGCGGGCCCCGCTGGCGGTTAGCGTCACGGTGGCGGCCGTGCTGTGCGGATGCTGGCTGATGGCAGCCGGGAGGATCTCGCCGCCCGGCGTGGTGGCCCGCGACTGATGAGGAGCGACGCATGTGCCGCTGGCTGGCTTACACGGGCTCGCCGGTCCTGCTTACGCAGGTGCTGTACACCCCGGTCCAGTCGCTGATCGACCAGAGCCTGCATTCGCGGCTCGGGGCCGAGACGACCAACGGCGACGGGTTCGGCGTCGGCTGGTATGACACCGGCCCGGCCCCGGGGGTGTTCCGCAGCATCGAGCCGGCCTGGAACGACGAGAACCTGCGCGAGCTGTCGGGTCACATCCGTTCGCACCTTTTCTTCGCGCACATCCGGGCGGCGATCGGGTCGGCTGTCCAGCAGGCCAACTGCCACCCGTTCCGGCACGGCCGGTGGCTGTTCATGCACAACGGGTTCATCGACGGCTTCGCCGCCATCAAGCGGGACCTGGTGCTGGCGGTCGACGAGTCGCTGTTCCCCGAGATCACGGGCACCGCCGACACCGAGGTCCTGTTCTGCCTGGCGCTCACCTTCGGGCTGGAAGACGACCCGGCCGGGGCCGTCGCGCGGGCCCGGGGCGTGCAGTACCCGTTCCAGGGCACCATCGCCACCACCGATGGGGAGCCTGTGGGTGTTCCGCTACTCCAGCCAGGGCAAGTCCCGGTCATTGTTCTTCACCCGCGACGTCCGTATGCTCCGCCAGCAGTATCCGGACTGGGAGATCTTGCGCGAGGTGTCGGATGATACGCGGCTAGTGGTGTCCGAGCCGATCGGTGATCTGCCCGGCGCCTGGGTCGAGATGCCCTAGGCCAGCTACGGGGTGGTTACCATGGCAGGCGACCATCTCCAGCCCTTCGTTCCTAAGCCCCCATCCAAGGCCGCGTAGCGCCTCGTAAAGCACCCCGGGTGCGAAGGCTCTGCCTGCGGGAAGGCCTGTCCCTGACGGCTGGCGGCGCCTGGCATCCGGCCCGGCGGTGCGGGGCGTTCGGCTCCTGCTCGGATCTTCGTCGGCTTTGGTCATCAAAGGTGGCAGCCGGGGATCGTGCTCGCCCGGTCATGTGGCCCGGGACCGGAGGGCGGGTCGGTGTCCTGGTCGCGTGGGCATGGGCGGGGCTGTGCTTCGTCGCCCGGGAGCGCTTCCGCGCTGAACTGCTGGCTGGTGGCCTGTGGTCCTGCTCCACGGGACCTAGGTCTCTGGCTGCCTGGCCGGCCGTCGCTGACGATGCAGTCATGAGGGAAAGGCCGGCCGGGCAGGTGCCCGCCATCGTGGTGGAGGGGCTCCGCAAGGACTACGGCGAGGTGTGCGCCGTAGATGGCGTGAGCTTCCAGGTCCGGCGCGGTGAGATCTACGCCCTGCTCGGGCCGAACGGGGCGGGCAAGACCTCGACCGTGGAGATCCTCGAAGGGCACCGGCAGCGGACCGGCGGTTCGGTCCGGGTTCTGGGGTTCGATCCGGGCGCCGGCGATCGCCATTTCCGCGAACGGGTCGGGATCGTGCTGCAGTCCGGCGGCATGGACGCCGAGCTGACGGTCCGGGAGATGGTCTCGCTGTTCGCCGGCTTCTACGCGCGGCCGCGGGATGTGGCCGCCACGATCGAGCAGGTCGGCCTGGCGGCCAAGCGCCGGGCCAGGGTGCGGACCTTGTCCGGAGGGCAGGCACGCCGGCTGGATCTGGCGCTGGCCCTGATCGGCAACCCGGAGGTGCTGTTCCTCGACGAGCCGACCACCGGGTTCGACCCGAACGCGCGGCGGGAAGCCTGGGACATGATCGCCGGCCTGCGCGCCTGCGGGACCACGGTGCTGCTCACCTCGCACTATCTCGACGAGGTCCAGCAGCTGGCCGACCGGATCGGGGTGATGAGCCACGGCCACCTGGTGGAGGAGTCGACCCCGGATGCGCTCGGCGGGCGTGATGTCTCCGGCACCGTGATCAGCTTCCGGCTTCCCGCGCGGCTGCGGGGCAGCGAACCGCCGGCCGGGCCGTGGGATCAGGCAGCGGGCCCTGCGGGCGAGTTCACCATGCACACCGACGAGCCCACCCGGGTCCTGCTGGCCCTGACCCGGTGGGCGTGCGCCCATCATGTGGAGCTGCCGGGGCTGACGGTGACCCGGCCCTCGCTGGAGGACGTCTACCTGCGCATCACCGGGCAGGCGGAGATCGAAGCCGGCGATGGCCACTGAAGCAGCACACAGGTCCCGGCCGCCGGCGCTGCTCGCCCTGGGCCAGGTCCGCTACCAGCTTCTGCTGCTGCTGCGCAGCCCGCTGGGGTTCTTCCTCTCCGTCGTGTTCCCGCTGCTGCTCCTGGTCTGCCTGAAGGTCATCACCCCCTCGCACCCGGTGGACGGGCTGCCGTACGCGCAGTGGGTCACTCCGGCGATGTGCGCGTTCTGCCTGCTCAACGCCTGCTACGTGACGGTCATCACCGGCATGGTGCTAGCCCGCGAGGAGGGCACGCTCAAGCGCCTGCGCGGCACCCCCCTGCCGGCCTGGTCCTACCTGGCCGGCCGGTCCGGCTCGGCCTTGGTGACCTCGGTGATCGCCTGCAGCGTCATCATCGCGACCGGGGTGGCGTTCTTCGGCGTGCGCATCGTCTGGCACGCGTCCGGCTACTTCGCCGCCGCCGCCCTGCTGGGTATCGCCTGTTTCTTCCTGATCGGCGCGGCGGTCACCACGGTCGTCCCGAAGACCGACACCGCGCTGCCGATCGCGTTCGGCACGATGCTGCCGCTGGCGTTCATCTCCGGCGTGTTCTTCCCCCTCAGCCACCCGCCCGCCTGGCTGCACCACCTGGCGTCGGCCTTCCCGGTCGCCCCGATCGCCCAGGCCATGGAGGACTGCTTCAACCCGGCCACCCGATCCTGGCCCATGCCGGCCTCCGGGCTGCTGGTGGTGCTCGGCTGGAGCGCGGCCGCGATCGTGGTCATCGCCCTGGCCTTCCGCTGGGAGCCAGGCCCCGCCCCGGCCGCCCGCGGGCTGGGCCGCTCGGCTGGCTGGCTTAGCCGCTCGCGGCACCGGCCGTGACCATCACCTGCCTTCGATGCCGCGGCGGCACGGCGACGGGCACGTGCCAGCGCATCCGCGCCAGGGTGATCACGGGACATAGTCCCGGTCAGGTCTGCGATGAGCACGGCAGCCAGACCACCAATCCAGCACCGGACAGCATGGCCTGGCCGGCGAAACGGAGCGCCCTCAGCTGCCTGACAAAGCTTTGCGCCAAGGACCCTTCGAGCCGGTCTCGCGCTGATGCCCGGGATGCCGGGCAACGGGTTCGGGGGGGTCCGTGACTGCTCAGGCGGCTCCTGCGGCGGCCGCTGGACCGGGATCGCGCCGCCGCTGGCTGGGATTGTTCTTCATCGCGCTCGGCGTGGCGATGATCATCGTGGACGCGACGATCGTCAACGTGGCCGTGCCGCAGATCATCAGGGATCTCGGGATCACGTCCAGCGACGCGCAGTGGGTGCAGGAGGTCTACACCCTGGTCTTCGCCGCGCTGCTGCTGGTCTGGGGCCGGCTCGCCGACCGCTATGGGCGGCGGCGGCTGTTCGTCACCGGGGCGGCCGCCTTCGCGGCGGCCAGCGTGCTGGCCGCGCTGGCCCGGTCCGGGCCGGAGCTGATCGGCAGCCGAGTGCTGCAGGGTATTGCGGCCGCGATGATGCTGCCCGCCTCGCTGTCGCTGCTCAACGCCGGGTTCCGCGACCGCGCCATCGCGTTCGCGGTGTGGGGCTCCACGATCGGCGGCACGGCCGCGCTCGGCCCGCTGCTGGGCGGCTGGCTGACGACCTCGTATTCGTGGCGGTGGGCCTTCGGCATCAACATCCCGCTCGGTATCACCGTCGTCGCGGGGACCCTCCTGCTCGTGCCGGAGTCCAGGGAGCCACGGTCGGCTCGCGGCAACGACCTGGCCGGGGCGCTGCTGTCCGTGCTCGGGTTCGGCGGCATCGTCTTCGGCCTGATCCAGGGCCGCAGCTACGGCTGGTGGACGCGGACGGGCCCGGTGAGCATCGCCGGCCTGGGCTGGAGGTGGCCCGTGTCGCCGGTCCCGGTGGCCTTCGCCGCGGGCCTCATCTGCCTGGCGGCCTTTGCCGCCGTCGAGCTGCGCCGCAACGCGGCGGGCCGGGTCGTGCTGCTCGACCTGAGGCTGTTTGCCATCCCGTCATTCCGCAACGGCAACATCGCGGCGGCGATCGTCAGCCTGGGGGAGTTCGGCCTGCTGTTCGCGCTGCCGCTGTGGTTTGAGAACGTCTGCGGCTACAGCGCGTTCCGGACCGGGATCGCGCTGCTGCCGCTGGCCATCGGCAGTTTCGCGGCAAGCGGCTTCGGCGCCCAGCTGGCCAGGAAGAAGGGACCGGTATTCACGGTGCGGCTAGGCATCGCCCTGGAGATCGCCGGCGTCGCCGGGATCGGCGTGGTCACCGGCCCTACGACCGCGTGGTGGGCCACCGTGCCGCCGCTGTTCGCCTACGGGCTCGGGATCGGGCTCGCCACCGCGCAGCTGACCGGGGTGGTGCTCGCCGACGTGCCGGTAGCCAGCAGCGGCCAGGCATCGGGCACCCAGAGCACCAGCCGGCAGATCGGCTCGGCGTTCGGCATCGCCATCTTGGGCACGGTGCTGTTCACCGCGTTCGGCACCCGGTTCTCCCAGCGGCTGTCCGGCATCCCCGGGCTGCCGGCCGGGCAGCGCTCCGCACTGGTGAACGCGGTCAAGCAGAGCGCCGGGGCAATGATCGGCCAGCTGGCCGCCAGCCCGCGCACCGCACCTGTCGCGGCCATGGCAAAGCAGGCGTTCTCCCAGGCCACCCGCCTGACCGCGTTCACCGCCGCCGCCTTCCTCGCACTCGGCCTGCTCGCCAGCCTCTCCCTGGGCCGCGGGAACGCCTTCCGCCAGGCGCACGACCCGGATGCCGGACCTGGCCAGCAGACCGGGCCAGCTGCGCAGAACCCCCGGTAACCGTGCCGGGGCAGGCGGCGCAACACCGCAGCTGCCGGCAGAGCCGGTGCACACCGCGCACCCGCGGCAGCCAGGAACAACCGCTGGCAGGGCACATGGCGCGGCGCGCACTGCGGGGAGAGAATCAAGATCATCGGCATGTCACAGGCGAACTCGTCGAATTCTCCTTCGACGAACCACAGGCTCTCACCGGTGGGGGCCCAGAACCACTTGGGCTCCGTGCACAGGCCCTCGGCGGCCTTCTTCCCGAAGAAGTCGTCAACCTCGCGCCCGTAGGCGAATGCAGCCTTCTCCCGGCCCGGAACGGGGTCGTCCACTTCGCGACCATCGCAGCTTTCATAACGTTCACCCCCTCTCGCGTCCCCGTGCTGTCCGTCCGCCCTATAGTCACTCCATAGGCCATGAGGGAGTCCCGATCCAGGGGCAGAGGTCCTAATTCGTGGAGCCCGATAGACAGGCGAAGGGTCCCCAATTCACTACATCAGTGGAAAAAGGGAGCGACCACCCAGACCATAGCGAGGTCACTAGGGCACGTCGAGAGCACATGAGCGCTGAATATCGATGAGAACTGCTGGGAACCAAAATGCAGGTCACGGCCGTTAGAAATCAGTCCGCAGCTACAGATGACCAGCGAATGCGATACATCAACTACCGCTGATCCGGGCCTAGTCAAGATCTTCCTTCGATGGCGGTGTGCCATTTCTGCGCGCGAACGGCCGGAGAACTGCGGTCACCAGCGGTCATCCGCGGGCAGCGCGAATGACCTCCGAGTTGGCCGCGCGCAGGTTGATCCCTGCCTGAACCGATCTGTGACGAGTGAGCCGTATTGGGATCGAGCGCGTAGCAGGAGAACCGCGGCATGCCGGCCCCTCGGAGCGAAGGTCGTCAGGCCCTAATGACCGCGGGCCTACCAGCCGTGAACCTGTGGCCTTCGTCCCTGGCAACAGCGGCGCACGGCGCTAGCATCCAGACGAGATAGGAGGTGCACGTCATGAAGCGTTTGGAACTGACCATGTACCGTTACCGCGAGGACCTCGGCGAAGAGGACCGGCGGAAGCTGACGAAGAAGTTCCTTGAGACCGGAATCTCTCCCGGTGTCATCGCGCACTACGAGCGCCTTGACGGCAAGGGCGGATTCATGGTGGAGGAGCTACCGGAGGACGCGGAGAGCAGCTACGAGCTCACCATAAAGTACACGCCGTGGATGGAGTTCGACGTGTTCCCGATCACCACGATGGAGGAGGCTTTCCCGGTCATCCAGCGTGTGTACGGCTGACAACCAGGGATGCAGGCAAGCGGCTCGCCCTCGTTTAGGACAGCACCCGGCAGCTAGCCATGCTCACGTTTGTAGCAACGTCCCTGGTTAGCGTACGCACGTCGTTACCTCGACAGTCGTATACGCCGCCGCATTAAGTTAGGGCATGGTTTCATGTATCTCTCACGGTTGCTGAGTTCTACGGGGTGCGGGCGGAGCCGGAACATCCGCGGCTTCCTGGGGGCGCAGCGGGTCAGGTAGTTCGCGTAGCCGGGGTAGGGGGTAGACTGCCACGAATCGCGGCCACAGCCGCTCCCAGGTCGCCTGGTCGGCTAGCTTGCCTGTCACTGGCAGCCGCTCGGGCCCCACCTCGATGGAAGCGTCCGGGTGGGCCAGCAGGCTCGCGGTCCAGCCGGGGTGGTGCGGTTGGCGAAGTTGGTTCTGACCATGAAGTCATCGCCGTCACGCACGTAGATGAGCGGCATCGCCCGGGGCAGCCCTGACTTGGCACCCGTGGTGGTATGAAGCACTTCCGGGAAACCGATCCGAAGTGCGGCCCGGCCCCGGGTCTTGTGGAACAGCCAGGGATCGGCTTTCGGTCCGAAGAGGCGGTAGAAGGCAGCGAACGCCCGGGTGCGCCCGGCGGATCGGAGCACGCGCGGGGTCGTATTCAGTCCGCGCTCGTAGTCGGTGATCCGGCGGCAGACGGGTTCTGTCCAAGGTGGGCGCAGTCGATCACCCAGCAAAGCCGCGAAGTTAAGGGACTCGTGGTCGAGTCAAGCAGGTCTTGCGCGGTGTGGCGGGCGGCCAGCAGACCTCTGGTAGATCGGTGCGATCCGTCACGATCTTCCCCCGACAGCCGGAGGGACTGTTGCCCGGGAGACGGTGACCTTCGGCTCTGCGGGCGCCCCGGAGTGCCAGCCGTAGCCTGGCCGGAATCCGATCCGGATGGTGACATGAACGCACCAGTTCTGCTTCGTAGTAGGGGGCGCCGCGGGCGAGCCTGGCGAGTGGCGCCGCTGCTGTTGCTGTTGGTCGTCGCCGCGCTGAACCTTGCGGCGGTATCGTGCGGCGGGCATCCGGCTCCGGCCGTCAGCGCGCTGCCGGTGAACTCGCTGTCCGTCAAGGCGTGCACGGTCGATGGCCTGGCGGCCCGGTGCGGGACGCTGCTCGTGCCGGAGGACCGGCTGACCCGGACCGGCCGCGCGATCCCGGTCCGGTTCGTGGTCATCCCTGCCACCATGGCGGGCAGGGCACCGGATCCGGTGGTCTGGTTCGCGGGCGGCCCGGGTGGCTCAGCGATCGATGGCATCCCCGGTGAGGTGTCGCTGCTGGGAACGCTGAATCTCCACCGGGACCTGGTGTTCATCGACCAGCGCGGCGCCGGCCAGTCGAATCCGCTGGCCTGCCCGGCGTTCCCCGGCCTGGCCGATAAGGCGGCGCTGCGCGCTGCCGTCCGGTCCTGCCTGGCCCGCCTGCACGGCGACTTGCGGTTCTATACCACCGCGATGTTCACCGATGACGTCAGCCAGCTGCTGGGGGATCTGCACTATGCCAGGGCCGATTTCGTCGGTATCTCCTACGGCACCACCGCAGAGCAGGTGTTCCTGCTCCGCCACCCGGGGCAGGTGCGGACGCTGACCTTGATCAGCGGCACCCCGCTCACCATCGCGCTGTTCGAACGGCGTCCCGGGAACGCCCAGCTGGCCCTGGACCACGTCTTCGGCCTGTGTCAGAGCCAGCCCGCCTGCCACCGGGCCTTCCCGCACCTGGCCGCCGACTGGGCCGCCCTGTGGGCCTCGCTCGGCAAATCCCCGTGGATCCTCCCGGCCGCGCAGTCACCCACCGGGAAGGCCGAACGCCTGGACCAGGACACCGTGGCCGCCATGGTGTACCAGGCGCTGTATGACGGCAACATCGGCCCGATCCCGGTCGTGGTGCACACCCTCGGCGCGGCCACGGACAAACTGGCCGCATGGGTCTCGGTGGCGCGCGCTTTCCCGGCGGCCTCAGGAGGTGCCAGCAGCGCCAACCAGATGATGCGCTACGCGATCCAGTGCGATGAGCCGTGGGAAAGCTACCGGCCCGCGGCACTGTCGGATCAGCGGGGCAGCTTCTATTACCAGACGGACCTGGAGTCGGCCCGCTGGTGGCAGTACGTCTGCTCGCTGATCCCCAAGTCTGCCGCCGCGGCAGGCCATGAGCAGCCGACCGTATCAACGGTCCCGCTGCTGGCATTCAACGGCGCCTATGACCCGGTCGAGCAGCCGCGGAACTGGGCCGGGGCGCAGAAAGCCTTCCCCGGCAGCCGCGAGATCGCTTTGCCCGGCCAGGGACACAACACCACCTCCAGTTGGGACGTCTGCGCCGGTCCGCTGACCCAGGCCTTCATCGAGCAGGCCGGCGTTGCCCACCTGAACACCGGCTGCCTGGCCGCCGCCTCCGCCCCGCCGTTCGACCTGACCCAGCCATGACCCGGGCAAGAACTCGAACCCCTAGCCTTCTGATCCGCGGGATCAATGGAAGGCGTCCTGTCGGTGCGCGGGGGATCGGCAGGCCAGCGTCTTGCCGAGTGTCCAGCATGGACGCCACAGTCTCGTACCGTCCGGTCAGTCCGTGAATGGCCGTCATGGGAGAAGCGAGCCTGCCGGAGGGACCTTCGCCTCTTGAGCGGGTGGACCGGGGGGCGGGACGGTGGCGGTGATGGCGGGGCCGAGGAGGTGCAGCGGTGTTCCGGGACACGGTACGGCGATGGCTGTACCGCCACGGGCATGCGAGCCGTGTGGCCAGGTTCCTCAACGCGGCGCAGGCCCGGCTGGCCGCAGCCGGTGTCGGGCCGAGGTGGCTGGTCATGGTCGAAGTCACCGGACGCCGCAGCGGCAAGACGATCTCGTTCCCCGCGGTCATCGCCGACTACGACGGCGGCCGGTACCTGGTGTCCATGCTCGGCCAGGACACCAGCTGGGTCCGCAACGTCCGCGCGGCCGGGGGGCGAGCCGCGCTGCGCCACGGTGACCGGGAACCGGTCATGCTGCACGAAGTTGACATAGACCAGCGCCCTCCGGTCCTGCGGTGCTACCTCCAGCGCGCACCGGGGGCTCGGGCCCACATCCCCGTCGACTACCGGGCGCCGGTCGAGGCGTTCGAACCAATCGCAGCGCGATACCCGGTGTTCCGCATAACCACGGCGAAGGAAGCTAGGCGCCGATGACCTGGCGCACCACCTGTCCGGCAGGCGCCCGGCAGGCGGTCGAGTACGCCTCAGCGCGCCGTGCTCCGCCCGGCCTGGCCGCCGCCGTGGTGACCGCTGACGGCGCGGTGGAGCTGGTCACCAGCGGCCTGGCCGATGTCCGCACCGGCCGGCCGGTCACCATCCAGACGACGTTCTTGTGGTTCTCGACGACCAAGATCATGACCGCTACAGCAGTGATGATGCTTGCGGACCGGGGCGCTGTGGAACTAGACGCCCCGGTGATCGAGCACGTTCCCGAGATGGGCGTGCTGCGCGGGCCCGGGTCGCTGATCACCGCGCGTCACCTGCTCGCGCACTCCTCCGGGCTGGCGAACCCCCGCCAGTTCGCTGGGTGCGGCCCGCAGGCACGCCGCCGCCCGATGCCCGGGTGTTCCTGGGCCGCCTGCTGCACCGGCACCGGCGGCTCCGGTTCCACCCCGGACAGACAGCCGCCTACAGCAATCTGGGCTACCTCGTCCTCGGCGAGCTCATCGCCTCATGTGCCGGGCAGTCGTTTTGTGAGTTCGTCCGCTGCCAACTGCTGGAGCCGCTGGGGATGCGCCGCACCGGCTTCGAGCACGTCCAGGCGCCCGCCGACATCGCGACTGGCTACTGGCGGCTCCCGCCGGGCGGGCAGGCTGCCCTGCGGTTGCTGCTCCCGCCGGGGATTGTCGGCCCGCGCGTCGGCGGCCTGGTGAGCTTCCGGTCGTTCTATGTCAACGGCCCGTCCTACGGCGGGCTCGTCGGCGACATCCAGGACGCCGCGCGGTTCTTGTCCCTTCACCTCGGCGGCGGAGCGGTCGGGGGCCAGCGGCTGCTATCGGCCGCATCCACCGCCGCGATGCGCACTCTCACCACCAACGGCACCAAGCTCACCACTGGGCTGGGCTGGTGGCGGCGGCACGAAGCGGACGACGGCAGCGGGCTGGGTCGAGCACCTCGGCGGGGGCGGCGCTTACCGGAACCTGATGCGCCTTTATCCGGACTCTGGGAGGGCGGTCGTCATGTTCGGGAACCTCACCAGCTACCCCGTCGAGCAGCTGACCGCAGCGGTGCTGACATCCGGAACCGGGCCGCCGTGGGATCGGGCAGGGACGCAGGCGCGGACGTGACCTTCCCCGGCTGCTGGCCGTCTTGGCCTCCACCTCATCACCGTCACGGCAGCACCCTCTTCTGCGTTGTCTGCCCGGTTGGGTCTATCGCGGGTCGATCGGGGTTAGCACGCCGAGCGCCTGCTCGAGCGCGGCTGCGGCGTCTAGGCACAGGTCCTCGCGGTAGCGCGGGCCGATGATCTGGACCACCTGGGGGAGCCCCCCGGCGACTCCGACGGGCACCGCTACGGCGGGTAGCCCGAGCGCGTTCACCGCGATCGCCATGCGCATCTGCTGGATGGTCTGGGCGACCTGCCCGGCGGCGAGGTCGGTGCCGACCTTGAACGGGATGCCGGTGCTGATGGGCTCGACGATCAGCGGGCGGGTCTGCTGGAACTGGCCCCACTGCCGGGCCAGCGTGTGCCGGGTCTTGAAGCTCTCGACCGTAGCGGCCGGGTCCGGGTTGCCGCAGGCGTCGTAGAACTGGCCGAGGAACTCCCGGGTGGCAGCGTCGAAGACGGTCAGCAGCGGAAATACTGCGCGCCATTCGGGGGTGTTGAGCATGGACAAGGCGGTCTGTACCGCCTGGTCGATGGCCCGGCGGCTCGGCCTCCTCGACCAGGTACCCGGCGGCGGCCAGGGTGGCGGCGGCGGTGCGGACCGCGGCTTGCACCGGCGGCGCGGTGCCGTGCCCGCCGGGGTCTGCGACGGCGGCGACGCGGACCGGGCCGGGCAGCGGCGGCCCGGACAGCGGCGCGGGAACCAGGGCGGCTGGTGTCTGCTGCCGCCGGGCCACTTTACCGGCGAGGGGTTGCTGGTCCGGCGAAGCTAGCGGATGCCTTCCCACAGGGCGCGTTCCCAGGATCGGGGATCGTCTATCACCTGCGAGGTGGTGTTGAAGCGCATGGTGGCCCGGCGGCTCAGGTCGTATCGCGGCCAGCCGGGATCGCCGCTGGCGGCGAACGATACCCAGGCGGCGTGCATGGTGCTGGCGAGTTCGTGCGGCGGGTCGTCCCCCAGGAACTGCCCCAACAGCGGGACGTCTTTGCTCAAGGTGTCGAAGACGAAGGGAATCTCCAGCCCGTGGCAGGCGCCCAGGCGCCCGCCGAACGCCGGTGAGGGCCAGGCGAACTCGTACATGTACGTGCCCGCGGGGGCGCGGGCGTGGGCGTCGGCCAGGCGGATGGCGGGGATGCGCATCCACCAGTCGGTCGTCACCGCCGCGAGCAGGTCCCCGGGACTTGCACCGGGATACCGGGCCCGGTACGCGGCCAGCACCGGGCCGGCTGGCAGCCCGTAGGCGGCCAGCGCCAGGTACCCGTAAACGCCGACAGGCCCGGTCAGCACCTGGTCGGTGATCTGGTCGATCTCGCCAGAGATGACCCGGAACAGCCGCCAGTCATCGGTATTGGTGCCGGCGATCAGATCCACCTGCGCGCTCGCGCCAGCCGCGATCCGCTCCATCGGCGCACCGGGAATGACCTCCCCATCGACCACCGGCTGGAAGGGCATCACGCTAGCCACCACCTCGGCGCCCCAGCGGCCCGGGTCCGGCTGGGCCAGCAGCTCGGCCTTGAGCTCGGCCTGCGCCGCCAGCAGCCGCTCGACCGGGACCCCGGCGATCGCGTCCCGGTCCGGCGGCATACCCAGCTTGCCGGCCAGGTAGCCCCCGATCCGGGACGCGGCCTGGGCCGGGAGCACGTGATGAGCTGCCCCGCTCTGGACGATCGCCCGCCGGAACAGCCCCTCGGCACACGGCATGGACAGCAGCACGCCGATGCTCATCGCGCCCGCCGACTCACCGAAGACGGTGACATTACCGGGATCACCACCGAACGCGGCGATGTTCTCGGCCACCCACCCCAGCGCCGCGACCTGATCCAGCAGGCCCAGGTTGGCATCCCGGTCCCCGCCGCCCAGGTACAAGAACCCGTCAGCTCCCACCCGCCAGTTGATGACCACGCACACGACCCCGTCGCGGGCAAAGTGAGCGCCGTCATAGGCCGCCTGCCCGCCGATCTCGAACATGCCCCCCTGAATCCACACCATGACCGGCAACCCGCCCGCCCCCAGGTCAGGCGTCCAGAGGTTGAGAGTCAGGCAGTCCTGCCCGCCCGCGGCGGCATCCCAGGCCGAATCCGCGGCCGCCCCCGGGGGAGCCACCTGAGGCGGTGCCGCCCCGAACCTGGTGGCATCCCGCACGCCATCCCACGACCCGCCCGGCCGCGGCGCACGGAGCCGGTTCGCGCCGAAAGGCGGCGCCGCATAGGGAACCCCCAAGAACGCATACACACCATCAGAAACCCGGCCGCGCAACATGCCGTACGCGGTTTTGACCACCGCATCCATACCCGCCACCCTGAGACGCTCAAGAACCCTCAGTGCAGAGGCGAAGGTCCCGAACGGCCTCTTCCCAGCGCAGCCACCTGAACCAGGGCGCCCGGGTTCTGTTCCCTGTTGCGCCCCCTGGCGCTGAGCAGTAGCGACACTGTAGATCAGGCCGGCAAAGGCAGTGCCTTAGCTGGGACTGGCAAGTGCGCCCGAAGGGCTGGATGCGCATGCTCGGCCCGCTGCTCAGGCCACTGGGCGGCCGCATGGAGCGCAGAATCTGGGCCAGCCTGAAGCGATACCTGGAGAACACCGCGGCCCGGCCCGTCACCCGGCCCGTGCCCTAGCCCGGTCACGGCGGGCCCCGCCGGACGTGCTCGGTGAAAAAGGCCAGGACCCGCTGCCAGGAATCCGCCGCCGCGGCGGGATGATAGGCGCGCCACTGGTCATTGAAGAAGGCGTGCTTGGCCCCCCGGGTAGACCTACAGGTCGTGCAGGATACCAGCGGCGGTCAGCTCGGTCTCCAGCACCCCGGCGGCCTTGGTGGTGAAGTCCTTGCCCGGCCACGACCCCACCACCGGGCACATCCGGCGGATTGCCGCGCGCGGCCTGGGCGCAGCCCCGTAGAACGGGGCGATCGCCGCCAGCCGGTTATCGGTGCAGGCCCAGGTCAGCACGATGGACCCGCCCAGGCAGAAGCCGACGGCGCCGATCCGCGCGGCATCGACCTCCAGATGGCTGGCCAGCTGCCCGAGCGCGGCCTTCAAGGCCGGGACGCCGTAGTAGTCGAGGTTCCCGGCCATCCCGCCTGCGAACATGCGCGCCATGCACACGGCCCGGTTGCGGTCTTCGAACAGGTCCACGCCCAGCGCGGCGTAACCCTCCGCGGCGAACCGGCCGCAGATGTCCCGGATGTTGTCATTCAGGCCGGAGGCTTCATGGACGACCACCACGCCAGGAAACGGCCCGGAGCCATCCGGGAGAGCCAGATACGACCTGCCAAGGGACTCGGTCCTCATGATGCCAGTGTCCCTGGGTAAGACCGCAGAGGTGGTACCAGGAGCTTCCCCGACTTCTGGGAGTTCTGCGGGCGCAAGGCCGCCGCCTACCGACAGGTCGGCAACGCGTTCATGCCAGCAGTCGCTGCGGCTCTTGGCGCCGCGATCGCCACTGCGCTCGGCCAGGTTCCTCACTGTCGGTGCCCAACCCGGGCAAGCCATCACGCATTTTGAGTACATCGAGCATCGGTGCGCCCTCGCTCTCGGTGTACGCGCCGGGCGCGACCTTCGGCTCCTCGTTACGCCCGGTGACAATAAGGTGCGGAGGGCAGTACCCGTAATTTTCGGGCTCTGATGGTGACGCGTTCGCCGAGCTCGGGCACGGCCGCGGTCCAGCCCAGTTCGTGGTCGAGCCGGTCGCGCAGGGCGGCCGCGGCGGCCGGCTCGCCGTGGACGACGTAGGTGGCCGCTGGTCCGGGTGCGGCGGCCAGCCAGGACAGGATGTCGTCGGCGTCGGCGTGCGCCGAGAACGCGTCGGCCTGGGCGATTTCCGCCCGGACCGGCACGTACTCGCCGTGGATCTTGATGGTCCGCGCTCCTTCGGCCAGGGCGCGGGCGCGGGTTCCCTCGGCCGCGAAACCGACGATCAGGACGGTGTTGCGGCGGTCAGGGAGCAGGTGCCGCAGGTGGTGGAGCACCCGGCCGCCGGTCGCCATGCCCGAGGCCGAGACGATAACCGACGGGCGGGCAGGCCGGTTCGCCGTCATGGACTCCGCCGCGGTGCGCAGCTCGTGCAGCCAGCCGGGATCGAGGGCCTCGGCGCCGTCCGCGATGATCTCGGGACGGAGCTCACTGGACCGTGAGGCGATCGCCTTCTGGTAGACGCCGAGCGCGGCCAGGGCCATCGGGCTGTCGATGAGCACCGGTGACGGCGGGATCTGGCCGGCCTGGCGCAGCTCGCGGAGCGTGCGCAGGATGACCTCGGTCCGGTCCACGGCGAACGCGGGGATGATCACCGAGCCGCCCCGCTGCAGGGTCCGGGT
>Ga0335085_10006584_pt1 | contig 18262 bp, 9 predicted proteins | sample Lox_Sample_45_FD_206712 | JGI IMG/M metagenome (GOLD analysis project Ga0335085, IMG submission 206712) | Soil microbial communities from Loxahatchee National Wildlife Refuge, Florida, United States - Lox_Sample_4.5 | ecosystem: Environmental > Terrestrial > Soil > Wetlands | place: USA: Florida...
AAGCTGGTGCCGGAAGGCATCGAAGGACGGGTTGCCGCCAAGGGTCCGCTATCCGATCTGGTCTACCAACTCGTGGGCGGCCTGCGCTCGGGGATGGGCTATTGCGGCGCGCACAACATCGGCGAACTGCAGGAGAAGGCTCGCTTCCTGCGCATCTCCCCCGCCGGCCTGCGCGAAAGCCACGTTCACGACGTGATTATCACCAAGGAAGCGCCGAATTACCGGGTGGAGTGACTCGGCTCCGTCAGGGTCGCGCCTTGGATCCGATGGAGCGCCGGCGACCCGGACTCACATCATCGGCGCCGCCGCTTTGCGCGACACCGCCGGCCGGTCCAAGATTGGCTTCAGCTTTTCGACCGCGGCCGCGGCTGTCAGCCCGTACTTCGCCCGCAGCGGATCCACCTTGCCATGCTCGATGAACTGATCCGGCCAGCCGACGCGCACCACCGGCGTGGCGAGTCCCAGGTTGCTTACCTCTTCCAGCACCGCGCTGCCGAATCCGCCTGCCAGCACATGATCCTCAATCGTGAGGATGGCATCCACAGTGCGTGCGTAGAACTCCACCATCTGGGTATCGAGCGGCTTGGCGAAGCGAGCGTTGATCACTGCCGCGGAAACGCCCTGGCTTTCCAACTTGCGGGCCACCTCGCGCGCCATCGGCGCCATCGCACCCAGCGAGAAGATCGCCACCTGATCGTTTTCTCCGTGCTCCAGCAACTCGGCCTTGCCGATCGGAATGGCCCGCGGCACATCCTTCACGGGCGTTCCAGGGCCGACACCGCGCGGATAGCGGATGGCAATGGGACCGTCCCACTTCATGGCCGTGAACAGCATATCGGCGAGCTCGTCTTCGTCCTTCGGCACCATGTGCACCAGGTTGGGAATCCCTCGCAGATAGCTGATGTCGAACAGGCCGTGATGCGTCGGGCCGTCGTCGGCCGAAAGGCTGCCGCGGTCCATGCAGAACACTACGGGCAGATTCTGCAGGCAAACGTCGTGCACGACCGGGTCGAAGGCGCGCTGCAGGAAGGTTGAGTAGATTGCGCAGAACGGTTTGAAGCCGCGCGCGGCCAGGCCGGCGGCGAAAATCACCGCGTGCTCTTCGGCGATCCCGACATCGAAATACTTGTCTTTATGGAACGGCTGGAAGCGGTCCAGGCACGTGCCGTTGGGCATGGCGGCGGTGATGGCCACGATCTTCGGATTGAAATCCGCCAGCTTAACCAGCGTATCGGCGAACACCTCCGAATACGTGCGCTGGCTCAGCGGCTTGGTCTCGCCGGTTTCCGGATCGTAAGGCCCCAGCCCGTGAAACTTTTTCTGCTTCTGAATGGCCGGCTCGAAGCCGCGGCCCTTTTGCGTCAGCACGTGCAACAGAATCGGCCGATCCTGTTTCTTCAAGAACTCGAAGGTCTTGATCAGCGTGGCGATGTCGTGTCCGTCGATGGGGCCGTAATAGCGCAGCCCCAGTTCTTCGAAGATCAGGCTGGGCAGCAACATGCCTTTGGCGGCCTCTTCCGCGCGGCGCGCCATCTTCAACGCCACCCGTCCGCCGAGTTTCTCCACGAATTTGCCGGTGCGGTCGTGCAGTCCGGCATAAGCCGGGCTCGTCACGATGCGGTTCAAATAACTGGCGATCGCGCCGACGTTCTTATCGATCGACCATTCGTTATCGTTGAGCACCACCAGCAGCCGCTTGGTATGGTGCGCGATGTTATTCAACGCCTCGTAAGTCACGCCGCAGGTAAACGCCGCGTCTCCGGCGAGCGCCACGACATGCTCCTTGCCGCCCGACCGGTCACGCGCCACCGCCATGCCGAGCGCCGCCGAAAGGGCCGTGCCCGCATGCCCGGCGCCGTACGCATCGTGAGGACTCTCCGTGCGCAGCATAAAGCCGTTCAAACCACCGGGCGTGCGGATGGTCGAAAAGCGCTCGCGCCGGCCGGTCAGCAACTTGTGCACGTAGGCCTGATGACTGACATCGAAAACGAACTGATCGGTGGGGGTATTGAAGACGTAGTGGAGCGCAATGGTCAGCTCCACCACCCCGAGATTGGGGCCGAGATGCCCGCCGTTGGCCGAGAGCACCGTCACCAGTTCTTCGCGAATTTCCGCGGCCAGGGTCTCCATTTCGGGAATGGAGAGTTGCTTCACCTGCTCAGGGGAGTCAATGCCGTCCAATATGCGCGCCATAAGTCTCCACGGCGCGAGGCCCGCCGCGGCCTTCCTGAAAAGTTACCTCTTTATTGTAAACGGAATAGCGGGTTATCGCGGAAGCGCGGGGACTTCAGACGGTACCGGGCCGCTGGACGCCCATATTCATTTCACCGTCCCGGCCGGTTTTTTCCCGACCGTTTCGGACCGGCTTGAATCGAAGGTCATAGCAATCTGCGTACCCGGACGCACCGTCACGCCAGATGGTGCATTGTATGATGGAGTTACCGGGTATGAACAGGCCGGCGGGTCTATGACTTCCATCGGGGAGACATTGCGCGGGGAACGGCTACGCCGTCATAAGGATATCGAGGCGATTTCGCGGGAGCTGAAGATTCCCGCCAAGTTCCTTGAAGCGATTGAATCGGAACAGTTCGACCGGCTGCCGGCGGCGGTCTTCGCGCGCAGTTTTGTGCGTCAGTATGCCCGCTACCTGGGGCTGCACGAAGAGGAGATGGTGGAGGCGCTCCAGCGCTTAACCGAGGCTCCCCCTTCCATGGCCGAGTCGCCCGCCGTCAAGGGCGAACCTCCTGCCATTCAGATGGACCGCATGGCGGAGTGGGAAAGCGTCGGCGAGAGGCGCTCCTGGTGGTCGTCCCTGCCCGCATTAGCACTGCTGGTCGTAGCGATGCTCGGCTGCTCCGGTGTATATGCCTGGTGGCAGCGCAACCGCCACGCGGTTTCGGCACATGAGGATCACCCGGCGGCGATGGAAACTGCGCGCACCGCTGCGCCCGGACAGGCCCTCGCCGCCACGCCCGCATCGACGCCCGCGGCCAAACCCGTGCTGCCGCCCAACTCCGCCGCAGAGGGCGCATCCGACCGCTCCGCTGCCGCGCCGGAAGCTGAAAAACCCGGCGCCACACCCGGTACAGCCGGCACTGCCTCCCAAGCTACCGCAACTCCTGGCCCTCCCGGCCCGGTGCATGTGCAGGTAACCGCATCCTCTCTGGTCTGGGTGATGGCCAAGGCCGACGATAAGACTTCCTTCACCGGGACGCTCGAAGCCAACCAATCCAGGATCTTCGACGCGCAGCACACCGTGGTGGTGCGGCTGGGCAATGCCGCGGGAGCCGAAATCACCCTGAACGGCAAATCCATCGGCACGATCGGTCCTTCCGGCCAGCCACGCACGGTGCAATTTACCCCCAACGGCTTCCAGATCGTGCAGCCTCAGCCCAAGCCGCCCGATATCGACCCCTTAAAGCAATAGCGCTCTGTCGTCCCCCGATGAAATATACTTACCCGGCTGGCCCGCGAATCAATTTCCCTCTTGCCGTCGTCGGACAGTTGCTGTCGCTCCCTTTCGACGGGCTGGAATTCGCCGTCAAAATCTCGCGCGAATTTGGCGATATAGCCCACTACAAGTTTGGCCCGCTGCACATTTACCAGCTAAATCACCCCGATCTGGTTCGCCGCATCCTGGTCGAGCAGCCCGAGAAGTTTTACAAGCCGAAACTGATCAAGCTCGCCTTCCGGCCCTTCGCGGGCGAAGGACTGTTCACCAGCGACGGCGCACTCTGGAAGCAGCAGCGCAGGCTCATGCAGCCGGCTTTTCATCATCGTCACCTGGCTGTCTACGGAGACGTGATGGTGGAACACGCCACACGCCTGGCGGATTCGTGGGCTGCCGGCCAGATTCGCGAGATGGTCGGCGAGATGACCGGACTGACGCTCGGCATCGTGGTCAAGACTTTGTTCGGCGGCGATCTCCAGGAGGTCGAGGCAATCGGGCGGCAGATGCTCGAAATGCTGCATGCCACCAATCGGCGGCTGAACTCGGCGTTTCAGATTCCCACGTGGGTTCCCACGCCCGGCAACCTCCGCGAACGGCGCGCGGTCGCCCGTGTCGATGAGATCACACGCGTTCTCATCCAAGCGCGCCGCGCCGAGCCCGAGAAGCGCGACGACCTGCTCTCGCTCCTGCTGGCCGCGGTGGATGAAGAGAGCGGCGCGCGGATGTCCGACCAGCAGCTCCGGGATGAGATGATGACGCTGTTTTTGGCGGGCCACGAAACGACTGCCGGCGCGCTCACCTGGACGTGGTATCTGCTGTCACGCCATCCAGAGGTCGAAGCGCGCCTGATCGATGAGTTGCGCACCGTGCTAGCCGGGCGCGCGCCCACCGCCGCGGACTTGCCCAAACTGCCTTATGCCGAAATGGTTATCCGCGAGTCGATGCGGCTCTATCCGCCCGCGCCGGGCTTTGCGCGCGAGCCGGTCGAGGATGTCGAAATCGGCGGATATGTCGTGCCCAAGGGCAGCCTTATCATCGTGAACACCTTTGCGCTGCATCGCGACCCGCGCTTCTTTCCCGATCCGGAGCGCTACGGTCCCGAACGCTTCGGCCCCGGCTGGGAAGAGCGCATCCCGCGTTTCGCCTATCTTCCCTTCGGCGGCGGACCGCGCGTCTGCATCGGCAACGGCTTCGCCATGATGGAGGCGCGCCTGATCCTTGCAACCATCGCGCAACGCTTCAAGCTATCGATGACGAATGACGCGGCGATCAAGCCGGTCCAGATCGTCACGGTCCGGCCCAGCGGCCCAGTGCGCATGCAGATTGAGAAGCGCGCGGCTATCTGACCTCCACGATTTCCGGCGGCTCCCATCTGCCGTCCAATGCGGCGGGCTTCGGCCAGTACAGCCGCAGGTTTATCGTGAACGCGCCCTGCTGCGGCGCGGGCAGCCAGTTGGATTCTTTGTCCGGACCGGGCGAATCGCGCTGGACCCACAGATCGAGCGAACCATCCGGGTTGAACTGCAACTTGTCGCGGTCGCCGATCGCGTACCGGTCGATGGGATTCGCGGCAAAGAGTTGCCGGTCGTTATACATGGTCAGCGACCAGAATGCGCGCGCAGGCGGAATCCCGTCCTTGTCGAAGTGCACCTTGTACTGCCTGGCGGAATCGAACGGCTGCCCATCGGACAGCGTGGCCGCGTAAGGATAGATGGCATCCTCCACCAAGTTGGCACCCAACCCCATCATCGCGATGGTGGCGCGCTTGAGATAGTCTGTACCGTAAGTGCCTACCGGCTGCATAACCATCAGCCAGCCGTTGTCCACCGTGCCCGGCAGACTGTGCCCGATGCGCGCCTGCGCCTTGGGAATGGCGGCCGTCAAAGCCGATTGCACTGCCATAGGCTGCCGGGCGAAATCGAACTGCCGCCCCGGCTCGATCCCGATTCGCTTCAGCCACGCCAGAATGGGATAGTCGTTGCCGTGCGGAGGATTGTCCTTCACCAATTCGCAGAAGCGCGTGAAGAACGTCGCCGCATCCATTTTCATGACCTGCTCCACCGGCGGCGCGGGCGAGATCGACGGATCCACCGTGCCGCGCGGCGGAGTATACGGCTTGCCATAGGCAGAAAGCGGTGTCGCCCGCAGCCCATCCTGAAATTTGTGCACCGCGTCGTAATCCGACTTGCCGTTGGTCTGCGTGCGGCCGATCATCCAGCCAATGGGCGTGGGCGCGCGGATCAACTCCACGCCGTCGGGCAGCCGCCCATGCCAGGACGGACCGGCAATCGCGAACGTCTGCGCGCCGTTGCCGGTGGTGCGCGTGCCAGGCGAGGCAAACACGTCGGTCCACAGGTCGAGCATCGGCAGAAGATAATAGCGCCCACCCGAATCGGGCACCGAGATCACCAGCGGCTCCTTCGACACATCGAACCACAGCGTCGAGTACAGCGTATCGGCATTCGGCCGGACCACGTCCGAGAAACTCGCATCGGGAAACGTTCGCTTGTTGCTGAACTGGTTCACTGGAGCGCCCATGCCGGTCTTCGGATCCGGCGCTTCGTAGTTCGTCATCACCCGGCGGGTCACATCCATCAGGACCATCGGGTAAGCATATGTATAGGCATCCACGGCGATCTCGGCGAGATCGCTGGAACTGGGAGGCGCCTGCTTGATGGACGGGTCCGGCGCATCCGGCCGGCAGGGCCACGCACCCGCTGCTAACATCGCGCACACTCCCAGAATCATTCGACGCTGCGTCATTTCCTCACCTCAGGCGTTGAGACAGCACGCCCTGTGTAAGTCTGATCGAAAGGTAAGTTGGCCGATTTAGTTCCAGGGGAGAAACGAAGCTCTACGGGCTTTCTCATCGCCGCTCCAGGATTAAGTGACCTGCGTCGGACCCTTACGTAGTGACACAACCCGGGCCTCTGCACGAGGCGGGTGGCGCGGGCGTCGGGCAGGTCGGCACACTGACCTTGGTCGTGCCAAAGATAGTGGCGCATCTCCGCATCGGTCGAAAGAGGGTGCAAGCGCGCCGAGGTCAGCGCCAACGGAACGGCGAAAGCAGCAGTCCCGCGGTGCGAATCACCGGAAGCGGTATGTCGATTCAGTCGCGCAGTTCGCGGAGCAACGCCGTAGAGCGCGGGATCAGTTCGAAGAACTCGCCGGCAGCAATCATGGGCTTGTCCTCGCGGTCCGGAGCGGCCGAATCGACCAGCACTTCCCACTCGGTGCCGGTGTCGTGCGGCATGTAGAATTTGATCGGCTCGTGGTGGGGGTTGAGCAGGATCAGGAAGGTTTCGTCTCGGATGGGCTCGCCGACGCCATTGACATCATCCAGCGTTCGGCCGCTCAGCCGCAGGCCGATGCAGCGCACCCAGCCCTGGTGCCACTCCTCGGGGGTCATCTCCTGACCGTCGGGGCGCAACCAAGTAATATCCTGCTCGGCGTGCCCGTTGACTTCGCGCGCGGACGTGCCGGGGTCGATGCCGCGGTCCTGGAAAAATTTGCGGCGGTGCAGGTTCGGATGGTGACGCCGGATGTCCACCAGTTTGGCTGTGAACTCCATCAGCGACCGGTTGGCATCACTGAGGTTCCAATCGTACCAACTGATGGCGTTGTCCTGTGCGTAGGCGTTGTTGTTGCCCTTCTGAGTGCGGCCGATTTCATCGCCGCCGCAGATCATCGGGACACCCTGCGAGAACAGCAGTGTAAAAAAGAAATTACGAACCTGCCGCTGGCGGACCTCGTTGATTTCCGGGTCTTCACTCTCGCCTTCCGCTCCGTAGTTGAAAGAATGGTTATCGTTGCTGCCGTCGCGATTCTCCTCGCCGTTGGCCTCATTGTGTTTCTGCTCGTAAGTGACCAGGTCGTGCAGGGTGAAGCCGTCATGCGCGGTGACGAAATTGATACTCGCGCTGGGGTGGCGGCCGTCACGCTGGTAGAGATCGCTTGAACCGGTCAGGCGGTAACCCAACTCGGCTAACTGGCCGTCGTCACTTTTCCAATAACGTCGCACCAGGTCGCGGTAGCGTCCGTTCCACTCGGCCCACAACGGTGGAAATTTTCCGACCTGATATCCGCCCTGCCCCACATCCCAAGGCTCGGCAATCAGTTTCACCTGGGAAACCACGGGGTCCTGGTTGATGATGTCGAAGAACGCCGAGAGGCGATCCACGTCGTGCAGTTCGCGCGCAAGCGCCGCGGCGAGGTCAAACCGGAAGCCATCGACGTGCATTTCCTCAACCCAATAGCGCAAGCTGTCCATAATCAGCTTGAGCACCTGCGGATGGCGCACGTTGAGCGTGTTGCCGGTGCCGGTGAAATCCATGTAATAACGTGGATGCTCCGTCACCAGGCGGTAATAAGTACTGTTATCGATGCCTCGGAAGCTGAGCGTGGGACCCATCTGGTTGCCCTCGGCGGTGTGGTTATACACCACGTCGAGGATCACTTCGATACCGGCGCGGTGCAGCGCTTTCACCATCGCTTTGAACTCGCCGATCTGCTCGCCGCGGTCGCCGGAAGCGCTGTAGCGCGCATCGGGGGCGAAGAAGTTGATGGAATTATAGCCCCAATAGTTGCGCAATCCATGCTCGAGTAAATGTTTATCGTCCACGAAATCGTGCACAGGCATCAACTCGACGGCGGTGATTCCGAGCTTGCGCAGATATTCGATGGCGACCGGATGAGCCAGCCCCGCGTAAGTTCCGCGCATCTCCGGCGGGATATCCGGATGGGTGGCGGTGAATCCTTTCACGTGCAACTCATACAGAATCGAATCGTGCAGCGGCGTGAGCGGCGGCCGGTCGTTTTCCCAGTCGAAATGGGAAGTAGTGATCACGCCTTTCGGAACACCCCAGGCGTCATCGGAAGTATCCTGCGACAGATCTTGCGCAGGGTCGCCAATCTTGTAACCGAAAACCGGAGCATCCCAGTTCAGCGGGCCGGATACGGCTTGGGCGTACGGATCGATGAGCAACTTCGCGGGGTTAAAGCGGTCGCCGCGCTCGGGGTCGTAAGACCCGTAGACACGGTAACCGTATAACTGACCCAGGCGCACGCCGGGAAGATATCCGTGCCACACGTAGCCGGTCGATTCGCGAATCGCGATGGTTTCGTAATCGTGCGAATCCACCGATTCGAAGAGGCAGAGCTCAACAGCGGTGGCTTTTTCCGAGTAGAGAGAGAAGTTGACGCCGGTACCATCCCAGGTGGCGCCCTGCGGATAGGGTTTTCCAGGCAGCAAGTTACGCGGCATACTTACTGCATCTTAACGAGCAAGTGATCTTCCAAGCGATGGTCACAATCGGCGCACCTGTGCGGGCGCGCACAATCAAGTAAGTGAAATGCGAAATTACATTCGCCCGGGAGGACCTTGCCGCTTGCGACGCACCGACACCACTGCGCCGACTGCCAGCGCGACTCCGACGAACAAGGCCGAGGCCGGTTCGGGCGCACTGGCGGGCGCGAGGCCCACGCTGGAGGCGGTAAAGGTGGGATTGTTGAGCGTGTTCCAACCCCCGCCATCCTGGGTCAGTGAAAAGCCGAAGTTCAGTGAGATGGAGAAGGTGCCCTGGGTGCAGCCCGGCGATGGTGGAACGTCGTGGAAGTACACGCAGCCCGGCAGCGGCACAGGGATGCCGGTATCGATCCCTGTTCCCGGATTGGTGCCGAAAAACTTAAATTCCAGCAGGTCGTTGCCGGCGAAGAATTGAGTCGAGCAGAACAAAAAAAACGGGTTCGGCACGTTTGGATCGTCGGCCTGGTTGCAACTCAGACTGGCGAGCAGGTCCGCTTGCTGCTGTGGCGTGTACGTGCCGGTCAGGAACGTGGTGAAAGTCAGGCTCGTGATCGTCTGGCCCGTGGCGTTGTAGAACTCTTGGACACCGCCACCCGCAGCATCGGGAGAGAATTGCACTCCGCCGGTGAAGGGGTCGGGATCGCCCGCGGGCTCGACGCCCATTTGCGGGTCGATGGTCTTGGCGCCGGCAAGTATCGGCAGAACGCATGCGAGCGCACAGACGACCAGCGCACGCCTCCACCCGCTGCCGATAATTGCATCTCCCCAAGGCACAGCTACACCGTTTCTTCATCATCCGGCAAGCGCTCCGGCGGCGTCAACCGGAGCGTACTTTTGAAAAATACGCGCCGGTACTGGGAGTAGGAGTTCTATTTCTTCGTTTCGACCGGCTTGATGCTCTGCAGTTCCTGAAATTGCGGGTTACCGCGTAGCGATTTAAATTCGGGATCGCTTTGTACTTCCTTCCAGGAATAGCCGTTCTCGAGCGCTCGCCGCAGGCTGGCAAGGGCTTCTGGAACATGGCCGCCGATGGCCTGAATCTGCGCTTCGAGATCGAGCAGGCCGGGGTCGGCGGGCTTGATCTTTAAAGCCTGCTGAATCTTGCTTTGCGCGGTGGCATCGTCGCCTTTTTTGGCGGAGGCGCTGGCCAGATAGCCGAGCGCGTCGGTGTCGTTGGGATTGGTGTCGAGATTCTGATAGGCCAGCTTGATGGCTTCATCGTAGGCCGCGGAAGCTTTATCGCGTTGGCCCGACCAGCGATAAGCGTCCCCGAGGTAGGTTTGATAGGCCGGGTCTTTGGGCTCCATTTGGGCAGCCTTACCGAATAACTCGACAGCTTTGTCGTAGTGTTCGAGATAGAAATGCGCCACCCCGAGTTGCGAATAATAAATCGCTTTGGGCTGGCGGCGAATTGCCTCCTCGATCGCGGCGACGCATTTGTTCCAGTCGCCCAAGCCATAGTACGCGGCGCCCATACCGGCCCATCCGGTGGCGATGTCGGGTTGCAGTTGCGTGACCTTCTGGTACGCTTCCAGGGCATGCTCATCGTCGCCGCGGTGGAAGTAGGCAGCCGCCAGCGAATTGAAATTCCACCAGAGGTACGGATTGATGGTGGTAGCTTCCCGATAGGCGGCGATCGCGTCAGCGGTCTGGCCGGCGGCTTCGTAGGCTTCGCCGAGCCGGCGGTGGGCCTCATCGGAATTGGGCGCCAACCGGAGCGCCTGGCGCAATTCAGCGATGGCCTCGGTGTACTTGCCGGTGCGGGTGTACACCAAGCCTAGCGACATGTGGACTTCGGGCAACTGATCGTTGAGCGTTTCGGCCTGCTGCGCCGCGCCGAGCGCTCGTTCGGTCCACACGGGATCTTTGGTGAGCCGCGCCATCAGCAGGTCAGCATCGGCCGAACCGGCGTACGCCAGGGCGAAGCGCGGGTCGCGTTTGACGGCCTGATCGTAGAGCGCCAGCACTTTTTCGGCGTTGGAATCGCTCTGGCGGCGCAGCGTGCGAGCTTTCAGGTAAAGCTCGTAAGCCCCCACATCCTGCGTCGGACGGGCGCTGGTGCGAGCACGCTCGGCGTTGGTCTCGTGAATGACCAGCGCGTCGGCGACCGACTTGAAGGCGTTGTCTTCGAGCGTCAGCAATTCCTGGCGCACGCCGGCGAATTCAGTGGGCTTCATCACCTGGCGATGCTTGCTGACATCGTCCATGTTGAGCAGGACGGAGACGTGGTCGTTGGCGCCCCGCTGGATGGTGCCTTTGATGAGAATGGTGACGCCCAACGCATGCGCGATTTTATCCTCGGTGCCCTGCTTGAGCGCGGCGGCGACGCGCGCGCCATCGGCCACGAACACGTTGCCGAGGCCGCCCAGCTTGGCGTTGAGGGATTCGACCACTCCATCGGCGATGTATTTCAGCGCCTCTTCATCGCCAACGATCTTCAGCGGCAGCACCGCGACGTAATGCTGCGGTCCGCCGGAAGGGGAACCGGTGATGCGCGCCAGGATCGCTTTGCGCGTCTGGGGAATAAGCGCCACGGCAAGGAGTAGCAGCATCACCGCGCCCGCCACGATGCCGGTGCGCCGCGAGGGTTTGGGGATCTGGATGCTGATGGTCTTGTCAGCCGAACGCCGCTCCGCGGTATTCGAGGCTGCTCGCGTGGCGGCTCGAGCGGCAACCGACTTCTCCTGCGATTTGGCTCCAGCGGCACGCTCCGGCGGCCAGCGCTCCAGGTCGAGGTCTTCCAGAATTTCGCTGGCGCTGGAGTAGCGCTGCGCCGGGTCCTTTGCCAGGCACTTCAGGATGATGCCGGCGAGGTACTCCGGCAGATCGGGAACTTTGGTGCGCGGATCGGGCGGCTGCTCCGTCATGCGCTGATACATCAATTGCATGGCCGATTCGCCCCGGAAAGGCACCTGGCCGGTGAAGATCTCGTAGAGGATCAGGCCGAGTGAATACAAGTCGCTGCGATGGTCGACTTCTTTAGCTTCCACCTGCTCCGGCGACATGTAGCGCGGCGTGCCCATGATCTGGCCGGTGCGGGTCATCTTGGTGGCTTCGGATTCGAGCGATTTGGCCAAGCCAAAATCTAAGATGAACAGGTTGTCGGAACGGTCCACCAGGATGTTCTGCGGCTTGAGATCGCGGTGCACGACGCCTTCGCTGTGGGCGGCTTCCAGCGCGGCGCCTAACTGGCGCGTGAATTTGAGCGCGCGGTCGAGCGGCAGGCGCCCTTCGCGATCGAGCAGGTCGGCGAGGTCCTGGCCCTCGACATAGGCCATGGTGATGTACTTGATGCCGCCAAAATCGCTGAGATCGTGAATGCGCAGGATGTTTTTGTGGGAGATGCGGCTGGAGAGCAGCAATTCCTGTTTGAAGCGCTGCATGGCCTGCGCGTTGGCCAGTTCGGGACGCACCAACTTGAGCGCCACGGGCCGATCCAATTCCAGGTCGAGGGCTTTGTAGACGGCGCCCATGCCGCCTTCGCCCAGCAGGCGTTCGATGCGGTATCGGTTGGCGAACAGCGCGCCTTCGGTCAGATGAAAAGACTGCGCGCCGCTGGTCCAGGCAGCACCTTGGGTCACGCCGCCCATGGTGGTCATCATCCCCGAGACGGCGGTACGAGGCGCCGCGCCGGCCTGGGTGGCCAGCGGGTCCAGGATCAGCGTGGCGGCATTTTCGACGCCGGCCAGGGACCGGCCGCATTGCCCGCAGAATTTCACATCGTCGGGATTGGCGGCGTTACAACCTGGACACACCATGAACGCGTTCCCCGTAGGCTTCAGATCTCGTTTCATTCCATTATGGCGGCAGCGCTTGTGGCGTGCAACGTATCTTACGTCTTAGTGCCGCCGATGCCCGCGCCGTTACTGAACGGCCAGCGTTACACCGGCTGGGCTGGTGACGGTTCCAATCGTGACCTGCACTGTAACGTTGGTACCGGGAGTAATGCCCGTGGGCACCACGGCGTTGATCTGCGTCAGCCCGGCGACGGTGGCCGGCGCACTGCCGGAGTATTGCACCACGGCGCGTTGTCCGCCGATTGTAACGGACACCGGCAGCGAGACCAGCGGCGGCGCGACGGCGCTGGTGATGGAAGCATCCACGCTGGGCGGGTTCGTGACACCGGTGCCAGTGCAGTAGATGACCACAACCGATCCGCGCGCGGCGCGATTGTTCGGGCTGTTCACGCTGAGGTCCTGATTGAGAATCGCGCCGGGTCCCTGGCCGGAGGCGCCGATCGTAAAAATGGCCGGCGTGGAGGGCACCACAGGCATAGTCACGGTGCTGGATGGCTGACCCTGGTAGATCACCTGCACGACGGTTTGGCCGTTGGCGCTGTTGGCCACCTCATAGGGGACGACCGCATTTACCTGGGTCGCGGAGGCGTAGGTGATGGCTGCGGGTACATTATCGAACAGCACCTGCACGCCGCCGATGGTGGTGGCGATGGACTGGCCATCCGGCGAGACCTGCAGTCCCGCGCCGCCTGCCGGTCCGAGATTCGAGCCGAATAGCGCCACGAGCTCCCCCGGCGATACAGCGTTGGTGGCATAATCGGCGCCGTTCGCCACGGTGGTGAGTTGCACGGGCGGTGGCGCGGCGGCGGCTTGGGTGACCGGCAACAGCGTGATGGTGGCGCCGTTATTGATGTGCAGATTGCCGGTGCGCTGCACGCTGGTATTGGCGAGCAGGTGAATGCTGAAGCCGCCGCTGCCAGAGCCGGAAGCGCCTGAGGTGATCTGCATCCAGCTCACGTCGCTGAAGACCGCCCAGCCGCAGCCGGTGCCGGTGGTAACGGTGACGCGATCGTCGGTGGCTGTGGGCGGGTAAGACTCGCTCGCCGGGCTGAACGAGAAGTTTGCGGCCGCGCCATCCTGCGTCAATAGGAGTTGCTGCTGCGGCGCGACGGTGATGTTTCCCGTGCGAGAGGGCGCGCAGGGGTTCGCAATCACGTTGTAATTCACCGATCCGTTGCCGGTCACCACGGGATTGCCGTTGGGAAATCCGATCCAGGGTCCACTGGCGCCCGCCTGCCAGGAGCATCCGGAGGTCACCGTGAGGGTGCCCTTCCCCCCGGCCACGGGATAGCTGGCGGTAGCCGGCGATAAGGAATAGCTGCAGGTCTGCGCGTCCTGTGTGACGGTCACCGGCTGGCCCGCGATGGTCATGCTGCCCGAGCGCATCGCCGCGACGGTATTGGCATCGGCGTGCCACGTGACGGTGCCGGGGCCGTTGCCGGTTTGGCCGGAATCGATGTGCAGCCAGCTTGTGTTGGTGGTCGATCCCCAAACGCAGCCACTGGCCGTGGTGACGGAGATGACCGCGCCCGCAACCGTCCCGGACGCCGAACCAGCGCCGATACTGAACTGCGTGGCGGGACCGACCGTGTACGTACACTGCCCGAACAGCGGCGCCGCGGCAGCCAGGACCAGGACCAATCTCATCTTTCGTATAGTACCGAACTGCACGCTTCCAGGATCGAAACCGCGCCGGGTGTATCGCCGTGTACGCAAATCGTATCGACGGTCCCGGAGCGGGCCAGGCGGAGAGCCTGCTGGGCGGCCTCCTGCGGATCGATGATCAGCGCGCCGGGGAGCTTGCGCGAGCGCAGGGTGCCGTCGGGTTCGTAACGCCGATCGGCAAAGCCTTCGCCCGCGACAGGTAGGCCCTGCGCGCGCCAGACGTCGAGCATCGGGGATCCCGCCAGTCCGAAAATGGGCACGGAGGAGTTCCAGCGAGCCACGCCGTCGCCGATAGCGCGAGCCACCTCCCCATTCTTCACCGCGACATTGTAAAGCTGGCCGTGCGGTTTGACGTGGACGATGCGTCCGCCAAGAGAAGCGACGACGGCTTCCAGCCGCAGGATCTGCTGGTACACAGTATCGGCGATTTCGGCGGCGGTGAGCGGCATTTCGATGCGGCCGAAGTTCGCGCGGTCGGGATAGCCGGGATGCGCGCCGATACGTACGCCGCGCTCCATCGCGAGACGAGCCGTCCGCTCCATCATGGCCTCGTCGCCGGCATGCGCGCCGCAGGCGATGTTGGCCGAGGTGATGTGCTGCATCAGAGCAGCCTCGTGCTCGGCGTCTTCGAGTTCTCCCATGTCGCAGTTGAGATCGATTGGCATAGGCGTCATTCGAGCATACCGCCAATCGGCCGCCCGCGCACTTACTCCACCACCAGCGAGTCGATATCCACGTACTTACCGGACGACTTAGGATTCGAGTTACCGGTGACGCGGATGGCAACTAAGTGCCGGCCCGCACTGAAGCAGCAGAATCGATGGCGAGTCTGCCACTCGATGCGCGGCGAGTATAAGTCGACACTGCCTTGCGCTATGCCATCGATAGTTACTTCGGCAATGCCGCGATTCGGGGCCTTGGTAAAAATGTAACTCAGGGCGTTGCCATGGAAGGCGAGCGAGACTTCCGCGCCGGGGACGTCGGTGTAACTGATCGTTCGCAGGTCGGCTTCTTTGAAGGTCTCGTTGTGGTCCCATTCCCCAAGGAAGCGCAAGGCCGGATCGAAATCGTCATAAAAGCCAGCGGGAGCGACGAAGCCTGCGGCTAGCGACGGCTGCTGAGGACAGGTTGGATCGATGCGCGCCAGGTACACATCGCCCGATTCGTACTGCAAACCGGTGCAGCCGGCCAGCAATTTGCCGAGCACCAGCGGCCGCAATTTCTCGCCGGCCCCGGGCTTGTGGGCAATGACGTACGCGACATTCCAGGACTGCAGCAAATGCACCGCGTCCGAAACCGTGACCGCACGGGAAAGCCGGTCGAAGGTGTTGTACTGGTGCCAGTGATTCTCATAGACGTCGCCGGTGAGGCCGGCGAAGGCGCTGTCGTCGGCCAGCAGCACGGGCGCGTTGCCGTGCTCGCGATTGAACCAGGAGATCACTTCACGAACCGGCGCCGAATCGTGCAAGTAGCGCTGCCGCTCAAGAGCCGAGAACGGCGAACGGAGACAAAAATCCTTGTGGTAGTAACTGGCCGACGGCAGAAAGTAGACGTTCAGCGCGATTGCGGCGATCGCCGCTCCGATGGCCGCCCGCGCAAGCCAGCGCTCGTGCGCCAGCATCCACGCGACCAGCGCGGCGAAGGGCACGAGCGACAACGCCATGGCGGGATACACATAACGGGCATTGGGCGTGGAAAGAAATACGATGATGAAAGCGCCCACCGCGACCATCCCGGCGCTGCGGGCCGCACGCTGCGTAGCGACTGCGAGGCCCAGGAAGGCGAGCGGCGCGAACAGCAGATACTGGAAGCCGAAAGATCCCTTCTGGCCTTCGTAGAAATCGGTGGTGTGAAACGTGAGGTCGTAGAGCGTGCTCCACGACAGCGGTTTGAGGAAGCGGTAATCCTGCACGACTACGCTCGGGTCCAGCAGCGGCGAGTGGAACCGGCCGTTGAGAAACGGGAACAGCGCATTGCCGGTCTTAGCCCACGCGATCGCGTAGGGCGGTGCGGCCGAAGCGAGCAGCAGCACAATGGCGATCACTGCCGAAGCCACCGGACGCGCGCCCAGAGCCTTGCGATGGCGCAGCATCAGCGCGATGGCGAACGGCAGAGCGAGGGCGATGAATCCCAGGCTTCCGAACTTGCAGGCCACGGCTGCGCCGCCCAGCAGCATCGCCGCATTCAGGTAGCGCCGCTGCTCGGTATCGTCGAACCGCCATAGCGCGGCCAGCATTCCGAAGACCAGCACTGCCTGCGTGTTTTCGATGAACAGCGATCCGGTGACCAGTTGCACCATCGGCGTGGTGGCGAACAGCGCCCCGATGAGGTACGCGAGCGCCGGGCTGACGAAGCGGCGCACGGCATGGTACAGCAGCGCGACCAGCGCCAGCAGCATCGCGAAATCGAACAGGCGCGCGGCGTACTCACCGCCGAGCAGGTGCGCGATGCTGTACAGGAAATCGACCCCCATTGGCATCGCCGACCACAGGAAGCGCGCGGGCTGGAACATGAAGGCGTGGTTGGCGGTGAAACTGATTGGCACGGCAAGGTGTATAGCCAAAGCGTCCGCGCCCACTTCCGGCTTCAGGACCACCAGCCAGTGCGCGCCGAGCACAAACGCCAGCAGCGCAAAAGCGGCCCGCTCACCGGCACCGCGCAGTTCCATGCCGGCAACTGCGCGAGTCCAACGACGCAAGCGCACGACGGCGCCGTGGAAATCCGCGAGCACAGGCAGCGCCAGCACCGCGACCCATACGGCGGGATAGTTCACCGGCAGGCGCGCGACGGCATACATCAGCAGCATGTAAATGCCGAGGCCCACGAGTGTGGCCAGCACATCATCCTGCCCCGACCCGGCGCCCTCCACCGCGCCCCGACGCCGGTCCATCACCAGGCGGCCCAGCGCGCACGACGAGATCAAAAGGAAGCATACCGCCAGCAGCGTCACGGGGCCGACGGCGTACGCGGTCAAGCCCAGCAGCAAAGCAGCCAGCAGCGCGGCGAGCGTCCAGGGCGCCATGAGCAAGAGCGGCAGCGTGATCGCCAGGAACGCGCCGATGTACCGCAGGAAGCGCTCAGCGCCGAGCGGATACCAGATCTGCTGCGCGAACAGGTGTGCGGTGGAGAAGCCGTACACTTCCGCCGCCAGCAAACCGGCGAACACCAGCGCGGCGGCCAGCGAGAAAATCACCGGCGAAATCGCGCGCTCTTCCGCCTCTTCCGAATCGCTACGGAAGATGAACAGCCGTTGCACCGCGAAGTTCAGAAAGAACAGCGCGGTTTCCACCAGCAGTTTGGCGGTGACCGGCGATACGCCCGATCGCGAGGAGAGAAAAGTGATGCCGGCGTAACTGACGCTGCCGCTCGCCAGCACTAGCAACAGGTACTTGGGGAGCGCGGCTTTGTGCTGTTCGTGCGAGGCGAACACCGACCGCCGCACGGCCGTGTAGTTGAAACACACCGATACGAGCCGCCCCAGGATCTGCGCCGGCAGCACGCTTCCCAGGCGGTGGTACACCAGGATATAGACCAGGTTATCGAGCGCCGCGGTGAGAAACGCCACCGTGCCGAAGCGCAGCAGGACAAAGTAAATCTTCATCGAGTCGATGACCGGGTTGAAGTGCGACGACGCGTTGCCGGCTTCGTAGATGGTGCGGATGGGTTCTTCGATCAGCGGAATGGCCAGGCGATGCGCGGTGATCAGCATCTCCAACTCGAATTCGTAGCCCCGCGCTTCGATGCGCAGCAGATGCGGCAGCAGGCTCGCTGGAATGCCGCGCAGCCCCGTCTGCGTATCGCCGATGCGCCGCCCCAGCAACATGTGCACGATGCCGCGCGTCGCCACGTTTCCGATGCGGCTGCGCAGAGGCACCTCGCCGGAGAAGGTACGCGACCCGAGCACCAGCGCTTCGGGATGCTTCTCCAGGACGCCCGCCACGCTTTCGATGTCCTCGGGATGATGCTGGCCGTCGGCATCCGCCGTCACGACGCCGATCAAATCGGGGAACTGGCACAGCGCGTAATTAAACGCCGCCTTCAGCG
>Ga0335085_10006585_pt1 | contig 18261 bp, 20 predicted proteins | sample Lox_Sample_45_FD_206712 | JGI IMG/M metagenome (GOLD analysis project Ga0335085, IMG submission 206712) | Soil microbial communities from Loxahatchee National Wildlife Refuge, Florida, United States - Lox_Sample_4.5 | ecosystem: Environmental > Terrestrial > Soil > Wetlands | place: USA...
CCACGCAAAGCTCAACCAGTCCGATGACCTCATGGAACAGAGCGGGCGACGGCCGAGGCTACGGTCTTTAGGCCATCGTCTTGCGGCGGATGCACCACTATCGCGTTTTGGCGAACGACAGCGCACTCCGCTTGAGCAACTCGACTCTGACTTAGGACTCCGGCCTGGCCGATCCCGTGAACCTTGACGCGCGCGAAATTCCGGCTCAGGAATTGCCACACGAGGCCCTGCCGTATCTGTACAACAGCCGCTACTGCGAAGTCGACAGATTCTCGACCATTGCCTTGGAGTTGTTTGGCGCGGTATGGTCGCGGGTGCAGGCCGTTTGCGACTGGGTACACACCAGAGTTGGCTTCGACATCAATATGCCCGTCCCACCAAGACCGCTTTGGACGTGTTTACAGAACGATTCGGTGTGTGCCGGGATTTTCAGCATCTAGCGGTCACTCTGTGGCGCGCTCTGAATATTCCTGCGCGCTATGCAACAGGATATTTAGGCGACATCGGTGTGCCGGCCTCCCCGTCCCCCATGGACTTCAGCGCGTGGTTTGAGGCGTATCTGGAAGATCGTTGGTGGACCTTCGACGCGCGGCATAACCAGCCGCGCATCGGACGCGTGCTGATGGCGACGGGGCGCGACGCCTCAGACGTTGCCATGACGACATCGTTCGGGGTTGCGAACCTGAGACAGTTCACCGTAGTCAGCGAACAACTGCCGCAGCAGCAAGCGAGCAACGGCTAGAGAGACTTTGGTCCACTCGTTCTGCGTTTAATGCCACGGTGTAGGCGGTTCCGTATGTCTTCGGCGTGATTGAAAACAAGACTTGCAAGGCAGGTCGTGTGCCCGCTCGAGGCCAGATGGGTGCGTGCCGATCAGAGTTGGTATGGGAGACTATTCCATGGCGGCCAAGACTTCATCGATCGGAAGGGTTGCGAACGTGGTGGCGTAGTCCGATACCCCGTAAGGGACAAGAAGACGCCGGCCGTGCAGGAGACTGCCACAAGAATAAACGACGTTGGGAACGTATCCTTCCCGTTCGTTCTCATTGGGCTTGATCAGCGGCTCGCGCAGGCGGCCAACGACCTTGGTGGGATCGTTGCGATCGAGCAGGAAGGCGCCGATGCAATACTTGCGCATCGCTCCCACGCCATGGCTGAGCACGAGCCACCCGGCTTCCGTCTCAATCGGCGACCCACAGTTGCCCAACTGAATGAACTCCCACGGGAACGCCGGCTTTAGGACGAGCTGAGCATCGTGCCAGAAATGCAGTTGATCCGAGAACATCACGTAGAGGTTTTCGCCGTCCTGCCGGCCCAGCATCGCGTACTGGCCTTTGAGCTTCCGTGGGAAGAGCGCCAGGCCTTTGTTCTTGACCCCCGGACCACTCAGCGTCACGAATTTGAAGCGGAGAAAGTCCGGCGTTTCGAGGAACTGAGGCTGAATGGCCTTGCCGTCGTAAGCCGTGTAAGTGGCGTAATAAGTCCGCGTGCCGTCTTCGTTGTGAAACGGGACAAAGCGGGCGTCCTCAATTCCGTTGCTCTGCGAAGGTGTGGCGGGGAACAACACGCGCTCGGACAAGCGCGACTCCGGCGCGAAGTGCACTTCGTAGTTCGATCGGGCCAGGATGAGGATCCTTCTGGCGACCGCCTCGGTTTCCAGGTTCGGAACTCGGAGTTGGCTCAGGGCCAGATCGATCCCAGAGCGCAACTCGGCCAAAGCAAACGAATCTCCCAGGGTTCTGAGAACCTGCAGGCAGAAGCCCCCCGCCAGACCCAAGTCTTGCAACTTCCGCCCAAACAGTTCCTTGTTGTAGGTGGCGGTCGAAGCGGGCGCAGGCTCAAGCCTGTAGCGGCTGGGAACGTCGAGGGTGATATTGCAGTCAGCGTCCAGGCATCCCGTGCGAAAGACAACCGAGGAAACGTGCCCTTCACCCGTAGCCCTGAGGCTCAGGATGAAACGGAGTGACCCGGGCGCGACCCCCGATTGATCCGGATGCGGCACAATCGATGGGTTAAAGAGCGCGGCGGCTTCGAGCGAATATTCATGACTGAAATACCCACCGAGCAACAGCTCGCGTTCCTCCGAGAGGCTTTCCCCGGCGACCAGGACGGGTTGAACGTCATCAGACCGCCGTCTGAAGAACTCGCCGCCCTTCACTTCAGTGAGCAAGTAGGGTCGAACTTCGTCAAAGCGCCTTCTGAAGAACTCGCGAATCTTCAGGTGGCGTTCACCAAACTCAGCCAACATCTGTTCCAGGAGGACGCGGACCTCGCATTCAGGGAGAGCCCCAACCTCCGCGCAGATGGTGATGGCGCGCTGGTCGCTCATGGCATGGAAGGGACGTAGTAGTACGCGCGTCCGGTCAGGATAGAGCGTGACGTTGGTGCGCTCGACGGTGACGGGCCTCATCGGGTGGCCAGGAGCTCCAAGGGAGGCTCGCGGAATGCCGTCATGGCGTTTTGCGTGAGCCGCATTTCGGCCAGTGACAGCAGAAAGGCCAGGGTGGACTCGGCGCCTTGGTTCCCGTTCACGCGATCCACGTGCAAGGCGTCGCGGCAGCCGCCGGTGCTGGGCGAGTAGAGTTCCAACCCGAGATCGTTCCAGCCTAAGAACCAGTCAAAGGCACGTTGGGCCTGGTCGTACCACCAGGGATCGGACGTGGCCCGGTAGGCGTCTAGGCAAGCCGAAACCATGGCCTGGGCCTCAATGGGTTGCTGATCGAAATTTGCGCGGGCCCCGCCGCGCCGATAAAACCCATTGCTGCCGATGGGCCGGAAGTGTCCGTGTTCGGAGTTTTGCACTTCCACCAGCCAACGCAGCGACTGCAAGCCCCGTTCCAAGAGCGCGGTCTGCCCGGTGGGCTGCCCGCTCACGATCAGGGCGTGCGCCAGCTTCGCATTGTCGTAGGCCAACTCGCCTTCAAACCAAGGCCAGTCCGGCTGGGCGGCCCGATCGAAGAGCTCCATCAGCCGCACCGTGAGAACTTCGCGGGTCTGATTCACCAGGCTGTCGCCGCTCAGCCGCCGCAGGTATTCATGGATGCCCATCAGGCTGAACGCCCACGCCCGTGGGGAGGTAAACTCCGCTACCGCCGGCAGCGCTTGCGCGAAGAGCTGGCCGGCCATGATCTGGAAGCTCCGGTGCGGCGAGCGCCCCACGCCCACACCCAGCGCCCAAAGCGCGCGCGTGTGAGAATCTTCCGACCCCTGCTCATCGAGCCAATGGCGGTCGAAGCTCAGATGATTGTGGAACCGTTTCGTTTTGGGGTCGAAGGCGTGATTCAGGAAGGCGGCATACGTCGTGGCCAGCGTCCGCACGCGCTCCGGTTGCTCTTCCAACTCGTCGAGTAAGACCGCCAGGATGAAGGCGCGGGCATTGTCATCCGTACAGTAACCTTCGGAAAAATTGGGCACCGTGAAGATGGCATGCTGGAAGATGCCGGTGGAATCGGTCATGCGCGAAAGATGATCGAGCTTCAACTCCGGCAAGTCTGGCGGCTGCTGGTCAAGCGTCTTGGTGGCAAAGGACTTTCGGGAAAGGACCGCGCCTTGAAGGCGCGCCAGATCGAAAGACCGCATATATAGCCGCGCCACGTTGCTCCAGACCATCTCGCGGCCCAGCTTGTAGGCATTCTTGCGCATGGCGTGACGGCGGGGTGCGTCGCGGAGCAGGCTCGCCACCTCGGCGGCAATGGCCTGAGCATCGTCGAAAGGCACCAGCACGCCGCGCTCCTCCGCCAGGAGTTCGGCAGCGTGCCAGTACGGGGTTGAAACTACCGCTTTGCCGGCGCCAAACGCATAAGCCAGGGTGCCGGATGTGATCTGCGCTTCGTTCAGGTAGGGGGTGATGTAAAGGTCGGCCGCGCCGATGAACTCCTTGAGTTCTTCGAGCTCGACGAAACGGTTATAGAAAATGACGTTCTTCTCCACCTTGTTCTTCTTGGCCAGAATCTCGAGACTGAAGCGGTAGGCTTCGCCGCGCTCGCGCAGCTCGTTCGGATGCGTGGCGCCCAGCACGATATAAACAACCTCGGGAAATTCCGCCAGAATGTGCGGTAGGGCGTTGAGCACGCTTTCGATCCCTTTATTTGGCGAAAGCAGCCCGAACGTGAGCAGGACGACCCTGCCTTCCACGCCGAATTGATCCTTGTAGTAATTCGGATCGACAAACGGGATGTCGGGAATTCCATGCGGGATGAGATCAATCTTGGCGGGCGGCACCTGGTAAACCTCCCGTAGCATCTGCTTGCCCCGCTCGGTCATCACTACCATCCGCGTCGACCGAGTGATCAATTCCTGCATCACGCGTCGCTGATCGAAGTTCGGCTCGCGCAGCACGGTGTGGAGCGTGGTGACGACGGGCATCTTCAGCTCGCGCAGCAACGCCAGCACATGACTGCCCGCCGGCCCGCCGAAGATCCCAAACTCGTGCTGAACGCACAGCATGTCGACGTTGCCGATGTTCAGGAAGTCCGCCGCCCGCTCGTAAGACGCCAAGTCTTGCTCCTCGATTTCGAAGCGAACCACGTCCGGGTACTCGTAGCCCTCCTCCATGTCATTGACCGCCACCGCGAAGCACCGGCTCTCCGGGTGCTCGCTGGCCACCGCCGTCAGCAGGTCCGTCGTGAACGTGGCGATACCGCACTTGCGCGGCAAGTAGTCACCCAAAAACGCGATCTTTTGAATCTTGGATACGGCTTCCACTAGCCCACGTATTTCATCTGCAGGGATGCGGCGACCCGGCGGGGTCCGCCAAGAATCTCGAAAATCGAAAGGCCGCTTCCGAGCGCGACTCGGGTTATCGGGTCGTCAGTCAAGACAGAGTGCGGGAGCGCTTACCCGTCACTGACCTGCCCCGCACGAGACGATCGAAAACCGGGTCTGGTGTTGCTCAAGCGCTTCGTTCGGGGCGTCTCGCCGGTGACGGCGGCAAAGTTGGCCGAATCGGTTTGCAGTCGCTTGATACCGATGCTGCGGAAAAAGACCAGCGTCTGATGGCGGTCATAGTCCACAACGGTGCCCCAGCCGTATTTGGCGTGACGAACGTACTGCCCGGCTTTCAATTCCATTGTCTTACGTCTTGGTCCAGCAGGAGCATAAGAGGAGTTGCTCTCGCTCCAAGGGAGAGCGGGACTTTGGCCCGCGCTGCGAGGTGCTCCCCGACGCTGTCGATGACTCGGGACTGCGGACATCGGTGCAAAAGCTCCGCCCTTCCCGAAGCCCGAACCTCACTTTTTGTGAATCTGTTCTAGTAGTCGCGGCGGAAGTCGCCGCGGTCCCGACCGCCGCCGTTGCGTTGGCCGGAGAACCCGGTGCGCGCGGGACGCGCCTCATTGACGGTCAATGCCCGGCCTTCGAGGGACTGGCCGTTCAGGCCCGCCACTGCCCGCTGCAGGTCTTCACCCTCGGACAGCTCGACGAAACCGAATCCCCGCGCCGCGCCCGTCAGCTTGTCCTTGATGACCAGGGCCGAGACCACCTTGAAGCCGGCGTTGGTGACGAACTCGCTGAGGCTGCCGTCGGTGGCGCTGTGAGGCAGATTTCCTACGTAAAGTTTAGACATTTGATCCTCCAAGTTGGGTCGGCCCTTTGGGGGTTCCGCCCGATAAACCTGTATTTGTTACGGTGAGAGCGCCGGCCGAGCTTCACGCAAGAGGCAAGACCCTTTTCGCGATCCGGGAGGCATCTTCGCTAAAATGCGCCTGACAAATCCAAGATCCACCCTGCCGGGGGTCGTTTAAGGGTGAAAGGCCGCTTGATTCGCCAGTTTAGCCTTCGCTTCCGCTGCGCGCTCATCGTCATCTTGTTGCTTCTGTCGGGCGCGCTCTCTCTGGGGAGCCTCGCGTTCCTCGATCCGGGTCCCTTCTGCGGAAGCCGTCCGGGCCTGCGAATTCATCCCTTTCGAAAGAAGCAGCATTCCGAAGCTGGAGTCGCCAGAGGAACGCACCAGGCTAATGGAGTACTGTGCGGTCTCCCAACGCGCAATGAGTTGGTCGCTAGCAACATCGCTGAGGGACAAGGAAACGAGCGTCGTCTTCCCGGCCGGCCGTGCCGCGGCGCCGTAGGTTGCCGAGATCGCCTTGATCAGGTCCGCTTCACTCAGGCCCTCGGTCCTGTCCACGGCGTAGTTGACCGCCATGCGAAAGAGTTCGCCGCTGTAAAAGCTGAAAACGATGCTCTCGACCGGGTCCGGCGCGGACGAAGAGTCAAGCGTGGGCGGGAGGCGCCAGTCCATTTCCTGAATCAACACCGGGCGCTGATGGATAATTGTGGCGTCAGATAGTTCCATATCGGTCTGCTTCGCAACCGCCGGCAGAGTCATCCCAAGCCGGAACTCCCGGTACCGGGAAAGGTCTGGCGTTTGAGGCGGGATCGAATCCGACTGGAACGAAAGGCCGGCGAGCAACGCCTGGGGTTGCAGAGGGAGTTCCTGAATTGCAACGGATCCGGACGGCTTCAGATCTTGCGCACAAAGCAAAGGCGCAAGCGAGAGCATCGCGCCCAAAACTGAGATTACGACGCTGCGAGCATTGATCATTGAAATCTCCGCCTTATAGGAGTTGGAGCGCGACGGTTAGAGGTGCGTTGGAGTCGAGAAGCTTGACGCGCCCAGCGAGCCATCCGGTGCAGCGACCAGGCGTCCTCCTCTTCCTTTTCCGGGCACTTTGACTGGGCGATGGCTTTCCAAGTACGCCTGGACGTCTTGCTCACTGATATTCAGATGGCGTTCAGCGTGAGCGTCTTGTGTCTCTTCTTGCAGCCCCTTCTTCAGGCGCGCGAAGCAGATGTCCGGACCCTCCTGGAACCTCAGCTGGGATGGTCCAAACGCCTCCGAGTGAATTTCGACCGTGAATTCGCGTGGCTCACGGGCCGCGTCCATCACGTGAAAACTATAAACTCGCGAACCGGCTGTGCCATTGAACCCACCATACTGGATGTACATCGCAGTATCCTTCTCTCTCTGGCCCAGGCAAGGCCTGCCAAATTTCGCTCGCCCCGAGCCAGTTGGTCCTTTGATGGCCGCTGAAGCGCCCCCTTGGACGCGAAATTGGCAAAAGTGTGAAGTTGTTGCACGCTTTTCCCTTCAGCTCTTGGCTCTTGCACCTGTGGCGGGCCGGAGTCTCGTCGGCACACTGCCGATCCGGCTCTTCAAAGAGACTCGCTTCCCGGCGTCCGATTCGTGATCGAAGGCATGGAGAGCCTTGGTCGCACGTGAAGCGTGGCCAACGAGGCCAGAAAGATCAGGATACAAGCTAAGTCGAGCCATAGGAATGCCTTGCGAGAGAGTGCCACAGGCACGGCAGGGTTAAAGAGGATGGCGATGACACCGAAGGTCACCAGCCAGAGGTATTTGCCGGCACGAGCTGCCTCCCACAAAACCAGGAGTCCAGAAATACAAACCACGAACTCGAGCACAACCTGGTAAGTCGCGCTGGGGTGAGGTAGCACTGCCATCAGCAACACCCCCACAGCAACAAATTTCATGATCTTCGTAAGCATCGGAAACCTCATCTCCTTGTTTGCGTAACTGCGCAACGCAATTGGCCTTAGTTGCAGGCAGACACTTCGAGCTCACACGGCAGCTAAGGGGTGTGATTCAGATAACCCGACTTAGTTCAGGAGATCTGGAGAGGCGGGGCTAAGTCTCCGTCTTCTTAACCATCATGAGTTAATGTACTAGACATGTCAAGCCAAATCTGCAATTATTTTAACATGCTTAATCGCGAGGAGTTAATCGAGAGGCCCCATGGATTTCACTTTGATGATCAAACAAAGATTGGAAGACCTTGGCCTGGAACAGCGCGACCTGGCCCGCGCCGCCGAGGTCACAGAGTCCTATATTTCCCAGCTGCTGACCCGCAAAAAGGCGCCCCCGGCGCCCGGCCGGACTGACATCTACGACAAAATGGGCAAGGTCTTGAAGCTCCCTAACGGCGAACTGGCGCGACTGGCAGAGTTGGAGCAGCAATCAGAGCTGAGAAAGAAACTGGCGGACCGGCCCGCGCCGCTGTTTGGTGGAGTCCGGGAGCTGGTGCTCCGTAAATGTAAGCCCAACAGGCAGAGAGAGATCCAGGCGATCTTCGACAAGCAGCCTTTCGGGGAACTCGAACGGCTGGTCACGCAGAAGCTTCTGGATGTGACCAAAGAAGTGGCGAGAGAAGAATTGGAAAGCGAAAACTGGCTGCGCCTCGTGGCCAGGCTCAGCAATCGCAGCTACGAAGAAATGCGCGTGGCTATTCTCGAGTTCCTGGACACGGGAATTTTTGACATCTCGGTTGCGAACTGCCTCTCTTTCCTGGACCCGCTGATCGAATCCTGGGACATTGACCTGGCAACTTTCGGCATGGAAATCGTGCTAAACAGGCGAGTTGCTCCGGGGCGCCCGAAAAGGTTCGAATTCGTCGAACAGGAATCCGATGGGCCTGCTGAGGACGAACCGGGGCTCAAGGACTTTCTTGGCGATGCTTCCCTTAGCGACGATGTCACCGACGCGGAAATCGCATTTCTCAAGAGGTTGAGGTTTAAAGACAAGCGGCCAACTGCCCTCTATTACTACCGCGAACTGCAGAACCTGAGGGACCCCCTTCACTTTCGGCGGCCGACCGACCGTACGCTTGGCGCCGAAAAGAGATTCATCCCCAGCCGGCAGGGCCGGCGCACGACACGTAGTTAACCGGCCTGGGTTAATCCGCCCGGGTCGTCAACGCATCCTATGGCAGGCGCCCAGGGGCAACCTGGCCATTTCGGGGCCGAATTCTCGATTCGAGTTCGACCGATTCAAGGTGGCCAGCTCCGATGCGGGGCTGTATCAAAAGCAAACGAAAAGCGAACAAATAACCCTACAAAATGGCCGGGACGCAGGATCGAATCCAAAGGGCTTACGGGCTTTGGTCTAAGGCGGCTGCAGAACGAACTTTCAATGACTTACAGAGACGGTAATCTAAGTAAAAGTGTGCAGGTCTTATACACTTTCGACCCGAAACCACCAAAACCGGCTTTCACTTGATTTCAAAAAGATACATTCCGGCCACCCCAAGAGGCGCCGGCGGCGGTGCCTTCCGCTCCCTGCTGGTGGGCCAAGTCTGGCAGTTCACGTGCCCGGCCAACAGCGAGCGCAACGGTACCGAGTGCGCGCGCCAACCCGCCAGACCTTACTCGGTGCCGTTCGGAAACCCCGGACCCAGCATCGGCTGAGGCCAGTCGCGTCGTCCATGACCCGTTTCCACCAAGCCTGTCCGGTTCGGAGGGAGGGGGAGGCGCACGCCTCTCCCTGCCCCTGTCAGCATGCGCTACGTAGTACGATGAATGGCGATGGAAAAACTTCTGGAAAGGGCGGTTTCCGAGGCCTCAAAGCTCCCTGAAAGCGAGCAGGAAGCCCTGGGCGCTTGGTTACTCGCAGAGATAGAGTCCGAGCGCCGTTGGAGTGATCCGTTCGAAAGACCAGGCACCGTTATGGAGCGGATGGCGGACGAGGCTCTGGATGAGCACGCCCGTGGTCTGACGACGCCGCTCGATCCTGACCGATTGTGAATTCGCGCGTCACCCAGGGCTTTCGGAAGCTGATGGCCGCGCAGCCTCCAACCCTCGCACCTATTTAGCTGCGCTCAGCGTAACCTACCCTAAGCTTGCTGCGGATGATATTATAGCGACCATTAGCACTTTGGAATTGAGCGACGAACAGGTCATTTCACTTGTGCAGGGGTTGCCGGCCGAACGCAAGCGGGCGGCCCTGCTGGCGCTTGCCCAGGAAGCACAAGCGGGCCGGGAGGATCGGCTGCGCTGGGCCGAGGCGCAACTGCGACGGGAATCCGCCAAACGAGGGCTGGATTGGGACCGCTTGTCGGAAGATGAACGCGAGTCCTTCGTCGACGTCTTGCTGCACGAGAAATAGGCTTGCCGCTTAGTGCCGTTTTCGACACCGCCATCCTGTTTTCCGCGACGGGCTGGCGGGGAAACCCCTTTCAATGCGTCGAGCGGGCGCGCGCCAGCGAGTTGCCGGTCTTCACTTGCCCGGAATTGATGGAGGAACTGGCGGAGAAGTTGGGAACCCGCCTCCATTTCTCTGCGGACCAAGTCGCGGAAACGCTGGCTGACTATCTGGGCTTTCTGCGGGTGATCCACATTCCCAAGGCGTTGACGGCGGTCTGCCGCGACCCCGACGATAACATGGTCCTCGAATGCGCTCTTGAGGGCCATGCGCAATACATCGTCAGCGGAGATAAGGACCTGCTGGAGCTGAAAGAGTTTCGCGGCATCCGGATCGTCCGCGCCTCCGAATTCTTGGGTCTTCTCGCAACTTGACGAATTGGTCAGGCTGGTGCATGTGTAAAGGGTGGCGGCTGGTTGGCACAGACGTTTTCTTTCACGTCTGCGCCCACTGGACGTCGCTGCCAGCGAGAAGCCGCGGAGTCCTGAAAAGCGCAGACTCCGCGCTATGCCTGCTTCAAGCAGAGTCACGGATCGGACCGCTTAGTCGCGGTTCGGATCAGCCGCGATGATCGCGCCGTGGGCGTCCGGAGATCGCCGGATGGTATCCTCTGGTTCTGGATCGGCGCTCATTCGGAATATGAAAGGCTTCTCGCGAAACGATAAGCAAGGCACCCGGCAGCAGCAACTGCGAGCCTTTTTCCAACCATTCATCGACAGGCGGCGGTAGGTAGAGGTACCGTGTTAACCTGTAGGTGGATTGGGCGGCCCGATGGCGCGAGCAGACAAGACCCTTGAGAGAATTCTGCGCGGCGCTTCCGACGCCAACATTTCTTTCGGTGGAATGCGCCGTCTGTTGCTGAACCTGGGCTTCCAGGAGCGGATTCGAGGGAGTCACCACATTTACTCTAAGGATGGAATCGAGGAGATTCTCAATCTTCAGGCCGACGGTGACAAGGCTAAGGCCTACCAGGTCAAACAGGTTCGGCATGTGATCGTAAAGTATAGGTTAGGAGGCGAGCTGGATGCCGGCGCCTAAATACGAACTGATCATATATTGGAGCGATGAAGACCAAGCGTTTATCGCGGAGGTGCCGGAGTTGCCTGGCTGTGCGGCCGACGGCAAGACTTACCAGCAAGCTCTCGCAAACGTTGAAATCGTCATCCAGGAGTGGCTCGAAACGGCCAAGGAATTGGGTCGCCCGATCCCGGAACCTAAAGGTCGCTTGGTGTTTGCCTGATTGTATCTCCTGCGAGCCCGTGGTGATCGCGGGCCGCGGGTGGCGACGACATCAGTTCTTATGTCGTTGCCACCGCGCCGAGCCACGGGGGCGCGACAAGCCAAGTGATTATTCCAGGCTGGCGTCTGCGCCGATTGGACGATCGCTGCCAGCGTGGCCCGGGATGTCGGCCACTACACGAGGAGTGCGCCGAGTAGGGTACTTGAGGTTGGCTGGCGCAGACCCGGGGAAGAAGGGTCTGCGCCAGCCTGCCTGGTAAGGTCTGCGGCTTTTCTTGACGGGGAAGCGCAAAAACCGCGGATCTCAGCAGCAGAGGTCCGCGCTACCTCGCTGCACCGTGACAGGTTTCATGTCCGCTGACATCAAGGGGATGATAGATTCGTATGCGGAGTACCTGCGCTTAAATTATCCCGTGAACTTCGACAGATTCGCGCTGCTCCTGACCTCTAATCCGGAAGGAGCCCTGGCCGAAGCGATTGTATTTGGATTTCTGCAGAGCCTGCATTTAAGCCCTGAGATTCACGATCAGGTCGGGAAGGGCGGCCCGGACTTCATTTGCGCTGGATCAACACTGAGCTTCGCCATGCGGCGGCTCGTCCCGCCAGGTCCGGAGGACCGGTTCGTAGTAGAGGCAACGTCGCTCGATCTGGATGCTGTGACAAATCGTTCCGGTCTCCCGAACGAGGAGCCTCGCGATATGCAGGGTTCGCCGTTTTCGCTAATCACAAGGTCCATTTGCAATAAGGTGAAGGACAAGACACCGCAGTTGGGTGGACACCGGATGCCTCGTGTGCTTGCGGTTGCCTGCAATCACCCACTGGTAGGGACGATCCTGAACGCTGATGCGGCAAGGTTTGTGCTGACGTCTAATCCGAAGATTATTGTAGAAATCGGAAGTGAGGGGCCTGGAAGTGAATGCACCGATCTGCGCGACTCCGCATTTTTGAAAATCAATCGTGATGGAAGAGCGGTGGTACCGCGCCGGCAGACTGTATCGGCAGTTCTGCTGATCGCGGTGTATGGGAATCACAGTGAGGTGTACGGCATCCTGCATCCAGAGCTAGCGCATCGGCTCAACACGGGTTTCTTTCCAAAGGTGCCGTTCGTGCGCCTGGCCATGTGGCCGGTTGTGGACGGACTGATCTCCACGGAGTGGGTGATCTCTGACCCAGAAGGCTTACGTGTTGATCACTGGCCGGTGCGCACGAAGCCATAGGGGGTTCGGGGGTGGCGCCTACAGTGCGTAGTTCGGATGTGTGAGCCCGACGCATCATGCTGTCTGCACGTTGTCCGGGGGCCGTTCACGGGTGACACACGTGACGACGGACACGGCACAGTCAATTGTCAAGGCCTAAGCGGTCAGTTCTTTGACAACTCCACATACGCGGAGCCGTGGTCCGGAACGGTCAGGCAGAGAGAATAGTCAAATCCGCCAACAATCAGGTGGACGCGCTGGGAATCCTCGGAGGGCATGTGGTAGCTCTCCACCCCCAACCACGCCGTGGCACCTCTCGCGTCCATGATCTTTCCCACGGGAGCCCATTCGCCTTCAAGTTTTACCGGCTCGGTGTTCGCGAACAGTTCCCGATACAACGTTCTAACAAGGCTTACCTCGTCTTCGGCCGTAGAAGCCGATTTGAGATACTGCGTCACGGACATGACCAGACCCTTTTGGGCGATAATTGTACCCGTCTCTGGCGGCGTCTGATCTTTGGCGCTCACGAACCAGGTCTCGACAGATTCGCCCACCGCTATCTTCTGCAAGGTGTAATGCTCATTGAGACCGGCAATCACGCCATCAATCGGCATACCGCCTTTCACGGCCGACAAATACTCCGGGCGGGGGTGTTCATTGGACTGAACTTCAGGAGCCTTCGACTGATAACCACTTGTGAGCGAAGCCCGGCCTGTGAGAATGACAATTCCAGTGACGAGCAACAGCCCCGCGGTTGCGGCCTTCAACCTGTCGTTCTGCTTCTCTAATCTTTCAATTTTCTGAAGCAGTAGCTTCCCAGAGCCCTCGCTAACCTGAGTCATAGCTCTTCCTCCCAGCAGCGGTTCTCAGAACATCAGGTTTCGACTTAATGGGCGCATTCTATCATGCCAACGGCCGGGCTGGCCCACAGCAAAGGTACGCGAGTCGGCGGCTTCGGTCGCGGCCCATCAAGCCTCGCGCCCGGACCAAGCGGGCTAGGACCACATTCACATCGTCGTCAAGGGGGGCTGGCGCAGACCTTCAGTCATGAAATCTGTCAAAACTCGCGGCCAGCACGAGGTCTGCGCCATCCTGGCGCGCGTACATTTCATTCAACCGTTGAAACAGCGTATTGCCCGAGAAGTCGGCTATGGACTGTCGCTCGAGGGAGCGTCAGCGGCTGACTTGGTGAAATCAATGAGAGCCCAGAATGAACCTGTCGCTCAGAAAGGAAAATCCGCATGAGCACCGAAAGCAGCTCATCCGCTCAGGTCCTTAAGAAGACGCAGCCGGAAGAATTTGATCTGGTGATTCTCGGGGTGGCACGGGCTCGGCCATCGCTGCGTGGACTTTTGCCGGCGAAGGAAAGCGAGTCGCAGTCGTCGAGCGCAAATACATCGGCGGGTCATGCCCGAACATCGCGTGCTTGCCGAGCAAGAATGTCATCCACAGGCGCGAACGTCGCATCGTACTTTCGCCGAAGCAAGGAATTCGGCATCACACACGACGGCTTCGCGATCGACATGGCGGACGTGCGCGAGCGCAAGCGCAGGATGGTGCGTGGCCTGAACGACATGTATACGGAAAATTACAGGAACACGGGAGCCGAGTTCATATTGGGAACGGGCCGGTTCCTGGCTCCGAGAACGGTGGAAGTCACCCTGGCGGATGGGATCACACGTCAACTGCGGGGCGCGAATGTGATCGTTACACGAGCACGCGGGCTGCGCTCGAGACCATTCCCGGCCTTGCGGAAGCGCAGCCGCTCACGCATATCGAGGCTCTTGAACTCGATCAGATTCCCGAACACTTGCTTGTTGTCGGTGGGGGCTACGTCGGGGTGGAGATGTCCCAGGCGATCCCCCGCTTTTGGCTTCGGACTCTCTCCACTGAAGAGTCGCGGGCTACTCGGAAGTTGGCCAGTGTGACAGCCCGCAGCCTGTCCGCCAGCCACTTGGCCGCATTACCCGTCCCTGACGGCGTAGTGTTGACCGAAGCGATTAACTCGCCGGCTGGGGTCCACTGGAAGAGTGCCCCGTCACTCAGGAGCGTTGGGTTGGAACGGGCCATCGACGTAGAGCATTGCCCTTCTGTTCGTATTCGAATCGAAACCGGTTAAGCTTCCCAGGTGGCGGTCCTTGTGCCGCTGCAAAAAACGCTCCACGATGGTCCTCCACATGACGTTCGGACGCAAACATCATGCTGGAAACCACCATGGAGCGTAATCGCTCTGATTGCGGCTTCGCCGCGCTGTGCTAACGCCTGCTCAGGGGCGTTTCAGTACATTCCCCCGCCCATGCCTCCCGGAGGTCCTGCCGGAAGCGCGTCTGCCTGCTCCGGGTAGCTGCCGACCAGCACCTCGGTGGTGAGCAGCAGGGACGCTATGGAAGCGGCGTTCTGAAGCGCCGTGCGCGCGACTTTGGTGGGGTCGACGACGCCGTCTTCGACGAGGTCGGCATAGGTTTCGGTCTGTGCGTTGAAGCCGTAGTTCGAGTTGGTGCTCGACTTCACTTTTTCAACCACCACCGCGCCTTCGTGCCCGGCGTTCTGGACGATCATCCGCAACGGCTCTTCAAGCGCCCGCTTGACGATATTGATGCCGATCTGTTCATCCTCGTCGCCCTTCAGCTTGCTGAGCGCGGGGATGCAGCGCACCAGGGCCACGCCGCCGCCGGGCACGATTCCCTCCTCGATGGCCGCTTTGGTAGCGTGCATGGCGTCCTCCACGCGAGCCTTCTTTTCTTTCATCTCGGTCTCGGTGGCCGCGCCCACCTTGATCTGGGCCACGCCGCCTGCCAGCTTCGCCAGGCGCTCCTGGAGCTTCTCGCGATCGTAGTCAGACGTGGTGTCGTCGATCTGAGTGCGCAGTTGCTTGACGCGGCCTTCGATATCGGAGGTCTTGCCGGCGCCCTCAATGATGGTGGTGTTGTCCTTGTCGATGGTGATCTTCTTGGCTTTGCCGAGGTCACCGAGCGTCACTTTCTCCAGCTTGATGCCGAGGTCCTCGGAAATGGCCTTGCCCCCCGTCAGAACGGCAATGTCTTCCAGCATGGCCTTACGGCGATCGCCGAAGCCCGGTGCCTTCACAGCGCAGCATTGCAAGGTACCCCGGAGCTTGTTGACCACCAGGGTGGCCAGCGCCTCACCGTCCACTTCCTCAGCGATGATCAGCAGCGGCTTGCCGGATTTGGCCGTCTGCTCGAGCAGGGGCATCAGGTCATTCATGGAGCTGATCTTCTTCTCATGGATCAGGATCAGTGCGTTCTCCAGCACGCACTCCATCCGCTCGGGGTTCGTGACAAAGTAAGCGGAGAGATAACCGCGGTCGAACCGCATGCCTTCCACGACTTCGAGCACCGTCTCCATAGTCTTCGATTCTTCTACGGTGATGACGCCGTCCTTGCCGACCCTCTTCATGGCCTCAGCAATGATGGTGCCGATGGTGTGATCGTCATTGGCCGAAATCGCGCCCACCTGGGCGATCATGGCGCCCTCAACCGGCTTCGAAATCTTGTCGAGCTCGCCCTTGACGTGCTTCGTGTGGCCATCCTTGCCGGTCTCGTCGTAGCCGCAAACCGTGCGAATGGCGTTTTCGATGCCGCGCTTTACCCCCATCGGGTTCGCTCCAGCGGCTACGGTCCTCGCGCCCTCCCGGAAAATCACTTGAGCCAGCACGGTCGCGGTGGTGGTACCGTCACCGGCGACATCCGAAGTCTTGGAAGCCACCTCGCGCACCATCTGCGCCCCCATATTCTCCAAGGGGTCTTTCAACTCGATTTCCTTCGCCACGGTCACGCCGTCCTTGGTGATGGTGGGGGAACCGAACTTCTTATCCAGAACCACGTTGCGCCCTCGGGGGCCTAGCGTGATCTTTACGACGTCCGCCAGTTGATTCACTCCGTGCAAAATCGCCTGACGGCTGTGTTCGCCATGTACAACGTGCTTTGCGTTTGCCATTTTCGATGCCTCCAGGATTTCGGTTCCCTCGCCCGTGGTCCGCTTTGAGACGGCTACAGGCTGGTTGCAACCGGACCGTGTTAAACGTCGCCGGCCGCTGACAGCCGGCGGCCGATCTACTTCCTGCCTCCGGCCACCGCTGCCTTGCCTTCAATGATCCCCAGCACCTCTTCCTCGCGCAGGATCAGATACTCTTGGTTGTCGATCTTGATTTCAGCGCCGGAAAACTTACCGAAGAGGATGCGATCGCCCGCCTTGACATCGAGCGGCACGACCTTCCCATCCTCGTTTCTCTTGCCGCTGCCCACCGCCACAACTTGGCCTTCCTGCGGTTTCTCTTTGGCTGTGTCAGGAATGACGATTCCGCCCTTCGCCGTCTGCTTGTCTTCAACTCGCTCGATCAGGATTCGATCATGGAGAGGTCTAAAATTCATTTGAGTCTCCTTTCGGGCGTAACATTTGATGCTCCGGGTTGAGGCCCGGCCCTAAGACGGTCCGGCTGCTTAACTAGCCCGCACTGAGCCGGGCTCGGAGGCCGTTGCCGGGTCTTTCCAGGGGGAAACCACTGCAAACTGCAAGGCCTTGTCCAGTTCCATGTTGGGTCGGCCCACGAAGGAATCGCGTCGACAACGTTGACCCCAATGGTGCCGACGAGATCCGTCCAGGCAACGAGTTCGCCGAATCTGAAATCTCATATCTCACCTCGCAACGAAATCGACAACAGAGAGGGCGGATCTAATCCGCCCCCGAACAAGAAGATCCGTCCGCTTTAAGCTGCAACGTGAGCGGCGATCTTGTGGAAGGTCGAGTTGGAAACCTCATAGCTTTGAATCTGAGGGGTGCCCTCAAACACCTTTGCCAGGGTCTTCAACACTTCCGGGTAGGTTCCGCGGTTGTAAGCTTCGGCGTCCTCTTTCCGATCCCACAAAGTGATTGAAACAGCTTCTGTTCCGTTGGGAGCGACGAACGCAATCTCGTCTTGAAAGCCTTTCTGCTTCCGAAGGACGGGAATGATCTTCTCGTCCAGCGTCCGGGTAAACTCCGCAACGCTATTGGGCTTTAGGTGCACGGATACGTTTCGAGCAAACATGGCAACCTCCTTGGTTGTCCTCTAAGAAATGCGATTCAGATAACCTGACTTAGCTCAGGCAACCTGGAGAGTGTCAGGAGGAAGGTTCATCTCACTATTCATGATGAGGCCGGTTAACTGTTCTTGTCAAGCGAAATCGTAGCGCTCGCTACAATATTAATCAAAATGAGTGAATCAGCGCTTCACGGAGACGCAGGTGCTCGGTTGTCCCATGCCCTTGATGCCATTCGGGTAATTGGCAGGCTCCGGGGCGATTCGAATGTACGATCTCTTGATGCGTCGTAATGAGCCGCAAAATAATGACGTCGGTCCCGGATGAACAGCAGATTTCGCTGCTGCCTGAACGACAGGTGCCGCACATTTCGGACGAATCACGCGCTACTCGGAACTTGTTCTGGACAGCCTCGCAAGGACGATTCTCCAGGGTGCCGACGGGCTTGGGTCCTGCGTGACGGCCAAGTGTAGACGAGAGGGCGCCAATCACGATTTGTCCTCCGCCATCCCGACGAATTGTTTCTCAATTGTGCTATTTCTGTACTAGTCGGGGAAGAACCCGGGTCATTTCAATCCCATTGGCCCTTGCGGTTCAGCATGTTAGGCAACATCAATTTCTCGGACGGTCCGAATCCCACCCTCGCTGGCAGCTTATCCGAGTTGTCAGCTGCGTCAGGCGGGGACGCTTCTTGCGTGCCGGCCCCCATGTCGCGGGACGACGCTGGCCACGAGTTGTCTTGGTTCAGCGTGAAATGGAGAGTCGCCGTTTTCGGTAAGCTACCGAGTTCCGCCCCTGCGGGGCGGGGATTTTTCAAGGCATGGGGAAATCTATCGAATCCGATGGAGAAGGGGAGGAC
>Ga0335085_10006586_pt1 | contig 18261 bp, 16 predicted proteins | sample Lox_Sample_45_FD_206712 | JGI IMG/M metagenome (GOLD analysis project Ga0335085, IMG submission 206712) | Soil microbial communities from Loxahatchee National Wildlife Refuge, Florida, United States - Lox_Sample_4.5 | ecosystem: Environmental > Terrestrial > Soil > Wetlands | place: USA...
GTGACGCCGGAGGACGTCTCCGACATGCCCCAGGCCGGACGCATGGCTGTGGCGGGCAGCCCGTGCGGCGCCAGAATCTCCAGAAACCGCCGGGCGGTCCGGCTCACGATGGCTTCGCCGCCGTTGAGGATGAACCGCATCGAGGAAAGGTCCCAGCGGCCGCGCGCCACCTCCGCCGCCTGATCGTTGACCAGGCCGAAGGCGAAATTCGGCGCCCAGGTGATCGTGACCCGGTACCGGTTCATATAGTCGAGCCAGGCCAGCGGATTTTGCAGGATGAGCTCGGTCGAGGCCTGGATCTGCGCGCAGGCCAGATAGACATCCCGGACGTGATACATCACCAGGCCGCCGACATGATCCAGCGGCATCCAGTTCATGGATACATCGTCGGCGTCAAATCCGTCCCGCTGCGCGGTGGCGGCGGAGCGGGCCAGGATGTTGCGGTGATGCAGCTGAACCGCCTTGGGCAGGCCGGTGCTGCCGGAGGTGAGTAGCAGCAGGGCCAGATCCTCGGGCCGGTTGGCATGCCAGTCGCGGGCGGGGGTGGCGGCGCGGAGATGGTCGACCGCCTGCACGTGGAAGCCGGCGAGGCCCCGCCGTCGGGCAAAATTTTGCAGGCCGGCCACGAGCGCCGCACCGGCAAGAACGACGGGATGGTCGAGCAGGCCCCAGGCGTTTTCCAGTTTGGCGAGAATGCTGTGCGGCTCGTCGTAGCCAGGCGGAATCGAGATCGGCACGGGCACGAAGCCGCCCAGCATGCAGCCCCAGAAAGCCGGGACGAAATCCTCGTTGAGATGAAGCTGAAAGATGACCCTGTCGCCGGGCTTGAGCCCCAGCTGGCGGAGACCGCCCAGCATGCGCGCCGCTTCGGTCACCAGTTCCGGATAGGTCTGCAGCCGCTCGGTGCCATCGGCGCGGATGTAGCGCACGCCTTTCTGCGGCGAGCGCTCCGCTGCGCGCCGCAGCACGGCGGCAAGACTTGCCAGCAGGGCCGGATCTTCGTTGAGATCCGCGCCACGGGCGAGCGACATCGCCCGCGTAGCTGGTTCAAGAAGCGTTGCCATGATTTAAAGAAGTGCTGAGTTGCGCCGGCCGCCGGGCCCTTTAGCAAGGGGTGTGCCTTGCCGGGGAGCGCCGTGGTGAAGATTGGATGAAAGGCCTGAAACTAGGGTGGATTCTTCAGAGGATTTTTGCGATTTGGGCGATGACGGTGGAATTTTCCTGCACATCGAACGTGACGAAGGCATTGGCGCCGATGAGGCTGCCCGAGCCCACCCGAACCGGACCGACAATCATGGCCCGCGCGCCGATCAAGACGTTGTCGCCCAGCACCGGCAGGCCGGGACCGGCGCCGATGTCGGTTTCGTCACCGCTGCCTCCGCCAATGGCCGCCTGCGCGTAGCACGTGCAGCGATCCCCGAGGTTGCCGAAGATGGTCACGCCCACCGTGTGCGGCATATAAAAACTGCGGCCGATCCGGGTCAGCGGCGGAATGTCGGTGCCCCAGACAATGATGTTTACTGTGAACAACACCCGTGAAAGCACCCGCCAGCCGTGCAAATAAAGATAGCGGCTCAGACGATAAGTGAAAATCGCCTGGATCGAGGGCATGAAGAAAATGCTCACCTTTTTCCCGAAGCCGAGCTTCATGCCGGTGTGCTCGGCAAACCGCTCGATGTCGCTGGCGACAAGACTGCGGAATTCGCGGAAGGTCATGGTGCGGAGACGGCCGCGGCGGGGCCGGAAAAAACGTCCTGATAGAGCCCGCCCATGCGCTGCATGGCGCTTTCCCAGGTGAAGCGCGCGGCGCGGGCCACGCCGCGCTGGGCCAGTTGCGCGCGCAGATCGTCGCGTGTCAGCAGGCGCTGCAACTCGCCGGCCAGCCGCTCGGGCCGGTCCGGCGGGAAAAAAAGCGCGTCATAACCCAGCAATTCGCGGTGTACCGGAATGTCCGAGGCCAGAACCGGAACGGCGCAGGACATCGCCTCGAGCGCAGGCAGATCGAATCCCTCGCCGCGCGACGGCGCGAGAAAGACCCCGGCGTGCTGGAGCAGCGCCACGCATTCCGCGTCGTGAATGAAGCCGGCGAAGCACACGGCGCCGGGTGCCGCCTGCTCCGCCAAGGCGCGCAGGCCGGCGACGTAATCATCCGACCGGCTCATGCCGGCGAGCACCAGCTTGGGTTTTTCCGGCCTGGCGTCCGCGGGAAGACTTTCGCGCAACCGCCCGAACCCGCGGATCGCCACCTCAAGATTTTTTCTCGCCATGAGCGCGCCGAGATAAAGCACGTACGGCCCGTCCAGCCCAAGCCGGCTATGCACGGCGGCGCGCGGCGCTCCGGGCGGCTTCGGCCGGAAAAGCTCCGCCTCGATTCCGTTGGGAATGGCCGCGACTTTTCGCACGACCTCCGGAAAACGATGGCGGATCTCGCCTGCGACCGATTCGCTGACGGTCAGCACCCGGTCCGCCCGGCGCAGCGATCCCGGCGTCAGCCGGCGGACCAATCCGTCGCGGAATCCGCGGTGATCCTGCGGCGCGGTGAGCGGCAGCAGGTCGTGGACGTGCACGACCAGTTTGGCGCACAGGCCGGGCGGCGCCGCCCGCTGCACGTGGAGAAGATCGAGGCGTTCCTGGCGGGCCAGCCAGGGCAGAATCACCGAACGCTGCAACAGCGGGTCGGCCACGGGGAGGCGCCGGTAGCGGACATTGGCGCGCGGCCCGAAGGGCGGCTCATAACGGCGGTTGACGAACACGGTGAAATTTTCCTCCGGCAGAAATTCCGGCAGCAGGCGCACCATGTGGTGGACGACGCGCTCCACCCCGCCCTTGCCCTTGCCCAGGATGTGGGCGTCAATTCCGATGCGCATGGCTGTCCCCCGGAAGCGTGTGGGCCAAGCCGACGAAATCGGCAAGGCAGTGCAGGTCCGCCCGGAAAGCGAGGCGGGTGGCGGCGCCGCCGGCGAGAGCGGCGGCACCGCGCAGAACGGCGCGTAGCAGAAGTCCCAATACGTAGCTTCCCCGCGTCAGCAGGCGGCCGATCGGTCCCATCGAGGCGTCGAGCAGCTTCACAAAATTGCGCTGCTGCAGGACGCGGTTGCGCAGCATCTGCGCGTCGGTCCGGGTGCTGCCGCCGCACAGGTGCTTGATCGCGTGGGCGTTGATCCGCCAGGTCTCCCAGCCGAGCGCGGCGCAACGCCGGCACAGGTCGACATCCTCGGCGTACATGAAGATCGCCGGGTCGAAGCCGCCGCTTTGCGCGTAGGCTTCGCGGCGGACGGCCATGCAGACGCCGGAGACCCAGCCGACGCGGGCTTCGCGGCCCCAGTCGGCCTCGACGTAAAGCCCGGCAAAAAACCGCGCGCGCGGAAACAGCCGGCAGAGCAGCAGATTCTGGTTCATCATCACGCGCGCGGTCGGCAGCATGCCGCGTGTCTTGGGCTGGCGCGTGCCGTCCATCAAGATCACGTCGGGCCCGGCGATTCCGGCCCGCGGGTGCTTCTGGAGAAAGCGCACGAGGGCCGCGCCCGTGTCCTCGAGCAGGAGCGCGTCGCTGTTGAACAGCATGACGAAAGGGGCGCGGCTGCGGGCAAAGCCGAGATTGTTGGCCCGGCCAAAGCCGAGGTTTTCCGGGCTCTCCACCAGCGTGACCGCGGGATATTTTTCGCGCACCATCGCCGCGCTGCCGTCGCCGGAGGCGTTGTCGACGACGATGACCTCGAAGGCCAGCCCGGCCGTATGCCGGTGGATCGAGGCCAGGCACGCGTCGAGCAGCTCCCGCGTGTTGTAGCTGACGATGATGAAGGCGAGTTGCGGCGGGATGGACATGGGGCTAGATCGGCTCGGTTGTTTCGCCGGGACCGGTGAAGTGAAAGCTGTAGGCCGGCAGGCTTTCGGTCACCACCGCGCCCGCGCCGATAAAGGTGTCATGGCCGATCGTGAGATTGCCGACGATGCGCGCGCCGCAGCCGACCACGGTATTGTCTTCGACCACGACCAGATCGTCAGGCTGTTCATCCACCCGGGGGCCGGTCGCAATCGTGTTGTGGTGCACGAGTGTCACGTTGTTGCCGAGACGGGCCTTGTCGCCGATGTAGATGCCGTTGGCGTGGTAGAGGATGAAGTGCTCGCCGATGACCGCCTGCGAACTGATGTCGGCGGTGAAAAGCACGGTGTTCCACCAGTGCAGCGCGCCGGCCGCCCACCTCCAGCCGCAGGCATGAAACCCGTGCTGGAGCCGATAGATGGCCACCGACAGGGCCGCGGGATTAAAGAGCAGCTTGAGATAGGACACGGCATTATAGCTTTTGTGTTCGAGCCGGCAGCGCTCCCGGGTATCCTCAGCGATGAGGCGCAGGCTGTGCTTGAGCGTCATGGATAATCAAGCCGCCTTTCGTCGGATGGTTTTTCCCAGCACGATCGAGTCGGCCGGAAGCGATTCCGTGATCACGGTGTTGGGCCCGATCCAGGTATTGGCCCCGATGGTCAGATTGCCGATCATGCGCACGCCGGCGCTGACGACGACGCCATCCCCGAGCACAATGCGGTCGTTGATCAGATCCAGGCCGATCCGGGGTCCGAGCGAGGTCGTGATCTGGTGGGCGAAGACACAGTTGCGCCCGATCCTGGTGTGCCCGTGCAGCATGATGCCGTTGGGACTGAGCAGGACAAAGCCTTCGTCGATCTCGGCCTCGGGTTCGACTTCAAACGCGAAAAAGACCAAGTTGGCCAGGCCGAGGAACTTGTTCAGGATCGGAATGCGTTTGCGGTGGATCAGGGCCTCGAAACGCCAGAGGGCCAGGGCCAGGCTGGCGGGCGCAAGCAGTCCGCCGATCCCGGCCCAGAAGCCGGGAGCACCGCCGGTGTAGCGGATTCGCGCCGCCACATCGGATTTGATGAGGCGCAGGGTGCGACCGAGTGACAGGGGGGAGGCGCTCATGCTTTTTCCGCCTGAAGCAGGCGCATCATTCCATCGCGCTCGTGGCGAGTGAAAGTGCCGAGCGCGCCCAGAACTGCGAGGTAGGCGAGTCCACCGGCGGCGACACCGGCCAGCCAGTGAATGCGCATCGCGGCCGTGGCGGCGGCCATGGCGGCGGCGGCGGCGGCGGCCGGCCGCCATAATAATTCGAACGGTTGCAGGCCCCCGATCTGCCGGCCGACCAGAATGAAGCGGGCCGCGACCTGGATGACAATGGCGCCCAAGACGGCATAAGCCGCGCCCATAAGGCCGAAAATCGGGATCAAAATAAACAGCAGGAGAACCATGGCCGCAGCCCCAACAGACAGTGTCTGCAGGTCGACCAGCTGTTTGCCCTTGGCGACAATGGCCGCGGACAGCACTTGGTCGATGGATTGCAGGCAGCAAGTCCAGATCACGACCTGAAGCACGTTGGCGGAAACGGCGTAAGAAGCCTTGCCGGAGAAAGCACTGGCAAACATCGGTTGCGCCACGACCGCAAGAATGGCGACAATGGGCAGCACGCCCATGGCCATGACCTTGATGCCCTGCCGGCAGGACTCAACGAGGACCGGGCCGGGTTCCCGTCCGTTGCGCGCAAGCACCGGAATGAGGTTGATGGTCAGCTTGGTCGGAACCAGCATGACCAGGTCGATGAAAATATAAGCGGCGCCAAATAATCCGGCGGCGGCATCGTTCAGTATCCAGGGCAGGATCAATGGCGCGGCATACCGGTTGATTACGGCCAGCACGGAGATGCCGGCAAACGTCGGCACGTGCCGGAGGAAATTCCGGAAGAACGCCCAATCTACTTTCCAGGGCTCATCCGAAAAGGAATTTTTCACCGCGCGCCAATAGGCGAACGGCAGGACCAGCCGGACAAGGCACATGGCCCCGATCACGGCCAAGATGCCATAACCGAGCAGGATCAAAACGATGCCGGCCAAGGTGCGGACCACGGCTTCAGTTCCCTGGATAAAGCTGCAGGCCGGGGCCTGGCCCAGGCCGATGAGGATGGAGATGCCGACCAGGCTCGCCGCCGTGGCCGGCAGACTGACCGCCACGATAAAAAGGCCGTGGCGAATGATCGGGCTGTAACCGCCGCCAAAAAAAGCCAGCCAGCCCATCAGGATGATGCCGGCCAGAGCCACCAGCTGGGCGAAGATGAAGGCATGCAGGCCGTTTTTCTTGATGTTTTCGGGGTGCAGTGAAATCTCCCGGATAAGGTAGGTTTGCATGCCGAGCAGCGCGATAAAGTCGCCGATCAGCAGGTAGGAAAAAAGCGTCCGGAAAGCGCCCAGCGCGCCGGCCGACTGGCGCGCGATCAACCAGGTCAGGATGAGCGAGCTGGTGGAACCGAAGAAGCGTGCTCCGACCTGGGTGATGGTGTTGAACAAGGGACCGGTGCGCGAGGTCATGCGGAGGCTCCTCCGGTCGTCGTTGCAGTGGCGGCAATGCGGGAGAAGCAGATCGTCAGCGCATTTATAAACAGCGGCATCAGCACGGTCTTGTCGTCGTAGAAGAGCTCGAGGTTGTATTCGGTCAGGGTGGCGCCGAAGGCGCCGAACAGGGCCACGCCCACCCACCACAAAAGCGGATCCCTGGCCCGAAGGTTGTCCAGGACGGTGCGCAGCAGCCGCCACTGGTACCAAAGAAAAAGACCGAGCCCCACCAGCCCCAGCTCGGCGCCGGTCAGGAGAAATTTGTTATGGGCCGGTAGCGACGAGTGGTACGATTTGTTGTCGACCTCGAGATCGGCCACCTCCATGTTGCCGATAAAGTGGCTCGTCCGCACTTGTCCGCGCGGCAGCCAGGCGTTGTACTGCCACTGGATGCCGTTGCTGATCGTGAGCTTGCCGTTGATGAAATTTCCCGGCCCCACCCCCATGATGGGATGATTGCCGATGTGTTCGAGCGCCAGCAAGGCGAGGTGGACACGCGAGAGGGACGCCCCTTCATCGGCCTTCGTTATGCGCGTGACAATCAGAGGGGAAAACGATCCCACCAGAATCAGGCCGAACAACGCGCCCACCCCAAGTCCCAGCCAGCCGGCGCGGTTGATCCGGCCATACCGCCAGGCGGTCGCCACGATGATCGTCCCCGCCAGCGAACAGGAAATCCATGACGTGCGCGATACGGTGACGATGATCGCGCACAGGCTGGCCAGCAGCACGAGGGCCACAATGATGCGCCAGATCCAGTTGCGTACCATGAACAGGGCGACAATCGGCACGGTGAAAAGCACGTGGTACATCGCCTGTTGATTGGGATGCCCGACCGTCCCGGTCGCGCGGGTGATCACCGATTCTTCTGCGCTGCTGGTGGGCACGGAGATCAAACTCGCCTCGGCGGCCTTGGGAGAAAACCCGACGTGCTTCTTCAGCACATAGGACACGCCCAGGATGGCCGCCTGCACCAGCACCGCGGCGGCGACGGTCACCAGCACCGTCAACAATTCTTCGCGGGTCCGAATGGACGACGAGAACACCACCAGAAAAATGAGCATCTTCGTCCAATGAATCACCTGGATGACGCCTTCGCCGGTCGGCCAATTTAAATAGTAATCCACCCAGACCCACCCGACCAGGAGGGCGAAGGGAGTAATGGCGGCCGACCAGTGAAAGACCTTGCGCCGGAACACGGACGCTTCCAACAACAGGCCCGCGATCAGGAGATAGAGGGCAAGGTCCGTGCCGGACACGATAAGCGGAGAGATCCTGAAATCCGGATACTCCGATTTGAAGATCGGAAATACTTTTTCCAGACTGAGGGGAAGGGCGAAGGCCCAGGCGCACACCAGCCAAATGCGGCGATTGGGCAGGACCAGCAGGCACGCCAGCCCGACGAAGCCCAGAATGACGATGCCGAGGGTAAGCATCTTCACGTCTCCCCACATCGGAACGAGCAATCCGATGGCGACGGCGGTGCCTATCGCGACGGCCTGGCAAAGCCGGTGCGGTGCGAGCATGGGAGGGAGCGCGATGTTCATGACGGGATTTTTCCGGGTTCGGTGCGCCCTCGGCGCTCAGGATTTCAGATCGCAGTGGATGACGCCGAGAGCCGGCGCGCCCATGCCCGCGAGCACGGCGGCCGCCTGCGCGAGGCAGTCCCTTCTCGAGGCGTGGCGATTCGTCACGATCAGCGATTGATCGGCGTCTTTCGCCAGTACGGCGGCTTCGCGCGAATTGAGCAGGCCGCCGGCGTGGATCACGACCGTCCCGTAATTTTTGCGACCATGTTCGAGCCAGCGCGTCCAGCCTTCCCGGCTCGAGCCGGCTTCGTCGCGCAAATCGAGGCGGCCGGTGCCGATGAACGCGAGGCGCGGAAGCTTGGTTGGCCGAATGGCGTTGCTCACGGGGCAGGATCCGGCCAGCACGTCCAGCAGGCCGGGCTCGGTTTTGGCGGCGGCGGCTTCGGTCAGCTCCGCAGCGTCGAAATTGGCCTCAGCCAGCAGTACGTTCCCCTCCCGGTCGCGGGCCAGAAGCACGGCGAGTTGCAGGGCGACCAGGGCGGTGGACGCCTCGTCTTCCGCGCTCGTCACGACCACGACGCGGGAATCTTTTCGCTCGAGGAGGTCGAGCCGGCCCAGCGCCTGGAAGAGGGCCGGACGCGCGCCGGCCATGGGCAGATCATTCAACCGGGCAAAATCGAGCGAGCCCACACCGGAATGAGGGATGACGCCGAGCACAGGCAGGCCGGAGGCGGGCGTGATGTCGCTGGCCACGAACAGGCGCGGATCGAGCACGTTGAGGAGCAGAATCGCGATGCAGCCGATGAACATTCCGCCGATCAGGCTGCCGCCGACCGGCAGGCCGTAATGCATCAACGGCGTAAGTTTGGTTTTCTTGGGAGTGATGCCATGCTCGACGATGGAAAGATTGTTCTGGCCGGTCTCATACAAGTCGGCGACCAGCTTGAGCTGGCGCTGTTTTATCCTGATCGCGCTGAGCTGCTCGCTCGCCGCGTCGATGGCTTCCTCCTGGGCGAGGAGGAAACGGTCACGCTTTAACTCGGCCTCGTCCTGCGTGATCTGGGGCGCGTTCTCGGCATAAGTCTGGCGCAAGACCACCAATTCCGCCTCCAAGTCCGAGATTGTCTTCGCGAGCCCGGAGGTCAGCGGATTGGTATTCAGGTCTTCGGGCCGTTCGTCCGGCGGCGCAATCTCCGCGTCGGGCGGAGCCGAGCGCAGGCGGTCGATCTCGGCCTGCGCCGCGGCGGCCTGTGCTTCCAGCGTCTTGCTGGCCGTGAGGGCCGCATTTTTCGCCCGCAGGCTGTATTCCTTGATGAAGGCGTCACACAGGCCGTTGACCTCGGCCGCCACTTTTTCGCGGGTGTTCGATTTGATCGAGACGTTGATCATCTCGTCGCGGGAGCTGCCGGCGCCGTGCTCTTCCACCAGCAGCGTGGTGGCATCGATCGAGGGCTTGAGGTCGTCGGCCAGGTACATGTATTTGAGTTTGGGGTTTGCCGCCAGCAGCTTGTCCTCGGGCTCGCGGCCCAGGAGCGGCAGGATCAGGGCCATCGCCTTGCCGAAGAGTACCTTGTAGGCGGGCCGGGCGATGTCGGCGCTTTCCACGCCCACCGCCTCGATCATCTGGCTGGCCACCGGCAGGCTCTTGATGATCTCCGCTGTGCTCGCCCCGGTCGGCGCCACCAGGGGCGGCGCGATGCCGCCGTAGAGCATATCCGTCCCGCCCTCGTTCCGGATCAGCAGTTGGGCCGTGCTCTTGTAGGTCTCCGGCACCAGATAGCAGAGCCAAAGCGCGATGAGCGGAACGATGAGCGTGCAGGCGGTGAAAAGTTTCCAGCGAACGAGAAACTTTTGAATGATGTTTTCGGCCGAAACGGCCGGATCGGCATCGAGGCTGGCAGCAAGGATGCGGGCTGGGTCGAGTTTGGGTTTAGTCACGTGGCAAGCTCGATGGTTGGGTCGTGGACAAAGGCGGGCGTCGGGCGGACGGCGGATTCGACCAACGCGTCCACCCCGCCGACAAATCTGGACCAGTCGTATTTTTCGACGCTGAGGCGGGCCTGCTCGCCCATCCGGCGCACCGTCTCGGGCTGGTCGGGCAGGCGGCGGATCAATTCCGCCCACGGTTCGACCTTCGGCTCCAGCAGCCAGCCGGTCACGCCGTTCTCCACGCTTTCCTTCGGTCCGCCGCTGGCGTTGGCGAGAATCGGCTTGGAACGCAACATGCCTTCGAGCACCGCCATGCCCCAGTCTTCGTTCAGCGGCGTGAACAGCACGGCGTAGGCGGTTTCATAGAGGCGGTGCAACTGTTCGTCCGATGGAGCAACGACAAACTCGATCCGAGCGTCGACATCCGCGCGTTGTTTCAGCTCCTCCAGGTAACGCCGGCTTTTCTGGTCGACGAATCCCGCGACGACCAGGCGCCACGGCGCCGGCAGCCCGGCGGCGCGAAAAGCGTCGATCGCCAGCTCGATGTTCTTGGTCCAGGAAATCCGTCCCGGCACGAGGAGAAACGGCTCGTAGCTGACCTGCTTCGGTGCTTCCCTCACATCGATGCCCGGATGACACAGGACCATGCGGCGGTTGTCCGGGTAAAGATGGTTCCGCACGATGCGCTCCTTGACCTCGAGACTGGTGGCCACGACCCCGTCGAAATGCCGCCAGGCCAGCCGATCCACCAGGCGGAAGACGTGTTTGAAAAGATGATACGCCAGCCGGGCCGGCAGCTTCCGGCTGCGCAGGGCTTCCCGCGCATAAAGCGGATCGTAGGCCGCCCGCAGCGGCGTGGAGCAGATGCACAGCGCCGGCAGGTTGTGGTTCCGGAAGGTCGTGAGCGGGCCCAGGCCGTCGCACCAGACCGCGAAGGCGTCAAAGCCCTCGAGCGGCAGACGCGTACGGACGATGCCCAGCGCGGCGGTGAAGACCGAGCCGATGTCGCGGCGGACACTGACGTCACCCACCGGCACGACCTTGAAGTCGGCGAACTCCCGGAAGGTGCTTTCCGGTTCGTAATGGCTGGTGAATACGGTCCACTCATGGCGGCTGCGCGAGATCAGCGCCACCATGGAACGCTCGATCCCCCCCTTAAGATAGACCCACGGATAATAAACTGCGATTTTCAGCGGTTTCACGTCTGGATATGATTTCGAAATAAAACTCCTCCTGCTGACGGGCGATGACGTCCCAGCGGTATTCCTGCGCCCGCCGGCGCGCTTCTTCGCCCATCGTCTGGCAGCGCCCGGGGCTAAGCCACAATCGTGCCACGGCCCGGCCGAACGCCTCGCTGTCGAACTTCGCGATATGCTCCGCCCAGGGTGGCGCGGCCAGCTCGTTGAGATGATCGATATTGAAGCAGACGACAGGCTTGCTCGCGGCCATGGCTTCGGCCCCGACGATCCCAAAGGTCTCGTACCGCGACGGCATGGCGAAGAGCCGGCAACGGCCGAGCACATCCCGTTTGGCCGCGCCCTCCACCCGCCCGATGAACCGGACCAAGCCGGCCAGCCCTTCCCGCTCGACCGTCGCCTCAAGTTCGGCCCGGGCGGGTCCGTCACCGGCGATGATCAGGGGTATTTTCGCCGGGCCACAAACTTTTCGCCAAGCCTCGATCAACAGGTCGAGCCCCTTGTGCTCGATGTCCAGCCGGCCGAGGTACAGCACGTAATCCCCCTCGCCCCGGCTCTCGATGAAGGCCTCGTCGTCGATCCCGGATGCGATGCGCCGGATGGTGGCGCCGGGCAAAAGCGACTGCATTTCGCGCCCCATCGCATCGGACTGCACAATCACGTAGCGATAGCGGCCGGAGCGGGCCAGGCGCTTCATCCAACGGCTGAAGGGAAGATGGTACCGCTTTTCCCACTGGTGGAAAAAATTCCATTGAACGTTAATAACGACGGGCGCTCTGGTCCACCAGGCGAGACCGCAAAAGCCGACCGGCGGCGTGAACTCCTCGACCACCAAGTCGTGCGGCGTCCGCGCCACCACCGGGCCCAGCGCGGCGAGAAAGGACAGATGCGGCGACAGGCCGAAGGGTGGCAGGCGGAAGCCAAGGCGCCGGTAGCGCACGCCGCTGCGCTCCAATCGCCTCTGGCAATTTTTGTAGACGGAGGTGAACACGGTGATGTCATGTCGCGCCGCCAGACGCGAATTCACCGCAAACGTGCGCACCGGCTGGCCGCCGCGGAGCGGGTTTCCGAGGTCGTCCGTGTCCGCATGGAGGATCCGGAGTCGATCGGTCGGTTTCATGGCCGATGTTCGACGTTGATCGCGGCGCGCAATGGAGGCGCCGGCTTCAAGTTCCGATGCTTTCCCGGAAAGGCCGCACACCGCCGGCCGGGCTCTGGCAGTTCGCGCGGCCGGAGTGGCCGGCGGTTCTGAAAAATGTCGTGGGAGTGGTCTGCATCAAAGTTGAAGGAAAACGGCCGGGGAGTTCAGCCTATCGCATGCCAGTTCCATGCCGGGAGCGGCCCCCGCCCCGTGTTGCATCATCGCAGAATGGCGCGAAGACCCGACGCGGTCAGGCCCGGGGCCGTGGACGGCGCCGCTCCGGCCAAGCTGCCGCCCTTGCCACCGGAGACGGTGACATTGGCACGGCCCATTTTGGAGCCCGGTTCATATAAATTTTATTTGCGCGCGGAACGCGGTTCAGGCGCTCATCTCCGGCCGGGCCAGCAAGCCCGGCGGATAATGCGCATGCGGAGCGGAGGCGAACGTCACGCCTCGCGCCGGCAGGTTTACCCGGACCGTCCGGCCCAGCAGCATCAGCAGAAGGCGGACGCGCCCGGCCTGGGGATCAAAATGCAAGACTCTTCCCTCCATGTCATGGAAGCAGCCGGTGGCAATTCTCACCCAGCTGCCCTCCTCAAGAAGCGGTTCGCCTGCATTCCGGCCCGCCTGCTCGATCTCGTTGCGCAAAAAATCGATCACCGGGTCGGCCACGGCCGGAGGGCGGCCGTCGAAAGCCACGATGCCGGTGATGCCGGTCGTGCTCAGGACGTGGCGGGACTGGTCCGGGTGAAGAAACCGCGCGAAAATATATCCGGGAAAAAGCGCCTCGGTGATCAGGCTGGCAATGCCGTGGCGCGTCGAGCGCCAGATCCGCAGCCGTGGGGCAAACACCTCGATTTGCACCCGTTTGCGAAGATTGACCGCAGCCACATGCTCTCGCTTCGGCTGGGTGCGGAGGCAGAACCAGCTGGGAGAAGCGACAGACCGGACGATGGTGTTCATGGAGTGGTCAACCGGATGCAACATGGCAGGGTTTGCGGGGGTTTTTACTTGGGCAAGAGCGTTCCCATCACCCGTACGAGAATCAGGGTTTTCCTGATGGGGCAGAACGGGTGGAGATTAGTTTGAGGCAAGCCATCCGCCGATTTCGGCATCCTTTCACTCCTGTTACGCTCAGGGGAGTCAAATCCCTAGGAAGATGCTAAATGCTTAAAGATCGTAAGGATGGAGTTTTGTACCTGCACTGGTGCGCGTTGAGCGTGACGGCGGTGGGGGTGTATTTGGCCTGGGTGTGGTTTTCGCACTCCGCCCATGGGTTCCGCGGGGTGGAAGGCCCTTATGTCCTGACCTATTTGCTGGGCGTGGTGGTGGCCAGCTTCTGGGTGCACCAGGGCATGCACGGCGTGGCGCACCGCCTGGGCAACATGGGCCTGATCGAATCGATGCGGCTGTCCCGCCAGCAGCTTTTGCGCTTCATCGCGGTACTTTTCACCTTGGCGTTTGTGATCAAGGACAACGATCTGCCGCGGCGTTTCCTCGTCGGCTACATCATGCTCATGGCGGTGGTGCTGACGCTGGCCAACCTGTGGTTTCCGATTTTGATCGTGCGGCTGTTTTTCCGGCGCGTGCTGATGCGCACGGTGCTGGTGGCGCGGCCGGAGGAAGTGATGAAGCTGCACGACTTGATGACGACGCGGGAGCATCTGGGGATCAAAATCGTCGGCTGGGTGGGCGCGGGAACGGCGAACGCAGGATTGCCCAAGCTGGGCGAGCTGGCCGAGCTGCGGCGGGTGCTGGGGGAGCACGCAGTGGGCCAGGTGGTGATTTCGCAGCACAGCTTTCCGCCGGAGGAGGGCCGGGCGATCGCGCAATGCGCGGAAGAGGCGGCGTGCCGGGTGCGGTTTTTCGTCCACGTGCAGCGGTATTTTCCGGACCAGCCGGTGAGCGTGGAGCACGAGGGGCCGTTCACCTTCGTGACCCTGACGCGCGAGCCGCTGGAAAATCCGGTCAACCGGATGCTCAAGCGGCTGCTCGACATTGTGGTGGCGCTGCCGGTGGTGCTGTTCGTCCTCCCGCTTTTGACGGTGGTGGTTTGGTGGATGCAGCGGCGGCAGTCGCCGGGACCGGTGTTGCACCGGCAGTACCGCTCGGGACTGAACCGCCGGAAGTTTCTCATCTACAAGTACCGCACGATGCATGTGGCTCAGAACACGGCTTCCCTGGCCAAGCAGGCGCAGCAGAACGATGCGCGGATTTATCCCTTCGGCCGCTTTTTGCGGCGCACCAGCCTGGATGAATTCCCGCAGTTTTTGAACGTGCTGATCGGCGAGATGAGCGTGAGCGGCCCGCGCCCGCACTTGCTCGAGCACGACGAGCGCTTCGCCAAGATCGTACGCGCGTACTACAGCCGGCATTTCGTCAAGCCGGGCATCACCGGACTCGCGCAGTGCCGGGGCTTTCGCGGGGAGATCTCCGAACCGGCGCTGCTGCACCAGCGCATCGGCTATGACATGATGTACATCCGCCGCTGGAGCCTGGGGCTGGACTTGCATATCCTCCTCCAAACCGTCCGCCAGGTCATCTTCCCTCCCCGCTCCGCCTACTGAGGCCGGCCGGATTTCGCCGCGTTGGCTCTCGCCGCGAAATCCCTTCTCAGGCCGCGGCGGCGTGTTTGCGGCGCCCGCCCGCCTGACTCAGGGTAAGCCCCAGACGGGCGCGACGCAGCAATCGCGCCGGCGCATCACCTTTGCGGCAGAAAACACATCGTCCGATCTGCTGCAAATCCTTGCTGCTCGGCGTCACCAGCGACGAGATGAAGAGCACCGGCGTGTCGATGCCCTCTTTGCGCAGGGTCTCGGCGATGTGCAGACCGTTTTCCTCGCCCAGCATGATGTCCAGCACGATCATGTCGGGGTTGGATCGCTTCACGGCCTGAAACAATTCGGCGGAAGATCCGGCCAGACCGCACACCTCCATGTCCGGCTCGCCGTTGATGAGGCTCGTCAGCGAATGGACAAAAAAACGGTGATCATCGACGAGGAGCAGGCGGCGGCGGCGGCTCTTGCCGGGACGGGTTTTGATTACGTCTTTGCGGGGTGGGGTCGTCACTGTCGGGCCGAGTATGCCACCGATCGTGAAATGGATCGATCCGCTTTCAACTGATTGCCCCCTATTGCTTTGCCTGAGGGACGACTCAGGGGGAGCGAGCGTTTGCCGGCCCCCGCGTCGGATTGCGGCGGCGGTGACCGCGGCGGGCGCCGGATCGCCCCGCGCCCGCCGGCCCTCAGGCCGTTTCCGCCAGCGGCGGCGCGTTTTTTTCCTCCACCCACCGCACGCAAAACTGCACCAGCTGGGTCGCATTGCCGATGTTGAGCTTGCGTTTGATGTGCGCGCGGTGTGTCTCCACGGTTTTGATACTGATGTGAAGTTTCGCGGCGATTTCGCGTGTGGGCAGCCCGCTGCCGATGAGATTGACGATTTCCAGCTCGCGGTCGCTCAGGTTGCCCACCGGCGAGTCGTCTTCCACCGACTTGCCGCTGACCAGCTGGTTCAGCATCTGACTGGCCACCTTTTCGCTGACATAGAGATGGCCCTTGCCGATGCGGCGGATGGCTTCGATGATTTTCTCCACCAAATCATTTTTCATCACATAGGCCCGCGCCCCGGCTTTGAGCACGCGCAGGGCATAAATCGATTCATCGTGCATCGAGAGCACCAGCACCTGAATGCCGGGATCGAAGGCCTTGATGTTTTTGATCAACTCCAGGCCGGAATTGCCCTTGAGGGAAATGTCCACGATGACGACATCGGGCCGCAAGGTCATGATGTCGGTCGTGGCCTTCCCGGCGTCCTCCGCCTGGCCGCACACCTGCATGTCGGGCTCGCTTCCGACCAGCGTGGCCAGGCCGCGCCTGACCAGGGGATGGTCGTCGACGATGTAGATTTTTGTTTTCACGGCAGGACGGGCTCGACCGGCAGCGGACGCGCGCCCAGCGGATACTTCAACCTGACAAACGCGCCGGCGGGCGGGCGGTTGCCGAAATCGAGGCTCCCACCCAGGATGCGCGCGCGGTACTCCATCACGTGCAGACCGATGCCCTCGGGCCGGCCGGCCCGGGCGGGAAACCCGGTGCCGTTGTCTTCAAAACGAAGCTCGACGTCGCCGGCGGAGATTTCCAGCACGATGCCGATGGCCGTCGACCGGCCATGGCGGATCGAATTGCCCACCGCCTCCTGCGCGATGCGATAAATGTGGATGATCTGCTCGGGCGTGTGCGGGGGCAGGCGGCGGGGCAGATCGAGGGCGATTTCCAAGCCGTACCGCGCCTTGATTTGCCGCGCAAATTCGCCCAGGGCCTGGCGCAGGTTGGCGTAATTCAGCCGGGCGGGAAAAAGTCCGTGGGCCATCGAACGGGTCCGCTGCATGGCGGCCATCACGTCGGCCCCGAGCTCGTCGAACTCGCGCTGCAGGCCGGGCGCCTCCCGGGCCAGCTTGCCGCCCAGCACCTGCATCATGTAGCCGAGGCCCGCCAGCACCTGGCAGACATCGTCGTGCAGTTCCTGGCCGATGCGGTTTTGCTCCCGCTCGCTGACCCGCAGGCATTCCCACTCCAGGCGCTTTTGCTCGGTTATGGCCATGACCAGTCCGTGCAGCCGGATGCGCCCGCCGTCGCCCGCCGACCGGCGCAAAAGCCAGTGGCGCACCCAGACCAGCTCGCCACTGTCAAGAATCACGCGGTAGTCGATCGCCCGGCCGGCGAGGTCGGATTCATCCAGGGTGAAAAATGCCTGGACCTGCCGAAGATCGAGCAGACAGACCCGTTCGAGCCAGCAAAGACCCGGCCGCTGGAGCGAGGCGTCGAGAAATTGCGCGCCGCCTTCATCGCCGCCGGCAGCGATTGCGATGAGCTCAAGCGTATCCGACCACGCTTCCCAGACCGCGGCCGGGAGCAACGGCAGGATCGCAGGCAGCCAGTCTCCCCTGCCGGCGACCGCTGGATTTTGGCCGGCAGAAAATTGTTTTTCCGCGAGGAGCGAATGATGCTTGGCCTTTCTTTTTAGATAACTGGAAACAATGGCAGGCATGGTTTGGGTCGTTTCGGCCAACAGCCGAAGATCCGCTGGAGGGTGGGCGCGCGAGACCGCTTTTTTGTGTCTGGATGTGGTTGATAGGTCTGGATTCCCGGCAATAAGCACGAGTTGAGCTTAAAATTAGAGGAGCAAATTGCTTGCCACCTGTTTGGCCTGTCAAGGCGAAGGACCGGTGATCCAATCTGTCCATAGCCATTAACATTCTCTTAGCATGACCACGGGCCGCGCACTCATCAGCACCATGTCTTTACCATATTTTTTTGATTTTTGTGCTGAAGCGATATCGCGGCCAGCTCAATTTCATTTTAGGGGCTTTCTGTTTCCGATTGGTTACGCGAAGATCACATTTTTGAAAAATTAGTCTGCCCGGCGCCGATTTTTCCCAAACTGGCCCGCTATCCCGGCGCCACCTGCCGCGATAGCTTCGGTTCCAACGAATGCTACCGTGCCCCCTCCGGAACGCCATGCAATTGCATGGCCTCTGATTGAAAAATTACGCCGGTGCTTTTTTATCGCTGCATGCGAAAGACCCCGCCCCCGCGCCGTTCGTCCGCGTCCGGCCTGCCCATCGCCGCCGCGTTGGGTCTGGCCGCATTGCTGGCGTATGCCAACTCCTTCACGGGCGACTTCGCCCTCGATAACAAGCTCATCATCCTGAAGGATCCCCGGCTGGGCGCGGTCACGGCGGAACACCTCCGGCAGATTTTCCAGCAGGGTTACTGGTGGCCGAACATCACGAGCGAACTTTACCGGCCGCTCACGACGCTGAGCTATTTGTTCAATTATGCGGTCTTGGGCAACGGCCCCCGCCCTGTCGGATACCATGTCGTGAACTTTCTTCTGCATTGGGGCAACGCCGTCCTGCTCTTTGCCTTCATCCGGCGGATCGGCGGATCGGTCCGTCTGGGCGCCATCGCGGCGGTCTTGTTCGCTGTCCATCCCGTCGCTGTCGAGTCAGTCACGAATGTCGTGGGTCGGGCCGACCTGCTGGCGACCTTTTGCGTTCTGCTCAGCGCGC
>Ga0335085_10006587_pt1 | contig 18260 bp, 13 predicted proteins | sample Lox_Sample_45_FD_206712 | JGI IMG/M metagenome (GOLD analysis project Ga0335085, IMG submission 206712) | Soil microbial communities from Loxahatchee National Wildlife Refuge, Florida, United States - Lox_Sample_4.5 | ecosystem: Environmental > Terrestrial > Soil > Wetlands | place: USA...
TTCGAGCATGCCGGTTTGGCGCGACGGCCGTTTGCAGCCGCGCCCGTTCACGCTGCGGCTTTTCCTCGCCAAGATCGGCGAACGCTGGCAGGTGCTGCCTGCCGGATTTGTGCGAATCGCGGACAGTGCGGACGCGCGCGCGGTGAGCCTGCAGCGCGGGGCCGCAACCGCTGACGCCTGGGTGCTGGCGGACGGCCCGGTCGCCGAAACCACGCTGTTGCCGACGCCAGAGCGTATTGTCGTGCAGCGTGCGACCGGCCTGTTGCCGAGCCGAGCCGCCGATAATCTGTTCTGGGTTGGGCGCTATGTCGAACGGGCCGAGGCAACGCTGCGCCTGGTGCGCGCCATGATCAATCGCGCCGCCGAGGCCGACAAGACCGCAGCGCCCGTGATCGCCGGCATTGTTTCGTTGCTTGACGCTTGGAACGCGGTATCGAAGGACAACTTGGGAGCGCCAGCCGGATTCATCAGCCGCGCAGTCCTCACGCGTGCCGACCTGGGTGGATCGCTCCCTTCTCTGACCGGCGCGGCGCGATCAGCCGCTTCCGTGATCCGCGATCGCTTTTCACCGGACGCCTGGCGGGCGCTGAACGATCTCGCCACCATGATCACGATGCCGCTCAACACCGGCCCCACGGAAAGCGTGACCATCGAGCGGGTCGAAGCGGCGCTGCGAATCATTTCATCGTTCTCGGGACTGGCGCAAGAAAACATGACCCAGCTTGCCGGCTGGCGTTTTCTCGAACTCGGTCGCCGTATCGAGCGCGGGATCCTCACTAGCCGGCTTGTGCGTTGCTTCGCGCTCACAAGCTCGCCTGAGGGCGGACTTGAATTGCTGCTCGAACTGGCCGACAGCCAGATCACCTATCGGCAGCGCTACGTCATGGTCGCGGCGCGGGCGCCGGTGATCGACCTCGTCATGCTCGATCCGAACAACCCGCGCTCGGTTGCGTTTCAGCTTGACCGCATCGAGACACACCTGTCCGCCTTGCCGGGACGAAACGCGACCGGGCGCCTGTCGCCGGTGCAGCAGATCGTTGCCTCTATCGCAACACGCCTGCGGACTGTCGATGCCGCCGCCATCGACGAGGCCTTGATCGTTGACACCGAGCAGTCGCTGATGAAGCTTTCTGATGCAGTTGGCGCGGCCTATCTCAGCAACAACGAACGTTCCGAGGCCGTCTGGGAGGCGTTGGCTTGATCTATGACGTGCGCCAGACGACAACCTGTGCATACGCCTCGCCAGTGGCGCATGCGCGCCACGTCCTGCGCCTGACCCCGATCCCGCGTCCCGGCCAGCGCGTGCACGTCGCCGCATTGCAGATCATGCCCGAGCCGATAAACCGGCGCGAGGGCCAGGATTTTTTTGGCAACCGCCTGACCTGGGTCGAAATCGAAGAGCCGCACCGGTTGCTCACGGTCAAGCTCGCGGCGCGTGTCTCTGTCGATGCTGCGGCTGAACTCACCGCCTTGGCCACGCCGAGCTGGGAAGCGGTCCGCGAAGAAGCCTTCGCAACCAGCGACATCGGACCGCAATCGCCGGCGCATTTCTTGTTTCCGAGCCGCATGGTGTCGCTTGATCCGGAGATCCGCGATTATACGCGCGAGAGTTTCCCGGCCGGCCGGCCGGTGCTTGATGCCGCTATCGAACTGATGAATCGTCTCAAAGCCGACATCACCTACGATACTGGTGCGACCACCGTCACCACGACGCCGCCGATGTCGTTTGCACTGCGCCGCGGCGTTTGCCAGGACTTCGCGCATATCATGATTTCCGGACTGCGTGGCATCGGCTTGCCGGCGGCCTACGTGAGCGGCTATTTGCGAACAATGCCGCGAACCGACCCGACGCGATTGCAGGGCGCTGATGCCATGCACGCCTGGGTGCTGGTCTGGTGTGGCGGCCCCCACCCTACACTCCCCCGCGAGCAAGGGAGGGAGGGGTGGGGATGGATCGGGCTCGATCCGACGAACGCGGTCATTGCCTCCGACCAGCATGTGGTTCTGGCGATCGGGCGCGACTATACCGACATCGCACCGATGGACGGCGTCATCGTAGGCTCGGGCGGACAGCGGATCGACGTGGCCGTGAACGTAACGCCGGCTGCGAATTAGGGCGTTGATCGAGCGTTATCCGAACCGCGCCGTCCGCCGCGGTACGCTCTATGACAGCCAGATGAATGATCTGGATCAAGGTCCGCATCATCCAAATCTTCGATACTACGTCGCGGCGATTTCGGAGTGCAGCGCATGGCTCGACGATTTGATGCGATCGTGATTGGTTCAGGCCTGGGTGGCCTGACTGCAGCGGCGCTCTGTGCGCGCGCCGGCTTGCGAGTGCTCGTTCTCGAACGCAACGATGTGTTTGGCGGCGCCGCAACGGTTTACCGGCATAACGGACTCGCCATCGAGGCGTCGCTGCACGAGATCGACGGCCTTGACGAGAGCGATCCGAAGATCGGGCTGATGCAGTCGCTCGGCCTTGATCGCGACCTTGAGTTCATTGACGTCGGCGATCTTTACGAAGTGCGCGGCGGTCCTGTTGGCGCGCCGTTCATGCTGCCGCATGGCTCCGGGAAGGCGCTCGCCGCAGCAATCGCGCGTTTTCCGCAGCACCAATCCGGCCTCGAAGAATATTTCAAACGCCTGGCGCTCCTGCGCGGCGCAGTATCCCTGGCCGCACGCCACCAGTTTGATCGGGCGTGGTGGCTGATCCATGCGCCGCAGGCGGCGGCCAAGTTGTGGCCGCTTTATCGCTACGGCCGCGGCACTGTCGGCGACGTGATGCGGGAATTGTTTGGAACCGACGAAGCTGTCAAATTCGCGCTCGCCGCGAACATTGGATATTATCATGATGATCCGGAGCGCACGCTGTTCCTGCGCTACGCCATTCCGCAAGCGTCCTTTCTCGCCGGCGGCGGCCATTATGTCCGCGGTGGCTCGCAGGCCCTCACCGACCGGCTGGTCGCGCTGATCAAGGAGGCCGGCGGCACGCTCGAGGCCGGTCGTGATGGGGACCGTTTGTTGTTCGCAGACGGCAGGATCGTCGGTGTTGGCCATCACGCGCGCGGTGGCGGTGATGCGCGCGAAGACGAAGCGGCGATGATTTTCGGCAACGCCGCGCCGCACGTCCTGGCCGGCATGCTGCCCAATGATCGGCGAGACGCGTTTCTGTCACCTTACGCGAAACTTCCAGTGTCGAGTTCGCTGTGGACGATGTCGTTTGGCGTGAAGCGGCCGCCCCGGGAATTCGGCGTGCGCAGCTATTCCACTTTCGTTGTTCCGGACTGGATGCACAGCCTGTCGCAAATGCCCGAGGCTTCCGCCTTGATGGCCGAAGCTCCCGGCGCGCGCGTCCCTTACTACGTCGCCGTCGACTTCAATCGGATCGAGAGCGGACTTAACGAGACAGGTCCCAGCGTATTGAGCCTGTGCAGCAGCGATCGCCTCGATAACTGGGCCTCCCTTAGTGCCGAGGCGGTTAAGGCGCGCAAAGAGCGGTGGATGGACTGCGTCATTGCCGATCTCGACCGACGCTTTCCCGGATTAGCTACCGCGATTACCCATCGCGAGATGGCGACGGCGCAGACGATGCATCATTACCTCAACACGCCGGGTGGCTCAGTCTACGGCTTCGCGCCAGAAGGCACCCTCTCGGCCGCGCTTAAGCAGGGCCCACGCACCTCGATCGAAGGCCTATGGCTTGCGTCGGCCTACGCCGGAAGCGGCGGGTTTACCGGCGCGATGTTCGGCGGCGCGCAGGCCGCATGGACAGCCATGCAAGAAGCCAATCCGCGGACCGCGGCGGCCTGACTATCCTCGATTGCTCCATTAAGGCTAGAAAGACGCTCGCCATCAGCACCGGGAGCAATGGACATGCGTGCCTATCAACTGCCGAAAGGCGGCGCCGGAATCGACGCGCTCACGTTGGTCGATCGGCCAACACCAAAACCGCAGTACCGGCAGGTGCTGGTGAAAGTCGTCGCCTGTTCGCTGAATTACCGCGACCTCCTGATTACGCGCGGCGGGTATCGCGCGCCGGTGCGTGACAATTTCATCCCGCTGTCCGACGGCGCTGGAGAGGTGGTCGAAGTCGGTCCTGGTGTCACCCGCGTCAAAGCCGGAGACAAAGTGGCGGGCTGCTTCTTCCAGCGCTGGGCCGGCGGCGACCCCAGCCCAACACTTCAAGCCTCAGCGCTCGGCGGTGGGCTGGACGGCATGCTCACCGAATTCGCCGTGCTCGAGGAAGAAGGCGTTGTCAAACTTCCCGAGCACTTGTCACTGGAGGAAGGCGCCACACTGCCCTGCGCCGGCGTCACAGCGTGGGACGCGATCATGAATCACGCCAAGCTGGTCGCCGGACAGACGGTGCTGCTGCAAGGCACCGGTGGCGTCTCGATCTTCGGCGTACAATTGGCGCACGCCATGGGCATCGTCGCCATCGTGACCTCATCGAGCGACGAGAAGCTTGCTCACGCCAAGGCGATCGGTGCTGCGTTCGGCATCAATTACAAGACAACACCGGAGTGGGATAAAGCGGCGCGGGATCTCACCAGCGGCCGCGGCGTCGATCATGTGCTCGAAGTCGGCGGCGTGGCGACACTGACCCGTTCATTCAGTGCCATCCGCCATGGCGGCAAGATCAGTATCATCGGCAGCGTCAGCGGTGGCGCCACCGAGCTCAATCCAGGACTGATCTTTTCCAAGCGCGCCAACGTTCAGGGCATTTCGGTCGGCTCGATGCAGTCGTTCGAGGCGATGAATGCCGCCATCGCGGCGAACAAAATCAAGCCGGCGATCGATCGCGTGTTCGGCTTCGACGAGGTCAAAGCTGCCTTCCACCACATGGCGGCGGGCGCGCATTTCGGCAAGATCGTTGTTCGGGTCGCATAAGCCCGGGACGGCGCGAACTGTTATTGCGCGGCTACCCGCGGCGGCGGGAACGCGACCTCGATGAGCGTGCCGGCATTCGGCGCACTCTTGATCGAAAAATGGGCCCGATTGGCCTCCGCCAGCGCCTTCGTCAACGGCAGACCAAGACCTGTCCCGCCTGAGCCCCAGCTTCCGGCAGTCGCTGTTTGGCGAAACGGCTCGAGTGCCGCCTCGACGTCCTTCTCGCTCATGCCGACGCCGGTATCGCGCACGCGCAGCACCGCCTCGCCGTTGTCGGCGAATGCCGTCGATACGATCACCTGACCGCCGGGGCCGGTAAACTTGATCGAGTTCGATAGCAGGTTGAGCACGATCTGGCGCAGCGATCGCTCGTCAGCAACAACCTGCGGCAATCCGGCTGCGAGCGAAGTGCGGATGATGATCCGCGCGCGGCTCGCTTGCGGCTGCATGATTCCGACGCATTGCTGCGTGAGTTCGTTGAGACCGACATTGACGAAGTTGAGGTTGAGCTGGCCACTCTCGATCTTGGAAAGATCAAGGAGGTCGTTCAACAGCGCGACGATATGCAGCCCGGCGGCGTGCACGTCCTTGAGATAGTCGCGGTAGCGCTCGTTACCGATCGGACCGAAGCGTTCCGCCATAATCACCTCGGTGAAACCGGTGATAGTGTTGAGCGGCGTCCGAATTTCGTGACTGACTTTGCCGACAAACTCGCTTTTCGCCGCCGCCGCTTTTTGCGCTTCACGCGCGATCGTCCGTAGCTCCTCCTCGCGCTTTTTGGCGGCTCCAAGCTGCTCTGCAAGTTGACGGATCTCGTTTTCGGCAGCTGTGAGCGAAAGCGCCGTCGCCTGTCGCGCCTCTGCGGTTCTGCCTCCACTATGAGCAGGCCCACTTTGCGGCACTGCTGGCAGTCGGACTTCCGCCACTTGCGGTTGCTCCTTGTGAGAGGCTTCCACGTTTGGAGCTTCCGGCTCAGTGACAGCAGCGGTCTTGTCCAGTTCGCTAACTGGCGCCGGGATGACTTCGTCGGCCGGGCGAGTTTCGCCAGATTCCGTCCGAACCGTTTCGGCGGCAGGCTTGGCAAGAGCGGTCTCGGCGGATTCGACTGGACCGATCTCGGTCGGCAGGTTGCTCGCTACATTTTCGCCAACTGGCGTGTCGCGTCCTCCGTGCAAGCGCGCAGTCAGCTCCTGCGCCAGCTCACGGAAGGCTCTACGCTCCATGGGGCTGAGACTTGCCGCCTTTGACTCGGACGCCCCTGGGCGAAACATCACTACATTGGGGGCGGGCGCGACACCCGCTGACACGCGCAGCGGATGCGGCGCGACCTCGACATCCGGCTGTCCTGTCGCTGGCGCGGAGGGAGCCGCTGCTTCGATAACGGCGGCGGGTGCTTCCACTTGCACCACGGGCGCGTCGCCTTCGGCCATCGGTTCAGGCCGGGTCATGAACCCGATCGGACGCTCGCGACGTGCGTGCGCCAGCTTATTGATGCGGGCAATATCGCGACAGACGCCGAACCCCCGGTAGCCGCGGAAATGCCGGTCGCGATCGAACACCGGCAGGCCCGACAGCTCGACCGGAAGCCGCTCATCGGCCTCGTCCACCGGCCAGAAAACCGTGATGCCGCTCCAGGTTTCGCGCGTGGCCAGCGCGCGAGTTACCTGCTGGTCCGGATCGAGCTTTAACTCCGCCGCGATCTCACTCCACAATCGGCCGAACGCGGCGGTCGTTTGCGGCCCGGTCAGCTCGATGAACTCATCCGAACCGATGACGAACCGGCCATCGGCGTCCATTTGCCAGACGAAGCGCAACGGATGACGCCGCTCTACAACTGGCTCAGGCCGCGCAGGGAGTGTCGGCTGCGGTTCTGCTGGCGCAGGAGTTGAAGCCAAGGGCTGTACCGTTGGAGGGGGAACAGGTGGTTCAATCCGCGGCGGCCCTGACCCCGGTGCAAGCTCTACGGCTAGAGGAGCACTTTCGGCGGCGCGTGCGCTCGGCTCGGCGCCAAATATTGCCAGCAAAACACTCGACGCACCGCTACCGAGACGCCGCAAGCTAACGTGGCCTTGATCTGTCGTTGCATCCGCCTTACCGCCTGCCAGCGCTTGGGATGCGGTCGTAGCGAGCCCGAGAGCCGACAGCGTCGGGGTATGACCCAGGCGTTTTTGCGCCGCCGACGTCGCGCCGAGCAACGTGCCGTCCTGCGCAAAAGCCGCTTCGGCCCGGGTCTGATCTGCGAACAAGCGCTTGATCCGCTCGCTGAGCGGAAGCGGTCGTCCCGCGGGCTCGTTGGCGATGACCAGCACCGCAGCCGAGCCGTCAGCCAACGAAAGCCGCGAACAGATACACGTCAGCGCACCGCCCAAACTGGCTCCGAAGCCGCGCAGTCTTTCAAGGCGCGCTTGCCCGGTCGACGGCAGCGTTTCTCCGAGGCGGACAATCTCGGCGAGCGCTGGCTGTTTTGAATCAACCCGTAGATCTGTGAGCTCTTTGGTGTTGGCAGCGCCAAAGATCGCCGCGCCGACCGCATTCGCCCACAGGATCCGGGACCCGTCGGCGCTCCAAAGCCAAGCCGGCAAAGCGCTCGTCGCGTGGTCGGCGAGCTGGGCCGCGAGTCGCGGGTCGCTCGAGACGGCAAACTCTGACTCCCCAGTCGACATGCGAAAAAGCTCGTCGCCGTAAAGAGATTGTTAATAATGCGGACCGCCCGCGCCGTCCATCGCGAGCCCCTCGACTCCACCCGGACGAGGTAGGATAACCTTAATCACGCCATCCGGGCACGAAGACCGGTGCACGCCGACCGCTATTTCGCTTAAGATGGATGATTGTCGGGGCGAGGAGTTTGGAGAATGGCCAAGGAACCGTTCGAACAATTTGCGATGCCGAATGAGGTCCGCGCCTTCGTCGAGCAGAGCGTTTCACAAGCGCGGACGGCTTTCGACGGCATCGTCCAGGCGGCGAACCAGGCGGTGGCGCAGTGGCACGGCCAAGCCGAAGCAGCACGCGCCGGCGCCAGCGAAATCGCGCACAAGTCGATGGGTTATGTCGAGCAGAACATGGCGTCGACCTTTGCATTTGCGCAAAAGCTGATGCAGGCCAAGGATCCAACCGAAGTGGTCCGGTTGCAGTCGGAGTACCTTGCAAGCCAAATGAAAACGCTGTCGACTCAGGCGCAGGACCTTGGACAAAGTGCTGCCAAAATAGTCATGGATGCTGCCAAACCTAAAAAGCCGTAATGCCCGGGCGGGATCGCGGCGCTATAGCCAAATAAAATCAGATATTTAAAGGTATTTTTGTGCAACGCAATATAGTCTATTGCAATGCACCAAATTGCCTGCTATATATTGCTATGGAAGGACCCGGGCTTGAAGTGTGCTGCGTCTGCCGCGGGCTCAATAAAGTGTGATGGCTCGCGCGATGGGCGGCGAGGCCAGGAGCATCGCTAGGTCAAACAGCCCAAAGACTCCAAATAGCAAGGACGAGTGTCATGGCAGAAGCTGCAACTACTGCCCCCAAAGCAAAGCCCGCCAAACCGGCAATGGCTGCGTTTGATATGCCGAAGTTCGAAATGCCGAAATTCGAAATGCCCAAGTTTGATATGCCGAAGGTGGAGATGCCGGCGGCCTTCCGCGAAATGGCGGAGCGCGGTGTCGCTCAGGCCAAGGATACCTACGAGAAAATGAAGGCTGCCGCCGAAGAGGCGACCGACGTTCTTGAGACCACCTATTCGACCGCCACCAAGGGCGCCTCCGATTACGGCCTCAAGGTGATCGAAGCGGCCCGCGCCAACACCAATGCGGCCTTCGATTTTGCCGGTGAGATCATGGCGGCAAAGACGCTCTCGGAAGTCGTGGAACTGACCAACGCCCATGCCCGCAAGCAGTTCGAGTCGCTGTCGCAGCAGAGCAAGGAACTCGGCGCGCTGGCGCAGAAGGTTGCGACCGAGACGGCCGAGCCAATCAAGAGCGGCATGAACAAGGCCTTTACCAAGGTCGCCTGATCGACTCTTGGATCGCGCTTTTCGACGATCCCCGTCGCACGACGGGGAAAAGCCCGGGTTCGGCCCGGGCTTTTGCTTGTCGGCCTTTGCTTAGCGGCTTGCCAAAATGCGGCGTTCCTCCTAGCCTCGGCGCACTGACCGACCGCGCGGGCCGTGCAGCTGTAGCTCAGTTGGTTAGAGCGCCTGACTGTGGATCAGGAGGTCGGTGGTTCGAGTCCACCCAGCTGTACCAGTTTCACGAGCGCAAACGGTCGCGCCCGCTCAGCCCGTTCATACTCGTCAGATAGCTGCCGTGCTTATTCACGCCGGCAGTTCATGCACGCTTTACCTTAACGCGACGGGAATACGCGGAAGCGAAGCAACCTTAGCTATTTTCGACTATTAGGCGCGAATGCACCTCCAGTTGTTGCAGTAAATTGCCGTGACCCGAGCGACGACATTGACGGCGTTCAGGAACGCGCCTGCGCCGCCGGACTTAAACCGTGTGGCCGCAGCGCCGGGCATTGAGCGCCTGCGCAACACGTCGCCTAAACTGAATTTCCATATCTACGGCGAGATGGCGGCGGTCGAGCGCGACTGGCGGCGCTTCGAGCGCGAGGCCGACTGTACCGCCTTCCAGACCTTCGATTGGCTTGCGTCGTGGCACCGGCATGTCGGACTGCGCCAAGGCGTCCGCCCGGCGATCATCGTCGGCCGCTACAGCGACGACACAATCGCTTTCATACTGCCGCTGTGCGTGACCCCCGAACATTTGGTCCGGCGGCTGTGCTGGCTCGGCCAGGAATCGTGCGATTACAACGCACCGATTTTGGCGCATGACTTCTCTCAGCGCGTCCCCCGCGACGGCTTTCTCGCTCTCTGGCGAGAGCTGCAGGCGCAGATGTTATGCGATCCGCTGCTGCGTTACGACTGGATCGAGTTTGAGAAAATGCCGCAAACGATCGGCGCTCAAATCAATCCATTCACCTTTCTCCGGGTCACGCCGAATGCCAGCGGCGCGCATCTGACGCATCTCGCCGATAACTGGGAGACGTTCTACACCGCCAAGCGCTCATCGGCGACGCGCCGCCGCGACCGCACCAAGCGCCGCCACATGTCGACATTTGGCGAGATCCGCGTCGTGACCGCCGCGGGGCCGGATGACAGCCGGCGCACGCTCGCGATGCTGATGGATCAAAAAAGCCGATCGCTTGCGCGCAAGGGAATTGCCGACATCTTTGCCCGGCCGGGTCACCGCGAGCTTTTCCTCGACCTCGCGTCAAATCCGCAAAGCCGGCATCTGTTTCACATCAGCCGCCTGGAGGTTGGCGGAGCGTGCGCGGCGGCGAACTTCGGCATCGTTTTCGGCGATTGCTACTACCACGTGCTCACCAGCTATGGAGGTGGCGACATCGCGCAATACGGACCCGGCGCCCTTCACTTGCGCGAGCTGATGGCTGAAGCGATCCGCATGGGCTTGAAACGCTTCGATTTCACCATCGGCGACGAGCCGTACAAGCTGGAATGGTCCGACACCGATCTCAAACTGTATGACTTCGCCGCCACCGCGAACTGGCGCGGCCTGCCGGCTCGAACCGCTTCGACAGTGCGGCGCCGAATCAAACGCTTCATCAAGCAGACACCGTGGGCGTGGCGGATCGCTTCCCAAACCCGCTCCGCCATTGGCCGGCTGTCGCATCAGCTACCGTTTCGACTGCGCCCTCGTGAAGCTGTCACTTCGCGCGCCGCGGCGATGCCACCCGGCGTCGCTTGCATCATGGGCGATATGGATTTGTTGCGGCCGCTGGTCCTGGCCGGAATTCCGTGCGCTGTCGTCACGCGGACGGGCGTTCCTTCGCTCTATTCCCGCTTTGCGCAATCCCATCTGGTCTGGGACGACAGTTCGAAAAACAGCGAAGGTCTGGTCGACGCGCTGGTCAAGTTCGGCACGGCGCAGTCCGAACGCCCGGTTCTTTTCTATGAAGAGGACGCGCAGGTTCTTCTGCTCTCGCGGCAGCGCGAGCGTTTGTCCCGCGCATTCCAATTCGTCGTTGCCGACGTACCACTTGTTGAGGATCTGCTGGACAAGGGACGTTTTCAATTATTGGCGGAGCGCCACAATTTCCCGGTGCCGGCCGCACAATGTTTCAACCCCGCGACCACTGAGCCCGCTGATCTTGGCCTTGCGTTTCCGCTGATTATCAAGCCGCTGACCCGGCTCGAGGCCTGGAACACAGCTTTCGGATTGCGGAAGGCCATCCACGTCGAAAACGCCGAAGCGTTACGGAACCTGTGGCCGCAATTGCGCAGCGTCGAGATCGAGCTGCTGGCGCAGGAATTCATCCCCGGCACGGAAGACCGGGTCGAAAGCTATCATTGCTACGTGGATCAACGCGGCGAAATCGCCGGCGAATTCACCGGCCGGAAGATCCGTACTTATCCATTATGCTATGGCCACACCACCGCGCTCGAGATCACCGATGCCGACGACGTGCGCCGGGAGGGACGCGCCATCGTGGAACGGCTGGCGCTCAACGGCGTCGCCAAACTCGACTTCAAGCGCGACCCGCGCGGCAACCTCCGTCTTCTTGAGATCAACCCCCGCTTTAATCTGTGGCATCACGCCGGCGCCGTTGCCGGGGTCAACATTCCGGCGCTGGTTTATGCGGACCTCGTGGGAATGCCGCGACCCCGGATTACGCACGCCAAAGCCGGGGTCCGCTGGTGCCGGATGTGGAAGGATTTCCCGGCCGCGCGCGCGAGCGGTATGCCGCTGACAGCGTGGCTGCCGTGGGCGCTCGGCTGCGAAGCCAAGTCGACTCTGTCATGGGACGATCCCATGCCGTTCCTGCGCTCAACCTTCCATCGCGTGGCCGGCCGCGACAGCGAACACGAGCAAACAAGATCCCGGCACGGGCAAAATTGTGGCTAAGTCGAGCGTCCCGTTACGTCCGAGGATGAGCGCTTCTTCCCACAGTGCCGGGCGGCGCGCTAAGCTTGTACGGTGCGCCGTCCGACCTTGGCAATCCGGTGTGCCGTTGAACCGCTGAATACCGCGATGAGTACGAATTCGTCCTGGCCGGACCTGCCGCTTGCGGCATGGACCGAGACCTGCGAGACCCTGCATCGTTGGACGCAGATCGCCGGCAAGGTGCGGCTCAAGTCGACGCCGCTGGTGAATCATTGGTGGAATGTCACGTTCCATTTGAATTCGCGCGGCCTGGTCGCACCGACCAACGTCCATGATGGACGCAGCTTCGATATTGTTTTCGATTTCGTCGATCATCTCGTTCGCATTGCGACAAGCGACGGACGGGTCGAGAGCTTTGCGCTCGCACCAATGTCGGTCGCCGATTTCTACGCCACTTTCATGGACCGATTGCACCGCCTCGGTCTCGACGTCCACATCTGGACAATGCCGAGCGAGATCGAAGATGCGGTGCCGTTCGAGCAAGACCGCACCCACGCCCAATACGATCCGGAATATGTGTCGCGTTTTCGTCAGGCCGTCGTTCAAACCACCCGCGTGATGCATGAATTCCGCGCCCGCTTTATCGGCAAAGTAAGCCCGGTGCATTTCTTCTGGGGCAGCTTCGATCTCGCGGTCACCCGATTTTCCGGCCGCACCGCGCCGCCGCCCAAAGGCGTCACGCCGAACGTCGCCGCCTGGGTGATGACGGAAGCGTATTCGCACGAGGTTTCAAGCTGCGGCTTTTGGCCGGGAAACGGCGGCTACGGCCGTGCTGCGTTCTACGTCTACGCTTATCCGGAGCCGGCCGGCTATGGCGACACTGCGTTGCGCACTCCGGAGGCCTTCTACGACAAGAATGTCGGTCAATTCATCTTGCCCTATGACGCTGTCAGGCAGTCGCGCGATCCCGACGCGTTGTTGCTTGGATTCCTGCAGGAGACCTACGAGGCGGCGGCCAAGCTTGCCGGCTGGGATCGCAAGAGCCTCGAGCGCGGGGATCGGTCCGCGCGCCAATAGGCCGAGGTGCATCAGCAATCGTTATGCGCATTGGTATCCGCCTCGCGATTTCCAGCCTCGTGCTGGCGTCGATCATCGTCAGCGCGATCGGCGTCCACTTCCTGTGGTGGCGAACGGCCGAGGCGAACAGCCGCACGCTGGCGGCGACGATCGACGAACAGATCGTGGCTGCGGTCCAGAAAGAACTGAATACCATCACGACGCAGGCTACCGCCGCACACACGGCGATCCGCACGCTGTTCGTGCAGAATGTGCTTGGCGCCCGGGAGGCCGACAAACGCGAATTCGTCTTTCTTTCGCAGCTGCAATCGCAGCCGAGCATTTCCTGGGTTGCGTTCGGGTTTCCGAACGGAGATTTCTTCGCCGCACACAAGCTTGGCGATCTGAGTCTGGAAATGATGGAGATCGCCCGGGTCGACGGCGTGATCAAACGGCGCGTGGACACCTATCAGGTCGTCGTCGGCGATATTCAGTTCGAAAAGCGCCGGTTCGAAGACACCAACTACGTCGTCACGGATCAAGAATGGTATCGCAAGAGCATCAAGAACGACGATCCGGGCTGGTTCGAAGTCACTGATTTTCCCGTCGGATTGCGCCCATCGATCGCGTACGCCGGCCCGGTGGACGTCTACCAAAAACGCCAGGGCGTACTGGCGGTGATCATCGAGAACACCCGGCTCGCGCAATTCCTCTCGCAACTTTCCGTCGGCAAAACCGGCGCCGCTTTCATCCTGGGCCGCGACGGCAGCGTTGTCGCCGGGCCCGACCCAGACGCCGACGAACTTAAGATGCAGCGGTCCGATCAGCCGCTGCTGGCGATCGCCAGGGGGGCGATGAAGGAGGCCGGCGGTTCGCCTGGTGGTGGCTCGAAGACCGCGCGCCGCACACGATTTGTCGCCAACGGGAGCGCCTACGCCGTCACCATGACTCCGCTTGATTTTCCGGGCTGGACGCTTGCAACCGTCATTCCGGAAGCGGAATTTCTCGGTCCGATTGAAACAACGATACGCTATTTGCTGATCGGCCTTGCGCTTCTGATCATTGTCGCCGGGGTATTTTCGGCGTGGCTCGCCCGACGGATTATCGCCACGCCATTAGTTACGGTGGTCGGCGAGATCAAGCATATCGAAGGCTTTGAGCTTGATCAGGTGCGCCGACATCCGTCGCGTATTGTGGAACTTGAGAATCTGTCGAACGCAATTGCCGATATGGCCGGCGGGCTTGCCGCCTTCCGGAAATACATCCCCGCGGATCTGGTGAAGATGCTGCTGCGCGAAGGTGTGGAACCGCGCCCCGGTGGCTCGGTTCGCACCCTGACGGTGATGTTTGCCGATATTGAGGGATTCACCGGATTGTCCGAGCGGCTTGGCGACAAGATCATCCCGCTGCTGTCGGGCTATCTCGATATCATGTCGCGTCAGGTGAATTCCCACGGCGGCACGATCGACAAATTCATCGGCGACGCGGTCATGGCTTTCTGGGGCGCACCGCTCACCAATGCCGATCACGCCGTCGACGCCTGCCAGGCGGCACTGGCCTGTCAGCGTTTGCTGCAGTCCTCCGCGCTGACTGATGACAACGGTCGGCCGCTCAGGGCGCGGATCGGCATCAATTCCGGCGATATGCTGGTCGGCAATATCGGATCGGAATTCAGGCTCAACTACACCGTCATCGGTGACGCCGTGAATGTCGCCAGTCGCCTCGAGGGCGCCAACAAGGAGTACGGCACCGATATCATCATCGGCGAGGAAACGCGCCGTCTGGCAGGTGATCGGATCCAGGTGCGCGAGCTTGATCGGCTTATGGTTTATGGCCGCGCCGGCGGGCTAGCCATTTATGAATTGCTAGAGGTCGCGGAACCCGGCACGAAGCCGCCCAGCTGGGTCGCGCTTTACGAATCCGGTCTTGCCGCCTATCGCGCCCGCGCTTTTGCCGGCGCCGTGATTTTCTTCCAGAAGCTTTTGGCCGAACGGCCGTCCGATCCTCCGGCCCGCATGATGCTCGCACGATGCAAACAATTTATCGTGGACCCGCCGGGAAACGACTGGGAAGCAACGAATGCTATGAAGGTGAAGTAAGTTCGAACGATACCGTGCCGATGGGCGGCTTTGGCGCGAACCGATTGACACAATTATGCTATGAAATAGAGGTGTCGTCGGCTGCGACAGACCGCAGTTTCGGGAAGGATCTGCTATGAATTCAAAAAAAGCGCTGGCGGCGGCCGTCGCCAGTTCCTTTGCTACCGCGCTAGCCATGATCGCCACGCCGGCATTCTCCGGCCCGAAGCCGCCGCAACCCACCATGGACAAATGCTTCGGGATCGCCTTGAAGGGCAACAATGACTGCGCCGCAGGCCCGGGCACCACGTGTGCAGGCACGGCCGCCGCTGATTATCAGAGCAATGCCTGGAAGTACGTCCCGAAGGGAACGTGCGCGACCGTGATAACCCCCAAGGGCAGAGGCTCGCTTGAGCCGAACAAATCTGACCCGTCATAGCGTCCCGGTGTCAGTCGCCTCGAACCTGCCCAGGCACGCCGGCGTCGGCTTCAAGCCTCGGCATTTTCGCGACATCATCGCAGCTCCGCAGCCGGTCGGCTTCTTCGAAGTACACGCCGAGAACTATATGGGCGCGGGTGGACCGCCGCATGCGCAGCTCGGCGCCTTGCGCCAGCGCTATGCACTGTCGATCCACGGCGTCGGACTTTCGATTGGGTCGATGCAACCGCTCGACCGCGATCATCTCGCCCGTCTCAAAGTCCTTTGCGATCGCTACCAGCCGGAGAGTTTTTCCGAACACCTCGCCTGGTCGTCGCATGACGGCGTCTACTTCAATGATCTTCTGCCATTGCCCTACACCGCAAACACGCTAGCCCGTGTGGCGGAGCACATCGACGAAGTGCAGACGGCGCTGCGACGCATGATGTTGCTCGAAAATCCATCCACCTACATTCGCCTGGTTGAAAGCACCATGGCGGAGGTCGACTTCCTCGCCGAAGTTTCAAGGCGGACCGGATGTGGCCTGTTGCTCGACGTCAACAATGTGTTCGTTTCGGCCAGGAACAACGACGCCGAGCCGCTGTCGTATCTGGACTCGTTTCCGCTCGATCGGGTGAAAGAAATTCACCTCGGTGGCCATCACGAGGAGGTCGACAATACCGGTGCGCCACTGTTGATCGACGCCCATGGAACACCCGTCGCCGACGCGGTTTGGACACTCTACGCCCATGTCATCACCCGCGCGGGTCCGCGTCCGACTCTGATCGAATGGGACAACGAAGTTCCCGATTGGCCGACACTGCGCAATCAGGCTTCGAAGGCTGAGACCATGTTGACGGCTGTATCGCAGGCGTCGGCGGCGTGACAGCGAACATGCCCGGATCTTTCGAGGCGTCGGTTGCGTGGGCGTTGCTCGACCCGCTAGAGCCCGTTCCTCACCATATCGCCGACAGCGGCGGATCTGCTGCACGGCGCTTTGCCGTCCATCGCAACAATGTAGTCGTCGGCCTGATCAGAGCGCTGCAGGCGCGTTTTCCCGTGGTCGAGAAAATCGTCGGGGACGAGTTCTTTGCCGCGATGGCGCGTGTCTTCGTTGCAAAAAGTCCGCCGCGCAACCCGATCCTGACGACTTACGGCGATGAGTTTGCCGATTTCATCGCCGCCTTCGAGCCGGCGCGCGAGCTTGGCTATCTCGCAGACGTCGCCCGCCTCGAAGCTGCGCGCACCCGCTCGTACCACGCCGCAGACTCTGCGCCGGTCGACCCGAGCCGTTTTGCCGCGCTCGACCCCAACACCGTCGGTGACATTCGGGTCTGCCTGCACCCCTCCGCTGAACTTGTTTGGTCATCGCATCCGATCGTCACCATCTGGGCGATGAATTCAGGCGAACAACAGCTCGGGACCATCGAGGACTGGCGGGGCGAAGATGCACTTGTGGTGCGCCCGCATCTCGATGTTGAAGTGCGCCTGTTGCCGTCCGGCGCCGCGGTATTCTTGCACGCGCTAGGCTCCGGGGGCACGATCAGCGAAGCAGCAGAGGCTGCATTTGCCGATCACGCCGAATTTGACCTCAGCCGCAGCTTGGCAGAGCTAATAAGGTCGGGCGTCGTGGTTGAGATCATCGCGCCATAGCGCGCGTTGGCGCGCAACGGCCTGCCCAACAGTTTATCAAAGAGGCGCACTCAACCGCCTCCGATTTCGCGCCGCACCAGCGCCGCGCCCTCGGCCATGGCCTTGATCTTGGCGAACGCGACCGGCCGCGCCAGGTATTTCATGCCGCAATCCGGCGCTACGACGATGCGCTCGGCGGGCACGTAAGGAAAGGCACGGCGAATTCGGTCGGCGACAAGCTGCGGGGTCTCTACATTCATGTCAGCGAGATCGATGACGCCAAGGATAATGGTCTTCGACGGCAACGCCTGCAGCACTTTCAGATCGAGCCCGGGCTGCGCCGCTTCGATCGATATTTGCTGCGCTCTGCAGTTTTCCAGTTCTGCAAGAAATGAATATCCCGAGGGCTTGCCGTGCACCAGCGCGGCATAGCCGAAGCAAAGATGGATGGCGACCGTGCCGGTCACGCCTTGCAGCGCCCGATCGAGAGCCCTGAGACCGTAGCGTCGCGCGTCGTGCGGATGCTGCTGCATCCACGGCTCGTCGAGCTGCACGATGTCGGCGCCGGCAGCAAACAGATCGGCAATCTCGGCGTTGACGGCGGCGGCATAATCCATCGCCATCGCTTCAGCGTCACCGTAGAAATCGTCCTGCGCCTGCTTGCTCATCGTGAACGGGCCCGGCAGCGTGGCCTTGATCGTGTGGTCGGTGTTGGCACGCAGTATTTTGAGATCGCGCAACTCGATGGGTCGGGTCCTCCGAATCGGCGCTACCACCCGCGGCACCGCGATCGGCTGCCCGGTCCGGTTGATCGTCGTGCCGGGATTGTCGGCGTCGATACCTGAAAGCGCGGTGGCAAACCGGTTTGAATAGCTTTCCCGGCGCTGCTCGCCATCGGTGACGATATCAAGCCCGGCACGCTCCTGATCACGGATTGCCAGGATCGTGGCGTCGTCCTGCGCGGCTTCGAGCCTGTCGGGCGCGACCAGCCAGAGATCGTCGGCGCGCGCACGCGGCACCTGCTTGGAGAGCTTGCCGCGGTCGATCAGCCATTCCGGCTGTGGATAAGAGCCAACGAGCGAAGTGGGAAGGAGCATTTGATCCTTTCATCCTGCCCGACGCCGCCGTCGTAAACGAGGACGAAACAACTCAGACTACTTTGCCTTGGTGAGGGGTTATCAGATCACTGGTTTCTGACCTGGCGGGACTGAGCACAACGACCGAGAGAGTAACAACGAATGGAGCTTAAGAATCGAGCGGGGCGCGGACTTAACGCCCGCGCCCCGGAGT
>Ga0335085_10006588_pt1 | contig 18260 bp, 15 predicted proteins | sample Lox_Sample_45_FD_206712 | JGI IMG/M metagenome (GOLD analysis project Ga0335085, IMG submission 206712) | Soil microbial communities from Loxahatchee National Wildlife Refuge, Florida, United States - Lox_Sample_4.5 | ecosystem: Environmental > Terrestrial > Soil > Wetlands | place: USA...
GAGCTCAAGCGAAGGCTGACGGCCGTGGGGCTGCCGGTGATGCCCTGCGACAGCCATATCGTGCCTGTGCTGGTCGGAGATCCCGTGCGCTGCCGGCAGATCACCGACCTGCTGCTCGGGCGTCATGCCATCTATGTCCAGCCGATCAACTACCCGACCGTTCCGCGCGGCACCGAGCGGCTGCGCCTGACGCCGACGCCATTCCACAGCGCACACGACGTCGAAAAGCTCGCCGCGGCCTTGTCCGAGATCTGGTCCGAGTTGGCGCTGAAGCGCGCGGCCTAAGCCGGGTGGACCGGTACGACGTTGGCGACGAAGAGGTAGCCGACGCCGTGCATCGTCTTGATGAGCGCCGGGTTCTCCGGGTCCACCTCGATCTTCTTGCGCAGCCGCCCGACCATGACGTCGACGCTCCGGTCGAAGGGGGTGGCTTCGCGGCCGCGGGTCAGGTCTAGGATCTGATCGCGCGTGAGCACGCGCTGCGGATGGGTCAGGAACGCCACCAGCAGGTCGAACTCCGCCGTCGTCAGTTCCACCCGCTCGCCGTCCGCCCGCAGCAAGGCGCGGCTGGCCAGATCGGCGGTCCAGTCGCCGAAGCGCAGCAGCTTGCTGGCGATGCCCCGGCGCACGCCGCCGTTCCCGCGGCTGCTGCGACGCAGGATGCTCCGCACTCGCGCCAGCAACTCGCGCAATTCCACCGGCTTCAAGACGTAATCGTCGGCGCCGATCTCCAACCCCACGATGCGGTCGGTGGCGTCCTGCCGACCCGTCAGGATGAGCAGGCCGATTTCACCCTGCTCGCGCAGAGAGCGCGTGAGGGAGAGACCGTCCTCGCCGGGCAGGCCGAGGTCGATGATCGCCATATCGTACGACTGCTGAGCCAGGTGCTTGCGGGCGGCAGCCGCATCAGGCGCGACCTCGACGGCATAGCCCGCTTCCTCCAAGTAAATCTTTATTGTTCGCGCGAGTGCGCGGTCATCGTCGACCACCAGGAGTCGCTGTGGCCGAGTTTGCTTTCCCTCCGCCATGCAAATGCTGGGAGATACTCTTTCGACGTTACAGTGAACCCTAACGCTTGGACTACGGAATTGCAATATTGCGGGCTCGCGTCGCCCCGATCGTTCACAGTTCGTTGACCGTCGCCCGTTTACCGCTCCCAGGCTGCAAGGACGCCGACGGCGCGATGTTTACAACTTGATACATTTCCTTGCATGCCCGACATAGCCCCGCGACCTCGCCGGGTTATCAATGGGTTCGCCAACTGCGCTCCTGGGGCTGAGTATTGGGTCTCTGGAGGCTGGCCGGGGTCGTCGAAATGAGTGCGGATCGCACGATCCCGGCCGGTTGGCTGGCCGCCCCGGCAAAGTCACGGCGGGCCGCAAACGGATCGGATTTCGCACGGTCATCCTGCGTCAACCTCAGCCGGAAATCGGGTCACGGCTGCAGCTTATTGGATCGTTGACGAAAGGGCAGGAAGGGAATGCGGACTATGGCGCTTATTATGATCGTCGATGACGAGCCCCACATTCAGCTGGCGCTGCGCCAGATCGTCGAATCGGCCGGCCATCGCGTGATCGAAGCCGGCAACGGGCAGGATGCGATCGACCTCTTCGGAGAGTTTCAGCCCGACCTCGTCATCACCGACGTCTTCATGCCGCATACCGATGGAATCGAAGCAATCCGCGCGATCCGTCACAGTGCGCCGAACGCCAAGATCATAGCGATATCCGGTGCCTACGTGGGCGACGGCTGGAACTACCTGGATTCGGTCGTCGTTCTCGGCGCCAACGTGGCGCTGCAGAAGCCTTTCACATGCAGCCAGCTGGTGTCGGCCATCGACCGCCTTCTCGGCGGGCGGCAGCCGCTCGAGTCCGGCGTGCCAGAGGCTGTTGCGACCGCTTGCTGAGCGGCCGCCCGAGAAACTGCCGAGCCACCAGGTCCCGCCGCGTCTCATAAGACAGGATTACGGTAGACGGTCCGGCCAGGCCAGCAGCGCCTCATATTGACGGCGCCGCAGGTCGGCCAAGTCCGGGGACGGCTTGCCGCGGATGGCCGCGGCAACGGATGCGATCTGATCGGCCACGACCTCGGCCTCGCCGGGATGGAGGTTGCAGGGGTCGAGGAAGAAATGGCCGTGCTCGACTTCATGATCGCGCACAATGATCGGCGGCTCGGCCCGGGCTAGCGCCGCCGCCAGCGCCCAGGCGGTGGTGCTGGACTCACCCTGGTCGACCTCCAGCTTGAGGCGGTCGAGCGGGTTGTCGGTTGGATCGGGCACGATGCTCGGCCGCAGGCCCGGCACCTTCGCCAGCCGCTCCATCCACAGCTTCAGATAGCCGGCCTCGCGCGCCCGGACGGCCGCGTGGTCGCGCTTGCCCCAGGCCTCGAGCGCGGCGATCGCGCCGGCGATGCTCTCCTTGCCCACCTTCATGCCGCGACCGATGCCGTAATTCTGCAGGAAGGCGGCACGAACCAGGTCCTTGCGGCCAGCGACGATCCCGGCGGTCGGGCCGCCCAGGAACTTATGGGCGCTGTAGGCCACGAGGTCGGCGCCCTTGGCGAGAAAGCCGCGCAGATCGTACTCCGAGGCCGCGTCGACGATCACGGGCACGCCGCGCGCGCGGCAGATAGCGCAGAACTCCCCCAGTTCGATCTGGCCGTACTGCACGGCGTGATGCGAGATGACATACACGGCGGCGGCCGTGCGCTCGGTGACAGCCGCGGCCAGGTGGTACGGGCGGGCGAAGGTCGCTTGTCCGACCGTCACGACTTTGGCCCCGGTCAGCCGGATCGCCTGTTCGATCGGTGCGCCGTAATAGACCATGTGGCCGGGCTGAATCAGGACCTCGTCCTTCATGCCTGTGGCATCCGGCAATTGCTCGATGCGTGCCAGATCGGCGCCGGTCATGCAGCCCGCGATGGATACGCTGATTCCGGCGGAGCAGGAGGCCGTCATGCAGCCCGCCTCTGCGCCGGTTGCCTGGGCGATGGTCGCGCAGGCGCGGCGGTGCAGCTCGTTGATCTCGACGAATTCGCTGAGGATGCTGTCGACCATCTGCACGGCTTCCGGCACCACGATCGAGGCGCCCAGCGCCGTCATGGTGCCGGAAACGTTGATGATGCGGCGCAGGCCGAGCTGGGGACGGATGTCGGGGCGATTCGAGGACATGGGCGCTGACCTTGTTGATGAGCAATGCTAGGACGTGGTTCGACGGGCGCTGTTGGCATCGAGGCGGGACAGGAAGGTCTTGAGTCGCTCATGGCTCGGGTTCACGAGCACCTCGTCCGGGCGACCCTCGACAATGATGCGGCCGCTGTCCATGAATACCACGACGTCACTGACCTCGCGCGCAAACGCCATCTCGTGGGTGACGACGATCATGGTCATGCCGTCGTCCGCCAGCTGGCGCACCACCGCGAGCACCTCGCCCACGAGCTCGGGATCGAGCGCGGATGTAATCTCGTCGAGCAGCAGCACCTTCGGCTCCATGGCGACGGCGCGGGCGATGCCGACCCGTTGCTGCTGGCCGCCGGAGAGCTGGGCCGGATAGCTCTCGAACTTGTCGGCCAGGCCGTCCCGGCGACGACATCGACCGGAGTCGCCATCGTCAGCCGCCGCGGCAGCATGATATGCTGCGCCCTCTGGCGTCAAGCTGCGCACCCTCTTGCATACGGAGTTCATACTTGGCCTGGACCATCGATGATCTGGATACTCCCTGCGTGACCATCGACCTCGACGCCGTCGAGCGCAATCTGACGCGCGCACAGGACTATTGCCGCCGCAACGGTCTCGCCCTGCGGCCGCACGTAAAGACGCACAAGATCCCCGAGCTGGCGCGCCGGCAGGTCGAGCTCGGCGCCGTCGGCATCACCTGTCAGAAGATCCGCGAGGCCGAGGTGATGGCCGACGCGGGGATCGACGATATCCTCATCACCTACAACATCGTCGGCCGCCACAAGCTCGGACGGCTCATGGCGCTTGCCCGGCGCGCCACGATCGCGCTGGTGTTCGACAGCCGCGAGGCTGCCGAAGGCGTGTCTGCCGCGGCGGCCGAGACCGGCCTGGTCATCGGCGCGATGGTCGAGTGCGACACCGGCGCCGGACGCTGCGGTGTGCAGTCGCCGATGGGGGCCGCCGAACTCGCGGCGGCCTTATCAGGACTGCCCGGTCTGAAGTTCCAGGGTTTGATGACCTATGCGCCCAAAGGCACGACAGCGCCGACTTCGGCGTGGCTTGCGGAGGCAGTCGCCGCCTGCGCGCGCAAGGGACTGCGCGTGGAGATCGTCAGCACCGGCGGCACGCCGGATCTCTATCGCGCCCGCGAGGTGACGGCGGCGACCGAGCATCGCCCGGGCACCTACATCTACAGCGACCGCTACATGGTCGCCCACGGCGTCGGCACGCTCGACGACTGCGCCATCCGCATCGTCACGACGGTGGTCTCGCGGCCGACCGAGGGGCGCGCCATCCTCGACGCCGGGTCGAAGACGCTGTCATCCGATCCGATGGGCCTCGAAGGCTACGGCTATCTGTTGGAATACCCGAAGGCGACGCTGCCGGCGATGAGCGAGGAGCACGGCCACCTCGACGTCAGCGCCTGCAACGCGCGCCCGACGATCGGCGAGCGGGTGACGATCATTCCCAACCACGCCTGCGCGGTCAGCAACCTGCACGATGTCGTCTATGGCGTGCGGGGCAATCGGGTCGAGCGCGCCTTCGCGGTGGCGGCGCGCGGCAAGGTGCAGTAGGCGGAGATTAGGCGCCGTCGACGCCGCGGTCGCAGATGGCGTCGTCGGCCGGCGTGTGAGCCTTGAGGCCGCGGTGCCGCATTGCATCCCAGGCCTCCTCGGCGGTGTCGACCATGTCGAAGAGCGTGAGATCGCCGGGGCTGATGACCTCGTGCTCGACCAGGGCCTCGAAGTTGATCACCTTGCGCCAGTAGTCACGGCCGAACAGCACGACCGGCACCGGCGGCGCCTTGCGTGTCTGAATCAGGGTCAGAATCTCGAAGAGCTCGTCGAGAGTCCCGAAGCCGCCGGGAAAGACCGCCAGCGCATTCGCGCGCATCGCCAGGTGCATCTTGCGGATGGCGAAATAGTGGAAGCGGAAGGTCAGGTCCGGCGTCGTGTAGGGGTTGGGCTCCTGCTCCATGGGCAGGGTGATGTTGAAGCCGATGGTGGGCGCGCCGGCCTCGCGGGCGCCGCGGTTGGCGGCTTCCATGATGCCGGGTCCGCCGCCCGTAGCGATCACGTTGTCGCGGGCGCCCCCATTGTCCTGGAGAGCGCCGCCGCGCTCGGAGACCAGGCGGCCGAAGGCGCGCGCCTGCTCGTAGAAGTTGGCGAGACCCGCGCGGCGTTTGGCCAGCGCCAGCTCGTCCGCGGTCTTGGCGGCCGCCAGCAGGGCGTCGGCCTGCTCCTGCGAGGGCGTGCGGGCGCTGCCGAAGACGATCACGGTGGAGCGGATGCCCCACTCGCGCAGCAGCAACTCGGCCTTGCTGTATTCGAGGGCGAAGCGGATGCCGCGCAGTTCGTCGCGCAGCAGGAACTCCGTATCCTCGACCGGCAGCAGATAGCTGCGGGAAAGCCGCTGACGTTCGTTGTCATTCATGGGGACGTTCATGGGCACATCTTCGGCGAGCGACCGGCGCTCGCGATACTCCGACCGATGATAGTACGGAAGCAGAGGCGAAAGAATGGTTAAAGACGCCGCAACCTGCCGTGATCGGGATCACAGGCCGGCGCCGGCGACTGAAACGCTTCGGCAACTTGGGGCTTCACAGCGACGGGCAACATCCCGCAGGATAGGGCCTCCAGGACGAGCGCCAAGCGCCGGATCAGCAGGGGAGGCGGGGGCATGACCAGGAAAGCCAAGCGAGTCACGCGGGCGAAGCCGGCGCGGCGCACCAGGCGGACCGGAGCGGCCAAGGGCAGTAACGGCAGCGGCGGACCGCGGCTGCGCGGGCTGTCGGAGATCTTCGCGTTCTTCCGGCAGAACCAGACGCCGATCTACTTCCTGTCGCCGACCTCCTTCAACCTGCTGGGTCTCGACCGCTGGGTGAACGGGTTCGAGTACATCAACTACTTCGATTCCTTCGACGGCCAGCATCCGAAGGTGCTGGTGCCGCGCGAGCACGGGCCGCACGAGTTCCGCTCGATCGAGGACGTGAACAACTACCTGCTGCGGCACAAGGAGGTGCGCGAGCACATCAAGGCGCGCGGCGGCGGCAAGCTGATCCTGGTCATGTTCGACGAGGAGACCGAGGAACTGGCGCGCGAGCTCGGCATCGAGATCGCGCTGCCGCCGGCGAAGCTGCGCATCCATCTCGACTCCAAGATCGTGACCACAGAGCTCGGCAACAAGGCCGGCATTTCCAGCGTGCCCAACCTGCTGGGCCGCGCCACCAGCTACGCCGAGCTGGTGAAGCTGGCGAGCAAGGCGAAGCTCGGCAAGGACCTAGTGGTGCAGACGCCCTATGGCGATTCCGGCCGCACCACCTTCTTCGTCGCGAGCGAGAAGGACTGGGACAAGTACGCCGACAAGATGGCGACCGAGCAGCTGAAGGTGATGAAGCGCATCAACCACCTGCCCGGCACGATCGAGGGCGTGGCCACGCGCCACGGCACGCTGGCGGGGCCTGTCATGACCGACATTACCGGCTTCGGCGAGCTGACACCCTACAAGGGCGGCTGGTGCGGCAACGACGTGTTCGTCGGCGGCCTCGAGAAGGAGCGCGCGGCCGTGCAGCGCATGGCCCGCAAGCTCGGCGACCGGCTCTACAAGGAAGGCTATCGCGGCGCCTTCTGCATGGACTTCCTGATCGACACCGACACGGGCGAGGTCTATCTGGGCGAGCTCAACCCGCGCGTCAGCGGCGCCAGCCCGCCGACCCATCTGATCACCTCGACCTATGGCGGCGTGCCCATTTACCTCTTCCACCTGCTGGAGTTCATGGACGTGGACTGGGAGGTGGATCTCGAGGCGATCCAGAAGCGCTGGACCGAGTTCGACGAATGGAGCCAGCTGATCCTGAAGCACCCCGGCGACGCGGTGGAGCTGATCAGCAAGGCGCCGGCCTCCGGCATCTGGCGCATGGCCGACGATGGCAGCATCAGCTTCGTGCGGCGCACCCTCGACTGGACCAACGTGACCGGCGAGAACGAGGCCTTCTATCTGCGGGTCTACACGGCCGGCGACTACCGCTACCACGGGGCCGACATGGGCATCCTGGTGGCCCGCGGCCGCATGCAGACCGACGACCGCAAGCTCTACGAGCGCGCCAAGAAATGGGCGGCGGGCATCAACGGCCAGTTCCAGTGCGTGCAGGTGCCGCCGGAGATGCCGGTGCATCCGCCGCAGGCGGACACCGTGAACAAGATGTACTGAGGCGCCCGGGGCCGAGACTCGCGAAAAGTGCAAAACGACCCTATGGATCAAAAAATTGTCTCGTGATTTCAACGAGATGACTGTGACCAGTTTGGGCCCGTCCGAGGCCGGGGCGGGGGCCCGGAGGACGGATTGCCGGCGCTGGAGCGTCAATTGGCCGGCTGCTGACTGACTTCCTTGAAGGAGTGCTGGACGGTGGCCGGCAGCTTGCGCTTGATCGTGCCGGGGCCGCCGGGAGGGCCGGCTCGGCGGCTGCTCGGGCGTCAGGACGTCCTGAAGGGCGCTCAGGCGCTCCTTGGCCTGCGGCTGACCGTAGTCGAGGGCCGCGGGATAGTAGGCGTGGGCCTTTACGGCGTTTGCGGCGCGGCCGTGGGGCTGGCAGCCGGCGGTCCGGCGTCGCCGGTCGTAAGGAACCCTTTTCTAACGAACACCGATTGTGAAACGATTGTTCGCCCCAGCCCCCATCCGACGCCGACCAGGCGCCGCTCAGCTCTTATCTATGGACTGCTGCTGCCAGGCGCGGACGCCATCGGTCACGCGTTCGTAGAAATTCGCCGGGCCCACGACCGCCTCGACGCCGCCGAGCCGCATGCGCTCTCGTACTTCGTCGCGCACGCGCGAGCGAGGGCGAAGGTGATGCCCTGCGCTTGCAGTTCCTTGATGGAGTTCAGCAGCGCGTCGCAGGCGCTGGTGTCCATCAGGTTCACCGAACCGGCATCTACAAGAACATGCTTCGCGGGTGGCCGGTTCGCCGCCAGCGCGGCCCTCACCCCTTCGCCGACGTGACCGATACTGGCGAAGAAAAGGTCGCCGCTGGCGCGCCAGATCAGCAGTCCCGGGAAGGTGGTCGCCTCGGGATGTCGTTCGATGTCGCGATAGGCCTCCTCGCCGGGCAGTTGGCCCAGCACCGCGCCGTGCGGGTGGCTGACCCGATAGATCAACATCAGCAGCGACAGCGCCACGCCGAGGGCGATGCCCTGCAACACGCCCAGTGTCAGCTCCCCGGCGAAGACGACCGCGGCGAGCGCGAACTCCCAGCGGCTGCGGGCAAACAGGTCGCGCAGATAGGCGGGCTTCGAGAGGTGCAGCATGGCCGCGATCACGATCGCGCCGAGCGCCGGGTGCGGCATGCCCCGGAACAGCGGCGTCAAGAGAACCAGCGTGAGGAAGCAGAAGACCGCGGCGACGAGGTTGGCGACCTGGGTGCGGGCGCCGGCGCCCATGGCCACGGAGGTCTTGGACAAACTGCCGACGACGAGGAAGCCGCCGAAAAGGCCGCTCAGGATGTTGGCGGGTCCATGCGCGATCAGTTCCTGGTTCGGATCGATGTTGCCGCCGCCTTGCATCGCCGCGGCCTTCGCTCCGCCGAGCGCCTCGGCATAGCCGACGAGCACGATGGCAAGCGCGCCGGGCGCGAGTTCCTGCAGGATCGTCGGGTCAAGGTTGGGTAGCACGAGGTGGGGCAGTCCGGACGGGAGGTCGCCGACCACGCTGACACCGGGCGCTTCGCCCCCGAGCAGACCGACCAGGATCGTGGCCACCACCGCGACGACCAGCGCCGCGGGTACGCGGGGCGCCAGGCGGCGGAGCAACTGCATTGCCGCGAGGCTGAGCAAGCCGGTCAACACCGGGGCAAGCGACGCATCCGACAGATGCTGCAGGACGAACCAGAGTTTGTTGAAGAAGTTGCCGGACGTGCCGTGGATCCCCAGCAGATGCGGGACCTGACCGATGATCGTGACGCAGACAAGTCCCTCGATGAAGCCCCGCATCACCGGCGTGGGGATGAAGGCTGCCACCCACCCCATGCGGAGCGCGCCGAAGAGCAGGAAAAAGGCCCCGATCAGGATCGCGAGCGTGGAGGTGAGCGTATTGAAGTCCGCCGTGCCCTGCGCCACGATTGCGCCCACAGTCAGCGCGGAGATCAGGCCGGTGGCGGTGTCCGGGCCGACGACAAGCAGGCGCGAGGTGCCGAGCAGCGCATAGGCAATCAAGGGCGGGACGATGGTGTAGAGTCCCGTGATGGGTGGCACGCCGACGATGCCGGAGTAGGCCATGCCTTCCGGTACCATGACCGCCCAGACGGCGAGGCCCGCCAGAAAATCTGGCAGCAGCCACTCGCGCCGGTAGGCGGGAAGCCAGCCGAGGACGGGCAGCAGCTGCCGTGCGATGGAGGTAGCGCGGGCCGCGATAGGCATGGTCGGTTCCTCCCGGATTGACGACAATTGACTGGGTTGCCGCAGGCCCCGCGCCCGCAATTCGCGCCTGCGAGTTCAAAGCTTCAGCCGCCCAGGGCGACGGAGACCAAGACCATGGCGACGCCCAGGAACGTGACGGCCAGCCCGACTCGCCAAGGGCGGACATCGGTGTAGTGCCCCCACCGGTATCCGCCGAGAAACAGCAGCAGAATAAGCACCGTATTGGACACGCGAAGCGCCAGATGGGAATCCTGCAGCAGCAGAAACGGGATTACCCCGGGCACGGCCGTAGCTGACACCAAGAGAAAGACGACAAGGGCAGACGAGAAATCCCGCCGCAGCAGGCGCGCGCGGGCGGGAGCGGCGTGAGCACTCAGCGTCAGGATGGCTTCATAGAGGCGGGCACGATCCTCTGGACGGGCAGAGAGGGGTTCGTCTTCCAGCCCGAATTCATCCTGCACGGCGGCCAGGGCCTCTGCTTCATTGGATGCGCTTCTGAGCGAGCGGTAGAAGCGCGCTCGTTGGCTTCGATGGAACAAACTGCCGAGCACGAAGAGCACGCCGTCGATCACCCCCCACGCGATGTTGCATCCAACCGCGCCCACCACCAGCTCGGTCGAATTGAATTCTTCCTCTGTCATGAGAAAGCGCGCTCCAACGGTGAACGACAGCACCATGATGAGCCCGAACAGCACCTCCCCCAGGGCATCCCCCGGATCGAGATAGCGTTGGACTATCGCCCTATCCTTCATGTCGCAGATGCCTCCCGTCGGCAGGTAGCGAATGCTGAGAGGAAAACCTATGGCGATACTTGTCGGCGAGTCGCGCCAGCGATCGCCGCCTACGCAGCCGATGCTCCCCCGAGTCCCTGCGGATCAGGAACACGGGCGAGCGCCACGTCCTCCGGAAAGATGTAAAGCTTCTCTATCGCACGATTGAGCAGCTCCAGTTCGTTGCGCAATGCGGGATGGCGATGCTCCGGCAGCGTCTGCGCGAGGTTCTCGATCATCGCGCGCAGGCGCCGCGCGATCTGGAAGTTCTCCGCGCCGTAGAGGCGTATTTCGCTGAAGGTCAGCTGCACGAAATCCTCCCAGTTCGGAGTCCGAAAGATCACGCGCAGCTGGCCGGATCCATCCAGGATACCTTCGTCCTGAAGATGCCGGTTGCCGACGATGCGAAGCAGACGCTGAAGCTGATCGATGGCGAGGACCGCGGTCGTCGGATCGTTGATCGCTTTCGACAGCGCCTTGATGGCGATGTCGACGATGATGCGAAACGCAAACGTCGAATCCTGCTCGATGGTGCGCTCGGGCCCGAACGCGACCGCTCCCCTGAGCCTGCGCTCGTCGATCGAGCCGGCGCCGCCATACAGCCGGAAGAGAGGCTCGCCTGTTCCCACAAAATCGCCCACGCGGGGCAGGAATTCGATGACGGCGTCCGCCTTCTGCGCCAGGGCGACAAGAGCCTTCAGATTCACGGCCAAGACGATCCCGGACTTGCCGTGATGGGCGATAATCCGGTCTGGCGAAGGGAGCTTTCCGCGCGGTCTTGCGGAGACGCCCAGATACTCGACCGGGTCGGGATAGACGCTCTCGATGACCGCGCGGCCCTCCTCGCCGACGCGCCAGACGATGCTGACCGGCCGCAACAGCCGCGCCGCGTAATCGATCAGATACAGAAAGGCCGCGATGGAACCAAAACCAAGGAACGCTGAAATCCAAGCGATCACATGGGGCGCCGTCGTGTCCAGCCTCGCCAATGCACCTGTGGCAAACAGCAGTGTGAAGACAAGCAGGCCGACTGTGAACCGGATAGGGTTGTCGCGCAGCAATGTTGTTGCGATGATCCGCGGCGAGAGCTGTCCGCCGGCGATCTGAATCGCGACGAGCAGAGAGCCGAAAGTGAAGACCATGAAGGTGAGCGTCAGCGTGATGATCGTCTGGAGCACCATCTGAGTCGCCGAGACGCCCCAGGGCCAGGCGGGCACCCAGACTTGCAACGGGTCGATCGCGGTCGCCACGCGTATGGCCACCTGATAGAGCAGGAGAGCGACGAACGGAACGATCCAAAGCGAAGACCTGACGTAGCTCCTGAGGCTGTACCACTGGTTCCAGTGCATCTCGCTTCCCCTCGATCACCCCAACGCGGCGCCTGCCCCCGGCAGCCTGCTTCTTGGAACGCACTCTAGGCTGCCCCCAGCAGCGAAGGACAACGGTCCGCTGGCACGGTCTACTGGACTTCCTGTGCCCAGAAGGGCCGGCGACCTCGCAACTTGCGCCAAATCGACGGGAGTTCCGCCAGGTCCTGATCGATGCGTGCCGCCTGCCAGCCGAGAATCATTCCGCTCGCATGCCGCGCCGCCGCGATGTCATTGCCATTGGCGATGCGGCCCTCCAGCGAGAGCAGGAGCTGCTGGCTCACCATGGCGTCGTTGAGCGAGCCGAGATGGTCCTGAACATCGCTCAGCGCCGCGATGAACTTTGCTGCGGACTTCTTCGCATACAGACTGCGGAAGAACTCGGCGGTGTAGCGCAGCTTCTTGCCGGCGATGCGCAGGCGATGCAGATCCTGCTCCGGCAGATCGGCGCGCTTGCCGCCGATCGCGCGCAGCTTCTTGTAGCGCTTGCCCAGCACGCTCGCTGCGAACTCCGCCACCGGGCGATCGGGCAACGCGCCGCCACCCTCCGCGACGGGACTCCAGCTCCCTGCGGTGAGCGCCAGCTCGAGCCGGAGCAGAAGCTCGGTGTAGCGGGGTTCATCGAACGTGGCGCGCAGCGCGACATAGCTTTCGTCGCGTAGCGCGGCGGCGGCACGCAGCATCGCGGAAACGGCGGGGTCGCCCGGCAAGCGCGCATGCAGCCGCTCCAGCGACTCCGTGATGAACACGTCCCAGTCCCGGGCGGCGCCGAATTGCGTCTGCAGCCAATCGAGCTCTCTCGCCAGGTAGTTTCCGAACTCGACAGCGATCTCCCTGCGATAGGCTCCGACGAGGGCACGCAGGCGGCGCACGCCGACACGGAGTTGATGCACGCCCTCGGAGTCTTGCCCCAGGCGCGCGCAGCCTTCATTCGCCCGGATATGCCGCAGGCAGGATTGCGCGATCGCCACGAAGGCGAGGCGCCCGGGCATGTCGGGGCTGATCGCGATCGGCCGGGCCCGCTCCGGCTGCGGCGGCTGGTCCAGGGCCAGCCGGTAGCCGCGGGCCGCCTTGGTGTCGTATTCCCAGGCAATGGGTATCTCGCGGTGCAGCATCAGCGCCGCCTCCACGAGACGCCCGGGAGTTCCCGATTTCAGCTCGAGCTCGACCTCGCTGATCGGCAGACGACGCTCACCGGCCCTCACCTCGCCCAGGTCGAGGGCGACCTCGATCTCGCTCTCATGCAGCACGATCGGCCAAACCGTGCGCTTCAACTCCGTCGTGAACACGGAGGCCAGGGCGCCGGCAACGCCCTGGGCCTGAAGCCAGGTCTTCACATCCTCGTCGGAGATCTGCGTCAAATCGGGAACGTCGCTCCGGACGTCGCTTTCGATCTGCCGCAGCGTCTGCAGGCCGGTCTGCCCGCTGATCGGAAGCTTGATCGTCTGAATGCGGCGCTTTCCGAGATGCCGGATGCGCAGCGCGGCCCCTGCGGCTCTGAGCTCATATCGCGGCGTGTCGAAGTAGACGCTCAACAGGCGGCGCGTTCTGCCGCGGCCGCGCGCCAGCGAGCGCAGCGCCGCCGAGCGCTTCACTTTGCCGGCGCCTTCGGGTGACAGCCGAAGCTTGATCTCGACTTCCTCGGTGACGCGGGTCGTGTCCAGTCGAATTCTCCCTCTCGTGCAGGCGGCAGCATGCACTGCTATCTGGCGGTATCGATCGCGATTCCGTAATCGATCGGGTCGAGCGGCAAGGTTACCAATTCGATGCGGTGCCACGAGCGCCAACAGCGAGTCGGAACAACACGCAGGCGATTCATGTCGAGGCCCGGTGAACGTTCGATTTTGGCTCCGCGCAAGGCCAGTTGGAGGCGAGACATATGAGTTTGGCAGACCTCAGTTCACACGCTCGGCGAAGACCCCGATCATGCTGAGGCTGCGCATGATCACCTGCAGGCCCAGGGCGATCTGGGTGACGCCGAGCACCACGGCGAATACTTGCAGCGTCGTTCCAACCCGTCGAAGGATTGATTCCGCGAACAGCATGCCCAGCCAGTCCATCACCAGGATCAGCAGCACGACGCCGGCCAGCACGAGCTTGTCGATGTAATCGTCCTGCGCCAGCGACGCAAACACGATCACGGCCGCGATGCCGTAGGGTGTGACGATGGTGGGAAAGGCGAGCGGACTGAAGGCCAGATGCAGCCCGGGCGGCGGTTCGTCCGGCCTTGGGCGGGCGGGGCCTACGGACTGCTGCAATACCGTCTGCAAGGCGACCAGGAACAGGACCAGACCGCCGGTCAACATCAGGACAGGCAGCGAGATGTTGAAGTTGTCCAGCATGCCACGCCCGAGCAGCCCCGCCACCGTCAGCGCCGCGGCGGAAAAGAGGACGGCCCGCGTCGCCAGACTTCGCCGGAAGGCGGCGTCGGAACCCTTGGTCATGTTGACGAACGGGACGAGGATTTTGATCGGGCCCAGCATCAGAAACAGCATCATGAAGATCTTCCGGGCGCCGATTACCGGCTGTGCCACGATGGTTCCTGCTTCGGCCTGCGCGAGCGCCGGCAGCGCGAAAGCGATCAGCAGGAAGAGCGTCGCGGCAAACAGCCCCAAAGAGCACGCAAGACTACGTCCACCGGGATGAGCCGCGGCGAGCGCAACAGCTCTTTCGCCTCTGATTCGGTAGCCGCCCGATGTCATGATGTGCCGGCTCCCCGCATGGATGCTTGCTTCTAAATGGTTGATCGGCATTTGATGGGCACCAGTCAAAAATGCATCGGCCGGCGTCCTTCGGTCCCGCGCTATCTTTGGCATTCCAAGGAGACCCTCACACCGTCGCTTGCGGCGAGTCCCCTCTGAACGTCCAAATTGCTTCGCAGACCCATGCTATCCCCGGTTTACTGGACTGGAATGGTCAGCACCGGCGCCGTCGGAACGACACCGCTCTCTGCCAGCGAGAAAAACAGCAGCAGAAATGCGACGGCGCGCTTCGATTTGAAATCGCCGTCGTCGATCCAGTACCAGCTGCCGCGATTGCGCACGGCAGTATAGGCGTCGCTGGGTGCGGTCGGCCCTGAATGTATTAGGATCTGCGGCAGGTCGAGGGGATTGGAGTTGGGGTCGGCTTCAGCATTCGCGTAAGTGCGGCCCTTCGAAACCTGTTCGGCCGGCGCCTCGATCTCCGAAGCAATCTGATTCAAGATTTGCAGCATGGACCGCGAAAGCACGGCCAGCTGGTTTCCGCCTTGCTGCACCGCGCCACCGGTAAGAACCACCTCGCCATGTTCCGGCTTCAGTTTGAGCGTCTTCACCACGAACTCGAGATCTTGCCGCACCTCTGGCTTTACCTGGGGCGCCAAAAGTACGATCGCGACATCCTCGGCCCCGCGCTTTTCGAGGCGCAGGCTGAATGACCGGGAGAGTTGGAGGCGCCGAAAGGCCTCCACCAATGGGTAAAATTCCGGATCGGCTGGCTGCCTGCCACCTTGAATCGTGCGGTTGTACACGCCGTTGAGCGCGCTCACCGTCAACGGAATCGTGACATCGGCAGGATATCCCGCCGCGATCAGCGAAAAGATCGCTGCGGGCGGGATCGGCTTGAGCAGGCTCACGGCAAACTTCTGGCCGCTGAGCGGCGTGTAGGAGATGGTCGGACGGTCGGTATACGCGCCGGTGACTCCCAACGCACCGGTTCCATTGGCGACGTTGGGCGGCGCTCCAAAGTTTGCTGTCGCACCTGCCGACGCTTGTACTGCGATCTGGTAGGCGCTGACGACCGAGGACACGTCCATGAAGGTTGGTGGATCGCCATAGCGCAGCCGCACGATGTTTTGCAGCAGCTGCTCCTTCCACGAATCCGACATTGCTCCGGCGTAGTCGACGCGGTCACGCGTCACCGATCCGGGCCCGATCGAGCTGCAGCCCGCCACGACCAGGCCGAAGAGCACGAAACCAAGGCCGATATAGAAGCGCGCAAGTGTCATCGCCCTTCTAAACGAGACCCCGTCGTCGATGACCTTGGCCGTCACGGCGTTCCGCATGTCTCCGCCGACAAGAAAGCGCATTGCCCGGCAGGTCAGAGACATAAAGCCTGCTACTCCAGATAGACTTTGATCTTCCCCGTCCGCACCGCGGCCTTGAGGGCGGCATGGTCGCGCTCGGCCTGGTCGGCGTAGGCGAGCGCGAAATCCCCCATGGCCTCATCGAAGGGGTCACTTGATCCAAGGTAGCCGCTGATCGTCAGCGAATCGCCCGCCTTGGCGTGGGCACGCGCCAGCGCCCATCCGCACGCCTCGCCGAATACAGCGAGCGCCGTGGCGTCGAACGTCTCCACCAGCGGCTTGATCTTCGCATCGCGCAACTGCCGGACGTAGCCGTGGTAGCCCTTCTTGGTCGACATCCAACCGAGAAAAATGTCCGAGGCAGGCTGCATCAGCCGTTGCCCCATGACCACCCGCTGGCCGTGGTGCGGATACTCGCTCTTGCCGGCATAGGGCTCCAGCACCGATTTCCTGGCTTCTTTCCACTGCAGGAACAGCGGCTCGTTCGCGATCGACATCAGCAGCACGATGGCGCACCGGGTTCCGACGCTGCCGATGCCGACCACCTTCCACGCCGCGTCCACGACGCGATAGCGGTCGAGCAGGATGCGCCGGTCATCCGTGAGGGTTTCTCGATAGTCGGCCAGGATGCTCTCGATCAGAGGGAGAAAGTCCTTGTCCCGCGCGCCTTCGGGATGAAAGATCAGCGGCGGGGTGTCCTGAATGCGGATATGGCCGCCGACCATTCCGGCGAGCTGCGGAAAGTCGAGCTCCGACCCGCTTTGGGCTTTCGCCTTGGCGATCCGCTTCCGCGCCCTCGCCCCCATGCCGGATTTCGACGCCAGCGAAAAGAAGCCCTCCTCATCGATGCGCGCGTACCAGACCTCGAGGGGGTTCATCTGCGTGTATTCGTGCATGCGCTCCCGATAGCTGCGCGCGCAGGCGACCGCGGCGTCGCGGCCATCGGAGTCGGACAGGCCATTGCTGCGGGCGGCGAGCACGAAGGAGGCGACGAGCCGCTTCACGTCCCATTCCCACGGCGCCGGCAGCGTCTCGTCGAAGTCGTTGATGTCGAAAAGGATATTGCGCTCGGGCGTGGCGAAGCCGCCGAAGTTCAGCAGATGGCAGTCGCCGCATGCCTGGACCCGGATGCCGGTGGTCGGCGTTTTTGCCAGGTCCGCGGCCATCACCGCGGCGGAGCCGCGATAAAAGGTGAAGGGCGTCTGGAGCATGCGGCCATAGCGGATCGGCACCAGCTGAGGCACCCGGCCCGCGTCCGAGGCGTGCAGGATGTCGAGCGGATCCGTCCGGTCCGACGGCCGCTTCCACACCCCCTGCGATTTCCGCGGAACTTGGTCGCGGAGCTTGTTTCCGTGCGCCCTCAGATCGTCCGCCGACGGCCGATGCAAGGCCGGCTGCGGAACCTCGGCTGGCGTTAGAGCCGGTTTCGCCTTCTTCTTAGGTCCCTTCTTCATTGTAGGTTCTCCATCCTGTCGATTCACCCACGACGGGTCGCGCTGGACTGCAAGGCCGCGGCAGCCACACGTTCCACGCGAACGACCCTAGTCGTTTGACGCAGTGCTTTCTCTCGCCCCACTCGCTCCGCCCGTCAGCTTGGTGGCCCGCGACGGGCGGCCATCGAGCGGGTGCGCTGCATGCTCCGAAGCACGGCGAAACCAGCATTCCTGCTAATCTGGTCCGAGGCACGGCGGAAGCACGCTGGCGTCAGTTACAGTATGATACGTCATGCCAATGCAAGGGCGCGACAATGATCTGGATCAAAGGGGCTGCGCCGCCATTCCTGAAATCCTCGACGGTGCCCCCTCGGGATCCGCGCTCTACGGAATTCGGCCGCCGCCGCCGTTCGAGCGATCGGTCGAGCGGTCTCTATCGGGAGAAAAGCGAACCTTGAGGAAGCCCGGCTTGCCAGGCTCAATTTAGCGGGTGCACGACCTGGCGCAGCCCGGTCGTGCGGAGCGCGGCGAGTACGAGGCGCCGGCGGCGCGGTACTCGACGAAGCGGCCCAGGTCGGCGTCCGCTCAGTGAACGTGAGTCGGCCGCTCACAACGGATGCAAGCAGGCATGGGCCCGTGCCGGCTCCGCCGATACCAGTCGCGGCGGAGCGGCGCGGCATTCTTCGCCCGCCCGCGCGCAGCGGGGGGCGAAGGCACAGCCGGGCGGCGGACTGAGGGCGCTCGGCACTTCTCCGGTCACCGGCTTGAGCCGATGGCGTTGCCTCGGATCGATCGAGGGGACGGAGTCGAGAAGAGCACGCGTATAGGGATGATGGGGAGCGGCGAACACTCGATCCACTGGCCCCTGCTCGACGACCCGGCCGAGATACATGACCAGGACACGATCCGCGATGCTCTCCACCGTGGCGAGGTTGTGCGAGATAAACAGATAGCTCATGCCCCGGCGTCTCTGCAGCTCCTGCAGCAGATTCAACACCTGCGCCTGCACCGAGACATCGAGCGCCGCCGTCGGCTCGTCGAGGAT